>Ga0209611_10012364_pt1 | contig 12020 bp, 8 predicted proteins | sample S1TSphgellanicum_3_FD_187693 | JGI IMG/M metagenome (GOLD analysis project Ga0209611, IMG submission 187693) | Host-associated microbial communities from peat moss isolated from Minnesota, USA - S1T2_Fc - Sphagnum magellanicum MG (SPAdes) (version 2) | ecosystem: Host-associated > Plants > Peat...
TACAAATGATATGAAATAAACTTTTTAGATGCAATCTAGTTTGTAACTAAGTTTCCAACTTCAAATTTTATCCAATATGTTTTTTCTTCCAGCTCTCTGATCTTGAGAACTATATAATGAGTAGGCTTTGTCTTACACTTTCATATAAAAAAACACAGGTCAATTGGGATGAATCAATCAAAGGAGCTTAACCTTAAAGGTTAAACTTTTTAAAATTTAAAGATATTTACATAGATATTTACCTACCTCCTTAGCTAGCCTACCTATTTAACTAATTTGACCTACTTGCCTACTTCCTTACCTACATACTTAGTTTGACATGCCTACCTATTTACTTACTTACATACCTACCTACTTACCTAAATATTTATTTAAATTAATTTTGGCCAAATGTCAAAAAATGCCACATGGCATATTTATGTATGCCATATGTCACAATTTAAAACTAGCTAAAATAGACAATGAATATCCACTATCTATTTTTAAAACACTTGTTTTTAAAACCAATTTCATTTGTCACATGTCATTATGTAAGTTGTTGATTTTTATGATAATATACAAATGGCATATAATAGTATACAAATGGTGGAGTATTGATTAACTATTGATTTCATCCACACTTGTAACTTGTCTAATGCAATTAAACAATTTTTAGTAGCAAATGTCCTTTACAACAAAAATATAGTTACAAATGACAATTTTTTTCTTCCGATTTTCCTATCATGCACAAAATCACAAAGCATGAAATTTGTGCAAAAACTAGAAAGAAGATTTCAAAAACCTTTTACCTATCACAAAAGGGCCAAGATTTGAACACTATAGAATAAGTTGTGACTTCTAAAAGATTACAACTACCAAAGAGTTGAGTTGAAGGTTTCGAGTTTCAACCTCCAACGTTTGGAATTTCCATTTCCAATTCCAACGTGTTCCCTTATCTTCTTTTTTCTTCTTTTCCCTCAAAGCCAAGACAATTAAATTGTCAACTTGACATTCAAATGTTCAGACATACCTCAAACCTCAAACACTCAAACATTTAGACCTTAGACCTTAGATGTTTAAACTTCAAACCTCAAACACTCAAAGCTAAAACCTCACACTTTAAATGTTTATACCTCAAATGCTTAAATCTATGACATTTAAACTTCATACTCCAAACACTTAAACCTTCAATGTTCAAACCTCAAATCTCAAACACTTAAACTTAATACTCACACCTCAAACCTTAAATGCTTAAACTTAGAACCCACACCTCAAACTTTAGACCCTTAAACTTCAAACCTCAAACACTTAGACTTAGAGCTCACACCGAAAACCTTAAACACCATGAATGTTCAAAGATCAAAGATTAAACCTCAAATGCTCAAACAAAGTTCGTCGTACAACAAAACTATTGGCACCACTTTCACAAAGCCTTGATGGAACAAAAGGGAAAGCAAGGGACAAGGGAAGCTTTAACACCTTAAAGGCTCAATGTTGGGAAACTTGAAAACCCCAAACTTACTAAGCATATGCATATTTGGAGGTACATATCTGGACCTTAATATTAAGGACATGTATAGCATAGCTCTTGCATATCCGGGATCTCATACAATAACAATGGATATGAATAATGAAAAAACATCCATTTGCATATATATATATATATAACTGAATAAGGATCATGAAATGACTTACATAAGCTGGTTATGAATAGTTCCACATATGGAAGATGGGCATAATCTGGACATGAATAGTTACTAATTGGGGCATTATGCATGTTGATAACCACCACACTTAGCTATATCTGGCCAACATCGGTGTCTACCCACCTTGCCAAGACTAGGCTGATAGGTTTTAGCTTAAGCCTGTACTCAGTAGTAACCTGAGGAGAAAAGCTTAATCTTATCCAAAGTACTACTCCAGGCCAGCTTAGCATGGTTAGTGAGACCTTGCCAAAGCACCCATCTAAGCCATTCTCATGCCAAATCTCTTCATTAAAAGGCCATACCATTATGTTCAAGCCAATTAGTCCAGAACATTCACCCTCTAGTGAGTACCACAGTTTCCTAAACCTATTTGGGATGCTCTGGGAAAAAAATTGCTATGTTCCCAGTTAAAATTTAATGTGACCTTGGACATGTTTAGGTGTTGCTGGAGGGAGTTTAATGACTTGGGAAAGCCCATTCCTAACCTCTCTTAGCTTGATTGTATTCCCAAAACTGATGCAAGATGGTTTTGGGAAGTCATGTAGGCTGGTAAGTTTAAAAGTAGATACTAGACCAACACTGATTCAAAACTAGCAACTATTCAAATAGGAAATGTTCCTCTAAGTTCTCAAAAACTCAACTCCAGGCTCATGGTAGGACCTGATAAAACATTCCTCAAAGTGTGGGACCAAAATGCAAAATGCTAAAAAAAAAAAAAAAAACCTTCCCCAATTTATCAAAGTATGAGACCAAAATGCTAAAAGAAAATAAAATAAAATAACCTTCCCCAATTTATCAAAAGAGGAATTCAGAATGTGGACACTTTTGCAAGGTGGATTGTTGGAACTGGATTCAAGAAGCATCTCAATACTATATTGTTGCCAATATACACCCATACTTCCCATGCTTTCCATTAGCCCACCTGAAAAATGTTGACAAACAATTTTTAAAATAAAATTTTCATGCAGCCAATGAGAAGGCTCAAACATAGAGAGAGAAGGGCCCAATTTTTTTTCCTTTTCAGTTTTTGGGGGGTTAGGGGGAGAGAGGGAATATTTGAATTTTTTCTGTTCCCAATGTGTTCATAAAGAGTTCCTCAAGTTCCCAATGTGTTCCCCAAAAAATTCCCAATAGCACAACATGTTTATCCCATATGTTTTGCCCAAAGTTCCCCATTCTCACCTATGTAGGTGAGCCAAGGGAGATGTGTTCCATCTCCAAGAGAAACTTGGATTTTGGTAAGCCTCCAAAGTTTCAATTTTTTTCTTATAGGTTGGTTTCCCCCAACAAAACGTATGGAAGGATTTTTTATTTGAATTGTGGAAGGTCCAATTCACAAAAGCATCTTCAGTGTGGTGAGGTGCTTTCAAACACGTAAATCCCACCTAACCTCCCATACCAACCCCATTTTGTAAAGCCCATTTCTTGGTCTTCTCACTACCATAGCTCTTGTATAGCTATGATTTTTCCACAACGCCCCCATTGTGCAGCTATTCAGAAATGGCTTGAAAGTAGGTAACTGATTTCAGTGGGTTCTTCTTATTTGTCAGATTTTGATATCTTCTGTTTAATAGATACTAGACACTGATGGTAATTTCTTGAATTTTTAAAAGCCAAAATTATGTATAATTTGGCTCCATCTTGATATGGATGATCATCACTTGGAAGCATTGTTTTTTCTTGTTTTTGGGGGCAAATTCTCACACCAACATGACCAAAAACAAAACCAGGAGGTGTCTAGTGTTCAAAGGGAATTTTTTTTCGATTAAATGGGCAAAAATCACCATAAATTTGAGAGAAAAATAAGCCAGAGTTGCCATATTTAGACAATGAGTTTCTGTTGATGGCCAGAACAAAGCAGGAAGCTAAAAATAATTTTACTTTGCTGGTTGACCTCTAGTCAAATTTGGCTCATTTCTTTTGTGAATGATCACCAGTCTTTGTACCTGACAAAATTGGGGAAAACCCAATTTCCAAAACTCTGCTCCGAAGAAGTTCAGCTGCAGCACAAATTTTCACTTAAAACAAACAAAAACCTCGCATTATTGTTGCTTGGATGGAATCCTTGGACTTTGAATTCCCAGAGTGACACTTACTTGGAGACACTTGGACTTTGGAAACAATGCATTGGAGTCTGGGAGTGGGTGTGGGGTGCAGGTGCCAGTTAAAAACTCAGGAGACCCCCTAACTGGGACCCTTGAGGAGACCTCAACAAACAAACAAACAAAACAAAAAGCAGCTGCTGGTGGAAAGTTGTGCTTGTTGTGGGTACAGAATCATGATATTATCATGTACTTGTCCCAAGTTTGTTCTCACAAGCATTAAACTCATTCACAAAATGCCCCACTAAACCGAGTACTGTAGTAACTTGGCCAGTTCAACACATGTTTGTCGAATAATTAATTAATTTTGAACATTCCATTTGAACAAATGATAGTTAGTATATGGTTTCACCTTGGTAACCAATTATGTAAGAAATAGGTCTCAAATATAGGTAGATAGGTAGGAAAACATATAGTTACTAGGTAAGTAGATGGTTTATACATAGTTTAGGGCTGTCTTTACTAACTACTAACAACTGGCTAGTGGGTTGTTAGTAGGCTAGGTAGTAAAAAAAAAATAGCAACCAAGCTAACAACTGGAACCTAACAGAAAACTGTCTCCTGACCACTTACCATCCATCCTTCATGGTTCACTGTGGCCCTCAAATAGGTATTTCATCAGATTCAGCACAGTGAACCAGCACCTGCCAGTGCACCATCCACTGGATGCCTGTTATTACTCGGTTATGGATGAATCTCAACTGAGTTTATATTTGGTTTCACCTTGGTAACCAATTCTGTAGGAAATAGGTCTCATAGATAGGCAGATAGGTACAAAAACAGGTAACTAGTAGCTACTAGGTAAGCACTGTTTTTACTACCTACGTGCTAGTGGGTTTGTTAGTAAGTAGGTAGGTAGAAAATTAAAAAGCAACTGAGGTGACCACCATGGTTAGTTAGGGGAACTGGAACCCAACAGAAAACCGTTTCCTGACCACTTGCCATTCATTCTTCATGGCTCGCTAGGGTGCAGAATGTGCCCTAAGGGCTGGTGCCTTACCGAGCATAAAGTAAAGGAAGTTTTGAGGGCAAAATGATTAGAGCTGTGGTTCTTCTTTAAAGCCAAGGATTTATGTTAAAACTGGCACGTTTTCCAAGAAGGCTTTCTTATGCAATCTAATAATTAAGATGCCTGAGAAGTGTGGAGAATGGGTCCTCAAAATCCTTCATGTGTTGCAGAGAATCAACATTCTATTCTAGAGGCTGCTGCATTGCATTATTAGTATCGGGTTTGTTTTCTAAGGATTTAATCATTTGCTTCGGCAAAAGCTGAATCTGTTGCTGCTGCACGATGCATTAACTTGTTGCGCTTGCTCACCCATGCTTTGCTTGTCGTGCATGGTTTTAGCAGCAGCAGCTCAGAGCTCCAGAGTGGAGAGAGAGATTGACTTTTGATCCAAGAGTTCTCAGCTGTCTTTGGATGCTGATGATCGGGTTCTGATATTGATCGGCGGATTCATGATTTCGAACCTTCTGCAGTTCTGAGAAGAGTTCCATCCATTTGTGGCTTATATATGACCTCGACCTCCTTTTTTTTGTAGTCTCTGAATCCCTCCTCACTCGAATACCCCGCTGCAAACAAGCTTGTAAAATTGTTTTTTAGTTAACCACAAGTTAGATAGACGGGGATCAGTCGTAGTTGTATGTAAGCATGCAGGATCACAGCGGTAGCTTTGTGAATTTGCTGCCAATGGTGAGCAGCAACTTGCAGAAATGTCGTGGTACTAGGAAGCTCTCGACAGCAAGTCTTGCTCTCTCCTTCTTTTTCTTCTTGGGATTCATGGGTCTACAGAACATGCACTCGTTGTTCTTCAACTGTGGAGACTCAGCAGCTGAAAATTTTACGCTTCAGCAGCAGCAGCGGCAGCGGCAGCCAACCATGGATGATGGTGCCAAAGAAGCTGGTGCTGCAGCCCCTCTGCCCATGATCGGAACCATCCAAAACCAACAGTCAGAAGAAGATGCAGACTGTGCGGGTAGATACATCTACATGTACGATCTCCCCCCGCAATTCAACCGGAAGATTGCAGAGGAGTGCACAGGAAATCCTGCGTGGATCCGGCTATGTGAAGATTTGTCCAACATGGGACTGGGTAAGCAATTCATTCTCGACTCCAACGACTCCCTCTCCAATCTCTTGCTACCTTACGATGCTTGGTACAAATCTAATCAGTACAGTCTTGACATCGTGTACCATGAGAGATTGAAACGCTATCCTTGTCTTACCGACGACCCTGAGAAGGCTGTTTTCAGTTACATCCCGTTCTATAGTGCTCTAGATTTCGGCCAAAACATGCTGGACACGACCATGTCTGCTAGAGATCGATTGAGCCAGCGACTGGTCGGATGGTTGCAAAACAATCTACACTGGGCACGCACAGGAGGCAAAAACCACATGTTGCTGATAGGGAGAATTGCCCAGGATCATGGGAGAAAAGAGTTCGAAGATCAGTGGGGGAATTGTCTTCTCTCCTTGACGGAGTTGGAGAATGTCACGAAAGTCGTGGTTGACAGATTTTGGTGGAGAGATGATCAGATAGCTATGCCGTACCCGACTTCCTTCCACCCTTACTCCGATGACCAGATTGTGTCATGGCAACAAACTATACTTGACAATGCCAGAAGGGAGCTCCCTGTGCTCTTTGTTGGTGGTCCTCGCAATGACAAATTCTTCTCTGGCTCCCTACGAAACAAGCTCATGCAACAATGCTTGAACTCTTCCCGGTGCACTCTTCTCCGGTGCGACATCGTTGACTGCGAGAAAAACCCACAACGTCTCACACATGCCTTTCTCAAATCCGTCTTCTGTTTGCAACCTCCAGGCGACAGCCCAACAAGAAAAGGCATTTTCGATTGTATGGTATCCGGGTGCATACCTGTCATCTTCGATCCCCACTCGATCTCCGACCAATACACGGTGCATCTTCCAATGAATGTGAGTAGTTTCTCTGTACTCTTGGATGGCCAGGCGGCGCATGATGGTGAACTCGATGTTATGGAGGAGCTCAGTCGCATTCCTGCTACTACCATAGCAACGATGCAACGCACCATCAATGCACTAATCCCCAACATACTCTACAAACGATATGACTCAAATCAAACCACAAGAGATGCATTTGACATCACTCTTGAAGCTCTTTTCAACAGATTCACAAGAGCCTCGACAAATTCCAGTGAAATTCCACTCCAACTATGACATCCAATGTAACTCCTTTTAAATCCACACCTGCAAATATTGATGATCTCTCAGGTTTGAAATCCATAACCTGCAGATTATTACATCTTATCTGGCCACCACTTCCAGTTTTTTATGAGATCAAAACGTAGCTGCACACATATTAATGCTGCTCAGACACAAGCAAACATCAGGTAGAAAGTTGATTATAGAAGATCAAGCTTCCAGGCATGGAACCACAACAGAAGAGACCTACCTATTCAGATTTTTTTGTTTCCTTTTATTACTCAGATTGTAATAGACACATATGTACGACAGTATTCATCAGCATACTTTGTAAGCTACAGAACAAAATTCGTCGGGAATTAGTAAGCGAAAGTAATGCAGGAGCCAAGTCAGAAGAACTTGCAATTTCATGCATATGATGATGCAAAACTTGGCAATCTGTAAGTAGAGAACATTCAATATGAGACTCATCTGCAGCTGCAAATGGGGTACACATTAGTGCCAACAACTTGTCTGCAAATGTGTGGCAAGACAAAGCAAGGAAGGGATTAGAAGTTAGTGATGACAAGGTCCACTTTGTCATAATCACAGTTTGGCAAGCATGCTTTTGCTGCAAGGGAGACATTGCTTTTTCTTAGACATCAAACACCAACTCTGCAGCAATATAATACCACGTTCCAAATACTACCGCTTATAGGGGGAAAAAAAAGTGTCAATCTTCAAGGCTATCGCAACATTGAAAACAAACAGAAAATGTCACAGCTGCATAGCCTCTGGCCCACAAATGGTTCCACCAGCGCCAGATTCGAAGACAATTGTGAGCTAGAAATGTGAATCACTGCTTATTATGCAAAGCAGGAAGCAGTTAGAATGTCAACAGATCACATCATTTAGTTCACCAACCTTATTCTCCTAGCTGATAAATGCAGGGCCATAGAGGCCAAAGAGTGGTCACAAACCCCTTGGTTGCACAACATTTGCCTTATCCAGGACGATTTCATCAATCCCAGATAAAAAGCTCTTAAAAGACTTAGAAGTTCCCTTCTACAGAACTTCTCCAATTCTCAATCTGAAATAAGCATCACATCTTGCAATTTCAAGAGCATCACTTGTGAGCCTTCTGAGCTTCCCCAAGTGAAAGCTTGCTATAAGCAAAATATATAAAAGGCCCTAACTACCTACAACCTTCAGTGTGTCTAACTCAAATGTTTCTCTTGCCAGACAGTAGGGAGCTGTCTCATCCCATACTCATCTCCTTTCCGTTGCACCACCTACTTCTCGCATCCCACCAGGTCAATCCCCTGATCCAACAGACTGCACGCTCTCTTTCCATTAATGAGCATCCCAACTCTTTCTACGTGTATCTGTCTCTTTCACCACTGGCACAGCTTTCAGTGTAGCACTTTGAAGTGTAAGACAACAATATGTACAGGGAACCTCTTTAGATACACAAGCCAACAGCTAAAAGGTAGCCCGAAGGTCCTCCTTGTTATATGGATCCTCGCCATGAACCATTCTGGACAATACCTACCTATTCCTCCAGTGTTTGCAAATACTTGCGAAGATGCTTGATATATTCTGGATAAAGCTCCAAGTTGCAGTGCCCACCCCCTTTTAACCACAATGGCTCATACTTCTCCCTGGACAACTCGTGCAATTGCTTCCCATGTGACCAATCTACCACTTCATCTGATGTACCCTGCAGATGAATACCAGCTTTAGATCAGATGAAGATATACAAGGGAATCTCTGTTGGTGTCCCCAATTCCAGTAGGTGCAAGTGCAACATCTGAAGACTGCATCATAATAAATCTCCTACCTCTGAAAGTGGTTACGAAGACACATTAGATTTTTGTTGGCCCACTTTCAAAACAAATTCCCCTGGATCTCATAGCAAGCATCATGAAAAGACCGTGGGAAATTCCAAGATGCATTGCCAAATAGTGTTCACAGTTAGGCCTCCTACAGAAAGGCTTCAAAACATTGGAGCAACTGCACTTATCAGAAAATGAAACAATGAAGGATAGTGCTAGCACTCACATGCATCACCAGGACAGGGCAGTTGACTAGGCCGATCTTGTCAATATTCTGCACAAAACCCAGACATCAGCCTTAGTTGATGTAGTTCAAGAGCTTCATAGTACCAGCTAGACAGCTAATGGAAAGAAAGCCTGGGCTTCTGTGGTATTGAGAATGCTGAGACCTGATTCTCACCTTGTAAATGTCAAACCAGTATGTGTGCTTCACAGGGTACATGACACGTAAACCTGAGAGGATAGGACTGTGCAAGACCACACCACGCAGATGAGGTTTCCGGGTTGCCAAATCCAATGTGGGACCACTGCCAACAGATTGTCCATACAGCACCACATTTTCCTCTTTAACACCATAGGTGCGCTCAAGACATTCATAAGCTGCTTCTATATCTGCATATGTGTTTGGCTCACTTGGCTGTTTGTTTGCACACAGAAAAGACAAGATATGATTGGTGAGATGCAAAAACTGCCACAAACTCTTGTTCATCTGTTTGGAGAACCTTGCCGTAAATAGCACTAACACCACCTAGTCTTGGCAATTTTTTCATTCATACACATGTCAACAATGGACATCTTCTAGAAAACTGTTTAAAAAATCTAACTTTTTGTCCAATTTGAACCTTGAATCAAATTAGGTGACAATAGAAAGCACTTGCACATACACCCTACTTCAGTAAGACACTTCCACCAGATGCAAGATGATGGAAAATAAAGAAGCCAATGGCAACTTGAACTTTGTCCATTTCTCTGTTGTACATGAAGGAGTGAGTCCCTATGAAGAGTGGAAGGAAGAAAATGAACACAATCCAGCTTTTCTTGAGCTTCATGAAGAAACACACAACCGGACATGTTTACTAACCTTCCCAGTGGATGCTCCATAGCCTGAGTAGTCATACCTGTAGATTATCAAACAAACAAAATTTAACTACAAATTTCATGTTTGTTTGATACCATCAGGCACTAAGGTAACCAGAATTTGGTCACCATATACTCTATCTTGGTGCCAATTGTCTTTCTTGGCATTCAATTTTCAAAGAGGCACAATTTATCAGTACAGATGTTGCAAGCTTCGCATCCCCTTCAATGTTTCAGTCAGCAATGCACTCTTTGTTGTTTTCAAGCTAATACAAACTAGCACTTACTCATATCACTGTAGAATCATCTGTTCCTTTTCAATTGCAATCTGGTGATGCAACCAAGTGCAAGCAGAATCCAGCATGGGTAAAAGTGTGAAAGAGGCTTTTGCTACCTGACTGCCTCAAAGCAAGATTTGGAAGCATTGGGTAACACTAATTTGTGGCACAAAACTCCACAGCAATGCAGGATGACAATAAAAGACACCTAGCTATCCATCTCAAAGCTCTTTCACCACCATCTCTCATTTTCTTTCTTTCTGTTCTTATGCTATGAATGTCTTGCATTGTTTGTACCCATCAGTAAAACACCTGCTGACACCCCACAGGTAACAAGTACATGTATCTTACTGGTCCCTCATCCCTGAGGGGCCAAAATAAATGGGACATGGTTTACAGCAACAACAGTAAATACCTTAATTGCCATGAAATGTGTTGACTGCAAAACACTATGACCCAATTGACAAGAACTGCAGAAGGCAAATGGGATGGCCATAAATAAAAGGTACATATGACATGAACTGCAATCAGAGATGGGAGATTCATCCCCTTCAGCTTACTACTGGTTCTCAATTCCGGGTGCGTACAGTAAAAATGGCAATAGAATTTACTTGAACAACTGCAATAAACTCTTATGTTCTCATCTTCCAAAAGGAATACAGAGAAGAGAGTAAACGACTGACCCCAGCACGTTGATACGCAGGTGAACACTGAGTTCAACAAACAGTTCGTGCATCTGGCCGAGGTCCGCAGCATTGCCGTGGGAATAGAGAAGTGTAAGACCGGCCGTCGGGTATTTCACGTAGAGTGCAACTATCTCGGTTCCTCGCTTTGTCGCCAGCTTCATAACATCGACATTCTCACGCGGCATTGCTTCCGAAAGCCGTAATCTCCCTGTTGCTTCATCCTCAATCACTTGATAAGAAGGCGGTGTGGGAGGGAAGAACGCAAACCTTGCCGCAACCGACGATGTCACCGCTCCCATGTCCTCCTCCCTCCTCTTCCTTTTCCTCCGCCCTCCCTCTCTCTACACTCCCACTAAAGAAACCCCGCTTGTTGGAAATCCGCACCAACCAGTGCAAAACAAAGGCCGATTAACAGATTGCAATCTCAAACTGGATCGATTCATGAGCCCTCCTTCGCCACGCAACCCCAAAATTCCGTAACATCTCGCTTCTCGACCCAATCGATGTTTCAAACCCTACCAAGAACTACAAAGCAGCGGCTACACTTGACAGGTTCAGAAAAGGATTTGTGCTCCAGACAGAGAAGAGTAGGAAGAAGGGGGAGGGATGGGAAAAAAGGAGAGCCTGGAGTCTGTGCGAATCCTGCAATCCTAGCGCAATAGATCCGGCTGATCCTCGCAGCAATCCGCCCTGCCACAACAGACGGAAGACACTACGCCAGTACGCAAGCTCTCCTCTCTCTCTTTCTTTCTCTCTCGCTTTCTCGGTGGCCTCGACGCGCGAGACCCGTCGTCCAGGGAACGGGTCGTGCATGGCATCGCTCCCAGACACACTACCCGTGATTGCCTCTAGTGGAATCGTTTGTGTTTTTCGAGAATAATAATAATCTTCTGAAAGTAGGGTCCACTACCTTTTTCAGTCCTTTTCTTGGGGTTAGCTTTTTTTTGCCTAAAAAATTAGAATTCGGGTTGCAGACTAATAATAAGGGTCTCTTTTCATTAGGCTCTTGTCATCACAATTACACAACACACTTACACACAGTGTGTGGTGATCCCAGCAACCTAATGGAAAGCCACTGACACAGGCCCTTGTTTCCTGCCGTATTCCATTGAAAAGTAACAATTGTCTTTTGGAAATCTGTATTTAATCAATGTTCGGAACTTTGGGAACATTTCATATGTAATGAACATGCTGAAT
>Ga0209611_10012365_pt1 | contig 12018 bp, 9 predicted proteins | sample S1TSphgellanicum_3_FD_187693 | JGI IMG/M metagenome (GOLD analysis project Ga0209611, IMG submission 187693) | Host-associated microbial communities from peat moss isolated from Minnesota, USA - S1T2_Fc - Sphagnum magellanicum MG (SPAdes) (version 2) | ecosystem: Host-associated > Plants > Peat...
AACCCATGGGGAACACATTGAGAACCTGTTGGAATAAAGGGAAAATTTAAAAAATCAATGGATAAAAAGACAAAATGGACTTTGATACATAACACTTTAGTCTTTTGCTTATTTGATCATTTTGCTTGCAAAATGGGTTTACAGACTAGGAGCTGATATAAATGGTCACATTACGTTGGTGGTACAGTGCTAGTACCTAGACAAAATTCAGATTTGGACTCTATGTAGTTATGTAAAACTAGATCCAATTTAGAACCAGACTCACTTAAGAATTTATTTATAAAGAATTGGGAATTGGGGCTCTTGAAATGCAAAGAACCGGGTCTGGAACTTGACCAGAGAAGTTCTGTAATATATTCTTTTAAATCCTTGAACCAGAAACCAAGGTTCTTTCAAAAAAAACATTTAAGTTGGAAGCAGGACCAAAGGTTCTCTTGAAAACTAAGAACCAGCCAAAACACAAAATAACCAATCAGGGATGTTACCTCTGCAAATAATCCTTATAGGGATATATAATAAGGACAATTTACAAAATGTCCATAAAATTGTGGCAAATTACACCCATAAATCCCCATCCAAAACCATGTAAAAATTTCGACCGGTTTTTACTTTTTCAGGCTCCATAGCATCCTATTCACACGCTGTTGTTTTTCCTCCGCTCAAGAGCCGGGTACGTACGTACTAGGATTTAATGAGTAAATAAAAAAGCCTCACGTAAAGGCCGGCTTTTACAAATGCAAAGTTTCCGAACTTTCCTTGCTGCTTTCCTTGTACCGTGTCACTCTCCAATTCTTCGCTACTTCGACGACAGTGCAGTCTGCAGCTTGTTGCACTCATAGTCGCGTAATCAAGCTATTTCACAAAAATGCTCCCTACTTACCTTCTACCTCCAAAGCACTCCGTCTCTTACCGGCTCATACGCACACACGGCTGCTCCATCTCTTGGGTCTGAAGCTTTGTGCATATCAACTATCCGCAGAATGGATCTTTGTTTGCTTACTGTCACAGTCGATTTGTGTCCGGTATAGAATCTAGTCTACATGATTTTTTCTCCTGTCTTTCCATTTTCATTTTCAGTATCTTGTTTTTTTTAGAGAGAGCGATAGCATATTGTCTGCTGATTGCGAGTTTTGTTGCAAGGTCCCTATCATGGACCTTGTCCGATGATCAACTTTCATGCAAAATTTCAGCCTTTTTTTTGTGCAATGAAGTGTTCTAGGGTCAAAACTTTCCATTGTGCAAAGTGGCACAAACTGTCTGTGTACATGTTGGGGTTTAGGTGTAAGAGCCTACTCGTGGGTTGAGGAATCCCTCACATCCTCCACGGACTAGTTTCCGGTTTTTACTGTTTCCGTCGCCATGCCATCTAGTCCACACGGTGTGGTTTTCCTCCACTCAAGAGTCACTAGGGTTTAATGAGCAAAAGGCCTCAAGTACAGGCCGGCTTTTCCATATACAAATTTCGGAGCCTTCCTTTTGCTTTCCTCTCACGTCACCATCTCCAATTCCTCGCTCCTTGGGCAGCAGCCATGGCATCTTGTCCATACCGTGTAGTTTTCCCTCCTGTCAAGAGTGCGGTAGGGTGTAATGCGTAAAAGTCTGAAGTAAACGCTGGCTCTTACGTATACACAGTTTCTGAGACTTCCTTGCTGCTTTCCTTGTACCGTCACAGTCTACAACTCCTCCCATCTTTGGCAATAGTACACTCTGCATCTTGTGGACTTGTGCGCCCGTTATGGAGCTCTTTGACAGAAATGCTCTGAACCTGCAGTAGCTTACACCTCCAAAACTCACCGTCTTCCGGCTAATACTCACACCCCGCTGCTCCGTCTCTTGGATCTGAAGCTTGTTTGCAAATCAGGTTTGCTCAGAATGGGTCCTCTTTCTATTTACACTTTCTGTGTCTTGTTTTTTAGAGAGAGTGAAGACATCCTCCACGGACTAGTTTCGTGAACGTGAGATGAGACTAGCCACCCGTTCTGCTCAGATCAGAACACCCGTTACTGCTGGATACACAACCTGAGGTTCCTCAAACCCGTTCTCCTGATGGTCCTCATTTTAGCTTTTCTCCTGAGTTCAAGAAATGTTTTGAACGCCCTGCACAGGGGTTCTGGCGTGCTCTGAAGCATACAGCTTCGCTCTTGTCCATCTCATGCATTCCCTGACTGACGCGAGCAAACAACCACTTCTCCTCTCGCGTGAAGGGGATTACCTCGATCATCACCGAGTGCGCGCCCTCGATCCTCTCTGTCTGCTTGCTGTTTTTCTCTCTCGTTGCTGTCGCTCGCCGGAGATTCATCGACGGTTGCCAGTCTCGAAGGAAGAAATAGCGGGAGGCCAGAGATCACTGAACTCGCCGCCAGTTCAAAGGAACCGGGAAACTTAACAAGTGTAGGGTTGCAGTCAAGTCCTTTTTCAAGGCAGCTTGCAGAGTGAGGCCGAGCACTCACGTATATCCAACGGAAGTGTTCGCCCTATCACGCTGCCGTCTTCTCTGCGGAGAAGTTAATATACCTTACGATTACGAACTTTCTTGCCGTGCTTCCAGTGCTCAACGAAGAACAAAATGAGGTCAGCCTCATTCTAGTGCAAATGGAGCCAAGGAGAAATACAGAGACAGATGGGTCATCGGGGCGTCCTGTAATGAGCGACGAACCGAATGAAAGCAGTGCAAAATCTGTGCTGATGGAGGTGATGAGAAGTAACAAAAGAGTGTTGCCTGCTTCTGAAGTATTCTTGAACACGACAGATGGAAACCCGTCTGGATTGCGTGAGACCTCGTTCCCCGTGCCTTCTGCTAGCAAGAAATGGAAGAGCAGGTCCGTGTATCTGTATCCTACCCTAGTGTTCTAAGCAATCCCCGTCTCTGTTGAATCTATTCAAGCATAGACCGCTTCCGCATCGTCTTGTCGAAGTCTACTGGAGCCCGACAATGGCTATGACTTCTCTAACCATATATATCCTTATGTGCTTAATTTTTAAAAATTCAAACTTTCTTTTTTGCGGTGGTGAGGTTAGGTTTCACCCAGCTAACCTTGATCATCAGTTCTTCAGAGTTACAGAAGACCCCCTTGCACTCATAAACCTAGGACCCATCATTCTGCTGCACCTGAGGAGTTTTTCATGCCACATATCTGTTTCATGTATATAACTTCACTACTGGTGTGTTCCAAACATGGAGATGCACACTGGAATTTGAGTGAACCAGCAGTTATGTGTGTCATGTCTCTCACATGGCTCTTGTGATTTCAGGGTGGAATTATACAGTGAGCCAGGTTCTTACACATTGATGGAGGTGAAGGTGATGACTGATAATTTTGGGAAGAAGATTGAAGAAAATCTGCTTGGGACAATGTACCATGGAAAGTTGCAAACTGGACAAGAAGTGGCAGTGAAGGTTTGGGCACCAAGATCACATTCAGCTGCAAAAGAGTTTCACCAGTTTGAAACAGTGAGGAGCCCTATTTCTTGATCAACCAACCGTGTCTGATAACTTGATAGATCCACTTCTCATTAGAATGGAATTTTATTTGATCATTAAATTGCCTTGTCAAATGATTGAGCCTCAACCACACCCTTAAGTGATCTAAGTACTTTAAAATGGTAGGACATGTTTAACACGAGCATTGAATGCATTTAAGCACTGCATTCAAGGAGCCATTCAACACCCCTACTGAAGTATATTACAAAATATTTTGCAAGCTATGAAATTGTTAATATTGGAGCAAACTCATACCCTCGTTGCTTTTTTGCTCTTGTGCAAAAATTCATAGGCAAATGTGTGTTTGAAATCACAGGGGCTGTGATCTGGGTGTAAAATGTGGTTTTAGGTTTGTGGAAAGTATGAAAAGTGTTGTGAACACATGGTCAAAATGATTGGTTATTGTGAAGAACGAGCTCGACAAATTTCAATCTATGAATACATGCCCGGTGGAACTTTGCAACAACATCTTCATGGTGAGTTGTTGCTTTGTATTGTGCAATCCAAGAGTAAATGAATCTATTGTTGTTTTCCTAGCAAGCAATGCTACAATTAAATTTCATTGTCTACTAGGGAATGCTTCCTTTTGTGTGTTGGAGGATATGTCACTAATGATGTCCTTGCATACAACTAGGAAATCATCATTTTATTTCTAGGTTCTTTATGCAAAGTTTGCTACAGTTGCATTGCATTTCAAAGAGTATGTTAGATTGAAATAGACTATGTCAAGTTGGACCTTGTATTAAGCTTACAAAATGAATTGGTTTTTGTACTTGATTTGTTTTATAATTTTGGTTTTAAAGAGCCTTATTATCTAGGTCTATACATGATATCCATGTCATTCTTAAAAGGCCTCTAGATTTTGATAGTGGATGCAACTCAAATGTGAATGTAGTGCATGCAACCTAGTTTCTTTGTTGAGATTGATTATTTATCATGGTCAATGGTTTACAATTGTTGTTTTAGCTATTTGTCAACTGACATTAGGTGATTCAACTCCCTTGTTTCACACGCACCTAGATGTGTATGATAAGCTTTCTTGATTCCTAAACTAAAATATTGGTTATTTCTCCCCATTGTAGCAATAAATTTTTCGGGGCTAGTGTTCCTTGTTAGTTTATGCATATGTTCATCATTTGTTTGTAACTTATTTAAATGACTTCATAATTTCACTCCATGACTTTTATAGATAAAGGTGTTTTGGACTCAGAAACTCATGCATTGGATGGAAAAACATGACTCCAAATTGCCCTACACATAGCACAAGGTAACTATTAAATTTTAAAAATAACTTGTCTTATATTTTCTTTATTCATCGACAATTTCAACTAGAGTGGGGTGATTAATTTTTGAAAGCAATATGCATGAACCTATTCTTCGAACCAACTTAGGATTTAGTGCTTATTTTGGTATAGAAAGGGTCTATAAGGGTAGAACCCCTTGTATTTTCTACATATTGAAGTTTTAGTTGTGCCTTCATGAGTTGAAACCCTATGCTTGGTTGTTGAATACTTGAATTTTCAAATTATTATTTATGTACATGATTTAGGTGGAAAATGGCATTGCATTTTTTAGAATGCAGCCAAACTAATAAAGGCTTTTAGGAACTTGATACATAATTAATGAGGTGGGTCTTACAAGGTTGTTAAGCTATAGCCACTCCATGAAAATATTGTGAGTCAATGGTGGTGCACCTCTCAAATTTTGGGGGCTATTTATTTGTCACATAATGATGACAGATATAGAAGTGAAAGTGGCCTATGTCATATCAGGTTTACTGTTCCAATGGAATTTCACACCAATTGTTGGGGGTTCACAAGTTCAAGTAATGGTTATTTCCATAATTAGTTTCATGAGGAAGAAAATGGTGTATTTGGGAATGAAGTGTTTGATGGTTATACCTCAAATATGAAGACATTTGCTCGATATTGGTTAAACAGGTCTCAAACATTTTCCTGGACTACGTTTCAAATTGGGGAGCAATGATATTTTTCTTACAAAGAATTGGGTACCTAAGATTCACTTTGATCCAGTAATTATTGATTCTTCAGCATGGCAGCTTTCAATATGGTATGTAATTTGTGTTGAACTTTCCATGTTTTTCCTGCCTACATGTTATTATTGTTGATTGATTCAAAAACCAAATTTTAAAAAATGTCCATATTTTCTTCCTCAAACCTATGGCCTCAATTTATAAAACCTCATAAATATACATAATAACTTTCTATGAAGCCCACATTTCTAATTTTTTGTTGGATGTCATTATCAAATTGTAGTTCAATTAGTGTTTCAAGTTCATTTCCAAAAATCAATTGTTGGACTTTCTTTATCACTCAAAAGGAATGTCCAATGCAAATTTGCATGGACCCAATTTGTCGTTCTATTTGATGTTTGTTAATGAGTCATTTATTGCTCTTAACAGTTTAAACTCTTGTAAACATAGGATAGGTAGACATAGGGACATTGCAACAATGTATTGTCTAATGTTAGCATTCGTATAGACTAATACAGATATTGAAATCAATTTCCATAAGAGTCATACATGGACTTGGATAGCCTTTGTGTCACCATTTTTATTCACAAGAGAAACATACATTTTCTCCAACATAGGTCAAATTTCTTAAAGACATGGCATTTGCAGGTCTAAATCAGGTCAAAGTAAATTTTGAGATTCTTAAACTACTAATCTACGTAATGTTTGCGAAATATTTTCCTTGTTAAATCTAGCTTCAATCATTAGGTGTATTTAATTTTGAGTTCTAAATTGTTGATTTCAAAATCACAATTTGGTGAAAGATAATGGAGGCTAGTGCCATTAAACATTACATTGACTTTGTAACATAACTCCTAACCATTTGCATATGGCTGTTAGGTCAAGTGATTTGCTTATTCGTGAATATGGAGTTTTCTTATGGGAGCTAATTTCTAGGCAACCACAACTTGCCAAACATGGAGAAGGATCTAATTTGGTATTATTCCTTGAATCTATAGTGCATTTTTTGTTCACACAATTAATTGTTCAATTGTTGGCCATTTGATTCAGGTAAGAATTATAGTTTCAAGAAATCCATTCTAGGCATCTATATTATAAAATAAAAAGATTGACCAATGAGCATTGGAAATGAAATTTATTTAATTAATAAGTATAATTATTACTAAATATGCCACATTTGCAAATAATTTCCATGTATTCATCAAGATAGGAACTTACTCCCCACATGTCAATGAAAGTCAAGGTATGGAAGAGACCATCCTTCATACAAGGAATAATGTATAGACTTGTAATAACAACAACAAAAAATAAGAGAGAACTTAACTAAGCAAAAGAAGGTTAGTGCAAAACCCATATGTTGTTCATGCACATGTTAAACCAAGTTGTGAATGTATAATGTGAAATGTCTAAATACATCAAAGTCGAGATTAGATGACATATTCAAAAACTAAATTGGATATGCAAACCTTTATTTATTGTTACAAACAATAAAATGACTTGCACACTTGCACTCATTAATAGGTGAAAGCCATTTTGGAGGATTCTGGCAACATGGGGAACATCGACCCCACCCTTGGCTTCAACTTCCCAACAGAAACCATCTTGAAAATTGTGAGGATAATACATTTTTGTCTACAACAAAACCATTTTCCTCTACAACAAGACCATTTTCTTGAACTAACAATGAATGATGTGATCGATGAAATTAATGGTGCATTACAATTGGAAGAAGGTCTAAAGGTTGAAGAAGGTGCTATGAAGATTGAAATTCCTCAGTATGCTTCACAATCAAAAACACGTGCCTCACTTGAAACTACTTTGGATCATGAGTTCGAATGGCAGAGAACATGTGATGATATACTTGATTTTGAATATGTGGATATAAATCGTAAAGGGAAAAGACAACAACAACCTCAAACAATCTTTACACAAATTCATGGTTCAAGGTCAGTGTTCCAAATTGTACTCATCTATCATTTAATGCAAGAAATGATTAGAGGTTTGATTGTCAATAATCTGTGTTGTGGGATTGTGCAATGGCGTTTTGTTCACATGGGACCTTTCCATTGTAGAGATGGATGTGGTGATAGAGTATTGACTGACGATTAAATTTTGTTGTAAGGTCCCCAATATGGACCTTATAAGACAAACAACCCTTCATGTGTATTTAACATTCAAAGGAATATCTTAGTGTGCTTGGAGGGCACCTTATATCAATCAATGTCCCCCTTAGAAAAGAGGAGGGATATATTCTTATTCCTCCCCAGTCAAAGGATCTTACTTATAGGCATAATATCCCTCCCACTCTTAGGGAGTAAGCATAAGAACCCTCCCTTTATTAAACCTTATGATTTATATTTGTCTAGGTTCATGATAACATTCACGTCATGCTTTACAATGGGCAAAGTCCACAAGTGGGGGACATTCCTTGAATGTGAAGCCAAACTCCATTATTCCTTGTCCTAGGCCCCTTATTTTGGGAATGGTCCCCACCCTTGACCTTTTCCCTCCATAAAAATTTCAACTTATTTTCACAAACAAACACCACTATCATAGGGTTATAATTTACCCTGCTTCATATTGAAGTGCATGTTTATAGGTTGGGCTTTGTGAAACCCTACTCCAATGAAGTGGATGAAGTTATTCTGAGAAGAATTCTTTTATATACCATTAACCAAAAAAAAACATATGATAGAAAAATAATGTCCAATTTGTTAAAAAGTTCATTTAAAGAACACTTCAAGTTAATATGAATGTGTTTAACATATTACTTCAGTTGGGGCTCCAATTCCTATGGAGCACTTAGAGAATTTTTTTTGTCTTGGCCAATCAGCCCACACACCCTATTGTTTTGTATTCATAATGTAGCAAGCTAGAATGATTGTATTTGGAACATGAACAACAGGGTTCAAATGGTGAAGGTGTGGTAACCACATTTGCATGTTCAAGGATGATGTGCATCATTAGAATGAACAAAGGCCACACTCAGATTTGTAAATGTGGCCTAATAACACAAGAATTTTTCTTTTGTAAATGGTTGCAGAAGTTCCGAAGATGATTCAATCTCTTCAAGTAGCGATGATGAAATGCCTTCAACAAGCAAGAAAGAAAGTTTATCTCCACAACCAGAGTTGTTTGGCACCATTACAAGCATTGAAGGTGTTCCAAACCTGCCAACCACGAGGAGAAGTTCAATTATGGTTGCCAGCAGAAAAAATAATGAAGGCAATGTGGAGTTACTTTTTAAAGATGCAGAAAACATGACTCAGGTTGTTGGTGTGGGGCTTGAGAGGGCCAAGGTGGTTGTCACCAAAGAGTTGGATGTGGAGGTGAGAGAAATTGGAGAACATGCATGGAAAGCCTTGTGGGAAGATCAGGGTTGTGAAGAACTTGAGCTAATAGAAATCATTCTTCCAGAGCCAGAGACAAAGGTTGGAGGTTCCTTAAATACAAGGCAGAAGATCAAATTGAAAGATTTGGGATTGGGTTGACAGAAAGTGATGTAATTGGGGTGTGTGTAGAAAACCACCTTGAACAATTGAATGAAGGATTCTCTCCTCTTGTATTTGATCTAGCGGAATACATGGGACTTGAAGGAGAAAATTCCATCAGATGTAGACAAGCTTCAGGGGGTGAAGGTGGAAGCTCAAAAGGTGCTGCAAAAGTTAGATGTTCAACAGAGAAGTCCGGAGGAAAAAAAGATGTGCATCAAGATCCATCCCAAGATCCACCTGAAGATGGCTCTCAAGACGGCTTTCAAGGTCCACCACAAGGTCCCTCTGAGCCCTTGTCTACATTGCCAGTGGATATGGACGAAAAAAAGGTTCTTCTTGTCTCTATTATTCCACTATGGGGCCACCTCTCTCATGGACCAGGTGGGCAAGAAATTCATGATGGCCACAAACTATATAAGGCAACAATTGTGCCTGTCCTCAAATTTATGTTTGAAGTGGATGGAGGCCATAGGAAGATAACCACCACATTAATATTAACATGTGATCTTGGGGAAGGTGGTGGACCGACTGTCAACCCCAGGAATCTTGGATATTTCCAGGACAACATCACAATATCCTTACATTGTGAAATGGACAGGGCTGCAACTCTTTTTTCTCGTAGGGTGCAAAATGTAGAGATTGTGAAAAAGACAACTACAACCAATGCTTCAAGTTCGTACAAGTGGGGATGCAAAGGTGAAATCCTTGTGCCATTTTTGGGTATTCAAGCTGGAGGAGGTGATGGTCAAACTACTGAGAGGGGTTCTTCATTTGCTGATGAAATTTCTGTCCCCCAGTTAAGTAGTTTTTATATTACTTCAAAATGCCGTGGAAGTAGTTTGGTTTACAACTTTCTTTACCCGGAAGAAGTTCAGGCCCACATTGCTGATGATAAGAAAGGTCCAAAGGAACTGATAACATCAGCAATAGGTGGAACATTTGAGCCAACCATTGTTGGTGAATGGGATGGTCTGGACCAGAGCAGAAAGTGCAACTACATTTTCAAGACACAAAGGGACATTATTTCCATCGAGGGTTTAAGGCAATCACATGGGAGTGGACAAGAACCTGAATGCAACAAGCAACGGTATGAGCTACCTTTGTGGGTGAATCATTCAATGACACACATATTGCACAGGCATGAGATTAAAGAACTTCGAGCCCCAAAAGTAAATATATTAAAACATGTGATTGGAGCAAAACTTGCATTGCTTGCATGATGTATATGTAATAATATTTCCAAACACAACATTGTTATTTTGCGTGTTGTTTTGTGGGGTTGTTTTCTAAATTAGTGTACAGTTGTGCTTGGATTACCCAATTCACAATTATTAAGTATCATCCATCACACTGCAAATGCCGAATTACATTACCCAACAACCTATTTTCCATTTCTTGGTGAGAATCATGTTTCTTTATTGATTTTGTGCTCTATAACTTTTTCTGTGTCTAGATAATCCTCTCTTCAAACTCTTTCCAAATTTATGGAGGTCAAAATTCAGGAAAGTTTGTTTTAATGCTAGTTAGCCTGTTGTGGGAATGCTGTCTGTGTGGTGTGTTACATGGTTCATAATGGAGGGCATTATGTGTTGGAACATCTGCAGATATTTATCTTACTCAAGTTTTACATCATCTGCAGAAGCATGTTTGGTGTGCTCTCATGTCACAACTTCCTCAACCTTTTAACTGTCTTTTGTCACCCCCCAATTCCTTGACTATCTTTCCTATATGACCCTTCCCCAATTTCAGTTCCCAGCGCGCTGTTTATATGTTGCCACTAAAAATTCTTAGTCGAAACTTTCCACCCCTCTTCCCTTTCTGTCCCCATACCATGTCTTTTGCACCGACAGAGCTAATAATGTTTGACACCTATATAAGCTTACTAAACTTTTATGACAATACAAATATTCTTTCCAAGGTGTCCTTTATGGAATATGTGTGATCAAGGGACATTGGAACCTTTGGCACCTATTGGCATACAAAGCTTGGGAACATAAGAATTGACTAACCGTAATGTCTTGTTCATCTTTCAAATTGTAGCTCCTGTTCGCATGTTTGAACTGAGAATTAGCACTTGCTGATGTGCATAGAGTATGCAGGCCAAGTGATGACAGATGAGAAACAAATGAAGATGAAAATTTGTCTAGATTCATAACTCTTAATGCTACCCACCTACCACTGTGTCACAGGACTTCATGCAACCCTTCCACACACTTGAGAAGGTGAGTTGGAAAAACCATGTTTCACTGTTCTCCCTAAGTTCATAAGATCTATAATGTGCCACCACAGACTGCTGAGAATTTAGAGTATATTTTAAGATTTAAAGATTGCAAATGTTCTTTTGTTATGATGTAGATGGATTAGATAAGTGTATTAAATAAATCAAAAATTGTCTCTAGAAGGTGCTACATTTGAGTTTATTTCCAATAAGTAGATATAAGGTTTGCAATCTAGCAGAGTCAAAGATCCTCAAACCTTGTCATTCTTTTTATGAGGCTCATAATTTTAGTTTTGAAAAGTTTGCCCTTTCTCTTCATTCCTTGAAGTGTTTAAAGTTTCATAAAATCCCATTTATATTGAGGATTTTTTGTAAATTGCTAGTTTCTATTTGTATAGTGACTTTGACCAATGTCTCTAAATGGCTCAGTTCCTTTTACAAACCCATACGTTACCACTTGTGGTCAATGATCTTTTTGTACTAAAACTTAGCAAGGCTCATGTTCATTTTGTTAGTAATTAAATTTTCATTTACTGTGCAGATTAAATCTTTTGGAATTGGAGTTTGATAAATTTTCTCTTATGCACAAACATATCAAAGATATAAATTCTATATACAATAAGAGGAACCTAGTTCATGTTCCAACTTTTTTCCTGGCAAATTTAGAATTATGAAAATATGAAAATAAGTGACTCATATGGGAATTGAATCACCAGATTTTGAAATCTAGAACTAGACATAGCCCGATCATTATATTAATTCCAATATGTTGCCAACAATATAGATAAATGTTATTTATTGTTCCAACTTTTTTATAGCCAATTTGGCTAAA
>Ga0209611_10012367_pt1 | contig 12018 bp, 6 predicted proteins | sample S1TSphgellanicum_3_FD_187693 | JGI IMG/M metagenome (GOLD analysis project Ga0209611, IMG submission 187693) | Host-associated microbial communities from peat moss isolated from Minnesota, USA - S1T2_Fc - Sphagnum magellanicum MG (SPAdes) (version 2) | ecosystem: Host-associated > Plants > Peat...
CCATATTGCCATCATCAAACTACCTAGAATCAATTGTAGCCATCTCCATTTGAATGTCTCCACTCTAAGCTCCACTTTGCTTAAAAGGGTGTGATGTTTAGCAAGAGGGAAAAAAACGAAATTAAAATGTTAATTTGAAAAAAATACAGATTTTTTACAACACACATTAATTGCAACAACAAGGTGGAGTAGTATTCAATGAGGAGGCAAGGATGGCAAAACATTTTGCAACATGATGCATTTTGGCTTGGCAATTTGAGTGGATTTGGTTAATATAAACAAATTGTCAGATTGGTGCACGAAGTGGTCAAGGTTTTAGATTGTTTGTGGGTGTAAGAAAAATTTAATGAAACACTTACTTTGGTGTAGTAGATCTTGGTTGTAGGTCGTAGGCCAAATTTTTGTTGAATGTATTCCATAGCTCTTGCCAAAAAAAAAAGATTTCAAGAATTGCAACAAACTTCCAAACACTAACAAGATAGCAAACAAACTTATTCTTCAAGTTATAAACACACTTGAATGTGTTGTTGGCTTATTGTTGTTTGATCTCAAGTACTATTTGCGGCCTCCACTCAGTTTCGATCCACAAGAATGCTGCAGTTCGACACACAAGAACATTGTAGCTATGTTCAAGCATTATGCGTTGTACTGAGTTCCAATCCCTTGAGAATGTTGCAACGCTTGCACTATGTGCACCATGTTTCAATCCTTGAAGATTGTAGATTGTGCTCACAAATCCAATACAAAATTGTTGTTATGTCGAACTTGCAACATCATGCAGCTTTGAGCAAGAAATTCTCTTGAACATGAACATGCAGTGGAGGCAAAGTGGAGAAGAATTGAACAATTGGTGGACTTAGGGTTCATGGTGAAGGAAGTGTAGTGGTCTTAAGGTTTGTGGCAAACATCTAGGTTCTGTTTTGTTGTCCATTACAAGGGGGGAGGTTTTGTTTCACCATCCTTGGTTCAATTTTTCTACCACCTTATCCTAGGGTCAATCAATTTTAGATTATTAAAAAATTTGGTTAAATGTTGAATATGGATACTGTGAAATTAAATAACAATTTGAGATGTGGAAATTAACCTTCAATAATTTTGTAGGATATGACTTCAATAAGTTGAATGAAAATACCTTACTAGACTATTGTAAATTATGAAATATTACTAATTATCAATTATCAAAAATCTTATTATTGGGAAATTTTTGATTATTTTTATTCTATTAATGTGAATGTTGACCATAACATACAATAGTGAATCCAAGTCATGGTTTGAAAACATTCATATAATAAAACATAATTTGGTGATACCCTCTAATACATTAAATTTAAATCATCAAAAAAACCTCATAAAAATGGTACCATATTTTGTAGCCTTGCGTGCATGATGTCTTCTTAAATCCAATGTTTTTAATGTAACATGGGTGAAGCATAGTTTATAAATATCTAGCTCATGTTTCAATTTACAAGGGTTCAACATTTGAAATAATTATGAAAACCAAGAAAAAATTGAAGAGTAATTTAATGGTTAGAAATGACAACTTGCAATGTTTTCACACAATGGTATTTTGTATATTTCAACTCCAACTGAGGTGGACCATATCAAGATGAACTTGTTTTTGACACCTTGGATGTTGATTTAGTTATAGTTTGTGTTTGCTCTGGTTTTTAGCAATCAAGTTTTATTGAAAAAGGTTTATAAGTTTATCCAAATGGTAAGTGTACGAGTCTCGCAAATGTTCCACAATTTAATTGTCTTGCTACATTACATTAGTTCAATATACTTATATGATATCTAGATGACAAATATATGTTTAATTTGACAAAGCGTTGTGCCAAGTATTGGCTATAGGTGGTTGTTTATTGATATTTGTTTTGCAAGGTGCAGTAAAAAGGAATTTTTTTTAATGGCTGATTTAACAAATTATTAGTATATAATGAAACAAGAGGGTGCAAGCAAGGTAAAGTAAATGACTCATTGTTCCTTGTCAAAAAAAAAAAAACATGTAGCCATGAATTTTTAAAAATATTGTATTGAATTTTTATTTTTTTTGTACAATAATTAACATGATGATAATCTTTCACTTTATATTTAAAATGTTGAAAAACCCCATCTTGAAAGTAGAATCAAGTAGAATTTCAAAAATTATTTATACTTTCACAAAATGTCCAATCTTACAAAATGGGCTACATGTAGATTAAATATTGATTTAAAAAAAAATTCAACTTCATGGAGTCCTAAAAATTACTTATGTATTATTAAATTGTGGATGTTATAATGATAATATATCAAATTTCTAATATGAAGTAGGTTTGAACACCATTTTGACCTAGTTAGATTCAAATGTACTTTCAACCTACTTTTATGATACCAAAGTTGTTCAAACTTTGTATCCAACTTCTCATAAACTAAATGCAAGGCCCTATGGTTTTATATTCCTACTTCAAAATATAGAATCTATTTTCTTGTGTCCATATAAAAAACTATTCCATTTTTTAATTGGATTTTGGGTAGACTTTTTTTTGGTCTACTTTACCTTACCAACACCCATGAGATAGTTTTTTCCCTACACCTAGTTGGTCCCCTAGGTATGCCCAATAGTGTCCACACTTGCATATCCCATATTGCACCATTTATATGGTCCTACATGCAATTGCATGTACATGTGGGATTAAAAGTTACCCCATGTTTAGTTATCCACATGCAACTTGAATTTTCCATTCCATATGGATCATGTTTCAAATCATAAATTTGGTGACCAAGTACACTTAGAGTGGTTTGGAAGCGGTTGTTTGACCATATGCAACAACTTGGTTTCCTTTTAATTTGCAAACATTCGTTTCAAGAGATTGAATGTTAAAACCCACCGGAAATACATATATGTCACAAGTTCAATATATTAACATTGGGGTGATTTTATTGGACAAATCCCCTAGTTCATAGCTAGGTACCTATTACAACCATGCTTGAAATTCTAACATGTTATATTTGTATGTATGTTGTTTGCAGGTGGTGATTGTTAGTGTTTGAAAATGACAAGCTTTTAGCAAACAAGATTTGACTTTGATTATTGAAATTCACCATAAGTATATATATCACAAGTTCAATATTAATAATGCAAGGTTTATTTACTTAATCCCAAGGTTCATCATAACTATGTACCTATTGCAACCTTTACATCCAAGGGTTGCAAACATTTAAAAAATAGTAGGAAAAGAGTTTGAATGCCAATGAACTCCCCATGAGTTTAATATATAGGTCACAAATCCACCATTAATGTTGGGTTGATTAAAATAATCCCATAGTTCATTGTTCTAGGTATTTTTTGGAGCCATTCTTTGAATTTCTCACATGAATAATGTATGTATGTTGCGTGCAAGTGGTGTTTGGTGGCTTTTGGGGGTTGCAAACTTTAGCAAAAAGAAGAGTTTGAATGTTACTTACACATTGCACAAGTATATATATGTCACATGTTAAATACATGTTAATGTTGACCCTTGATTTACTTAATCCCCTAATTCAATCTAGCATGGTATATCTAGGACACTTCAACTTGGGGTGCACTTTTACCCCACCTAGATTCCATGGTGTTTTTACATTAGTTACACTCTAGAGTCATCATGCATAGATCCACCTACAATCTACCCATTATTCACCAACAAATAAAAGGAAAAAAATGTCCATGTTAAAACTCATCATAATTACAACATGTGTCGCAAGTTTAATATTAATGATGTTTATTTGATTTACTTAATCCCATAGTTCATATCTAGGGGCTTATTAGAGCCATGGATGAAATTTTCATAGGTTGTATGTATATATGTTGCGTGCAATGGTGTTTGCTAGAAGTTGGAGCTAAATTAACAAAGAGGAGAAGAGTTTGAATGTAATTAAAATTCACCACAAGTTCATATTTCACACATTTAATAACATCAATCAATTGGATTATATTATTTAGTCTTGTAGTTCAATATGGCTAGGTATCGATGACATATACTGACCATATTGTTGGAAATTTTGAGATGTATGTATGTATGTTGCATACATGGCATTTGTTGATATTTGGAGGTAAATTAGCAAAGAGGAGAAGAATTTGAATGCTAAAATGAACCACATGATTAAGTGTAAGCAATGTTTACTTTACATGATTAAAATCATATTTAATTCAAAGTCTCATGAATGTTAAACATTTGTTGAATGTTTATGCTTCAATGTTTCTAGTATGTTAATGCAACATATGGATAAATTTGAAAGTGATATAGTAAGTATAGGATACCCAAAATTTAAAAAAAAATTGTAACCAATGTTTAATTTAATTATTGAACATTATTTTAGCATTATTTAAGTATTCTTCTAAGAATCTTTGGCCAATTTTGCCCTAGCACATCAACTTATTAGTACAAATTCAAGATTCCTTGTTAGTATTTTCATGGAGCGCTTTTAACTTTTGAAACTTGGGCATGTTCTTTAACTTCATGTATTAGGAAAATAGGGGTGTATAGGGGCTCCTAGATGACATTATGACAAATTCTTTGAATTCAAATTGAACTAATGAAGATGTGAAAATGCACAACTTACTTGAAAAAATAAAAATTAGTGCATTTGGAATCAAATCGGGTTGGGAACGTACTTTGGATTCATACTAAATTAACATGTTATGGGCAACATGACCTTCCTCCCTATCATATACTTTAAAGTTTTTCTTGGGTTGGTCTTTATTGAAGTGTCATATTTTTTAGAGTTACAAAATTGACTCCAAAAATTAGGACATGTAGAATCCCTAATCTTTGAAACATCATAATTCCTTCAAAATATGTTTGTATTGAACATGGAACCTCTCATTCTTGTAGTTTTTATTGAAGTATTTCCAATGTGTTAAAAATCATTCAATTTGAAAATGATTTAATATTAGAAATTGCCTTTTGAACATTATGAACTTTTGTGAAATCCCAATTCCAAAAGTGGGAGTTCATTGTAGGAATCCTAGGAAGTCCTTTCTTTGACCAAGGTTATGAGGGTTTTAAAATTAATTCCATGTCTTCAAGAAAGGGATTTTTTTCACAATGTTGATATAGTTAGTTAATTAGTATGTCTAAATGACATTCAAATAATGACTTTTTTTTGTCCATATAACAACTAGTGCTAGCATGTTTTTTTGGAACAAACAAGTTCTCCAATTAATTCTAGGTTCGATTTTAGGGTACCTAGACCAAAGGTTCACAATTTTGCCAAAATTGGAATGGGATTTAAATTGTGTAACTCTTTTTTTTGCTAAAAATTGGAATTAACGTTTAGATGAGGCTCTTGTGCCATTTCTAACAAGTATATGTTTTTTAATTAAAGAAGTACAACCTTTTTGAAAGGGCAAAAGCTAATTCATACTTGATGCACCATTAAGTCAGTCAAGTGGTATTGGGATAAAAAACCTTATTAATTCTTAATTTTGCAATGGAATGCAAATGTAAGGCATGCCTTTAACTCCTACAAAGAAAGAGGGTTTGAAAGTTTTAGGATGGAGATTTGTATGAGTCATGAAGTTAAATTCAAAGTGAAATCAATTTACACCAACCAAGAAAATGGTGGTTAGTGCAAATTTGAAAAAAAATGGTGCATGAATGAAGTCATGGGAGACATTTTCACATGATCACTCAAATTTTTTTTAACAATTTAAAGAGGTCCTAATTGAGACAAGATCTTTCCACTGAACCAAACTTTGTTTCAAATATTTGAAACATTGTAGGACTCCAACTCCCAAGTTGAAATTCATATAGGAGTGTTGAGATTCATTTTCCCACAATTTTGCAAGTATGTTTGAATTTCTATACATTCTCCTAACATATTCCCTTTGTCATGCCTTAATTTCAATCATGAGCCTAAAGCTAGGGTTGTAACAATGTGTGTTTATGGTTTGTGATAAAAATAGATGTAAAAGCCTTGATGTGGATAACACATGTCATTCCCAAAGTGAAAGTTCATTTTGAGAGTCCTAAGAATGCTTCCCTTCGATTCCCATACACTTCCATTTCATGTGAAAATGTGTTTGCACTATGTCCCATTTATTTCAAGTTTTAGCTTTGTGTTTGGTTGGCTCCCAACTTGAAAGCGTCTAACTTCCTTTCAACCCAAGATGAACACTTACCAACTTATCATTAGTAGTTGGTCATGCACTTAAGTGAGGGTTGTGACAAATGGATGTTTTGCCCAAGGAAATGTAGCCAAGCTACCCATGGAATGGATGACACCATCCTTGGGGAATTTGGTTCAACTTATTCTTGTCCCTTCAATAACTCGGCTAAGGAAGTGGGCCCAAGCTGCACAAGAAAAGGATTGTAACAACCATCTTCTTCGCAAGATCAAGATGACTTTCCTAGATCATTTTGATTTGAGGAAGTTGTCTAGGTAAGTAGGGTTGAAGGCCTAGATTGCTATCAAAATATATATTTCAATCCAAAATCTTGGACTTATTCTTAACCATTGCATCACACTTCTATATTTAAAAAATGTGAGATATCATTGAGAGTTTAAAATTTTATCATTAATTAGGTATTGTCAAAAAAAATTGAAGAAATATTTTCTGCAAGAACCCTGAAAATGGTGCTGCAATTAATTTGTTGCTCATGTTTGATGCTTTGACCCCCTTTCCCCCAAACATGTGACCAATCTTTATAAAATCACTTGACTAGTTGCATTTGTAAGGCTTCTTCAGGATCTCAGCTTGTCTGGCCTTCTTCTCAAGATGGACAAGATTGAAGCTGAAAACACAAAAGCTCTCCCCAATGCCACATTTGGTATCTTAGCTCCCTCAGTACTTACTTCCCTTTGGCTCTTCCTTTAATATCTTGACAAGCTGCTTCTTTGTATCTTGTCAATGCACAGCCACCACTCAAGATCCTCACTATTTTGTGGCAGCCCAGGGCTCCCTGTCATTGTTGTTGCATGGGGCCAAGTCCCGTGAAAAAAAAACCTGGCATGTTTCTGTTGTTCTCACTCATGTTTCTTCACCAAACTCTAATTTCCAGAGCGGTTTCCATGATTGCGAGATGTTGCCAGTCCCCGTAAATTGAGTACTTGTTTTTGCTGAGTAAATTGGTGCAAGGTCCTATTCTTTCAAATAGAGAAAAGGAAGGATGTACTTTTAACATGATCCACGACAAGACAAGCCACCCTCAAAGTTGGGAAGGTGGCAGGCAAACTGGTTTGGGAACCTTCAGAATTTCAGGCTTAAGATGACATGGTTGTTGGGAAGGTGGCAGGCAAAACTGGTGGAAACTTCAGAACTTCAAGCTTAAGGTGATATGGTTGAGAAGGTGGCAGGCAAACTGGTGGCAATTTCAGAATCTCAAGCTTCAGGTGACATGGTTGGGAAGGTGGCAGGCAAACTGGCTGAAACATCAGAATGTCACAAAATTCTGACTATGAATGAATGTCATGGGCGCTCGCAGCCATATTCTGAGTAGAAACAAAAGGAATGACGAACTCCGTGATGCTGTTGTCAAAACCATAGCTGCTCTGCCAAGAGTCACATGAGCTGTAAGAAGAAGAAATATGATGTGGGTCGTCACAGTTTCTGTTGGCCATCACAATGCAGTCTGTGCTGCTCAAATGGATCTTATGACTCACTACAGGACTCTCACATCGTGTACTCACAGTGCTTCTCTGAGACCCTGTGATGGCGGCCAGAGTAAACCAGCACCCACCAATGCACTATCCACTGGATGCCTATTGTGAGATCATCTCCAATGGTGCTCGATATGTGATCTTACACAGTAAAATTGGATGCAGAAAATCCAACGTATGCTTGTTTGGCTCAGGAAAATGGTTTTGGCTCAGCATAATTGCCACTTAGTACACCTGCAGAAAAAAGTGTAATAAATATGATCTAACTGCTGCTCAGTGTTTCTGATTCGCCCATCGTAATGATTGGTCCAGGTGGTTTGCTATTAGTCATCCCCCACCTATTTGCTGTCTTACTTTCAGTTTTATGGGTGGGGTTGCAAAAGGTACCTAACTAAACTTGGATGTGAAAAATATTTTCACAGGGTCACATATAGGCCTCGGCAAGGTAAGGTAGACAACCGGTTGTTACCTGGTAAAACGGTAAAAGTTAGTGGTAAAGGGTGAAGGGAAGGCAACAGGTAAGGTAGTGGGTAGAGTAAAGGAAAAGCCGAACGGATTACCCGATTACCCGGTAATTACAGGTAACTGGGTAAATTATTTATTATGGCTCCAGTGCCTCAATGGAGTCCGTCGTCAGTCCGCACGGAGTCCACCATCAGGCTTGAGTCCGCCACAGAGTCCACCTCACCACGATCTTCCGCTGCGGTGCTGAGGGAGCTACAAGTCGATCTTTGAGTAAAATGTCCCACGGAATACAATTCGAACATTTTACTGGGTAATTACCCGGTTGAAGGGGTAGGGAAAGGTAAAGGTAAAGGTAGGCGTGAGCGAATCGGGTAAGGGTAATGGTAAGGGTAGGAGACAATGTATTACCCGTTAACCTTTTACCCTACCTTGCCGAGGCTTAGTCACATACTGAGCACCACTGGAGATGCTCTCACTCAGTTGTGGATGAGACTCAATTGGGATAATATTTGGTTTCACCTTGGAAACTCACTCTGCACAAAGTAGGTCCTTCATAGAGGTAGATAGGTAGGAAAATAGGTGGCTACTAGGTAAGTAGATGGTTCCTATTTCATACATAAGTAAGGACTGTTTTTACTACTTAGCCTATTAACAAACTTGCGTCCGGGTTGTTGGTAGGTATGTAATGAAACAGAAAGTAACTGAGGTATCCACCATGGTTAGCTAGGGAAATGAAACCCAACAAAAAAACTGTTTCTGACCACTTACCATCCATACATAATACTTCATGGTACACTGGTGCGTGCAGGTTCACTCTGGCGCTGTGTTGCGTGTAACTTACATCCTGGATAGCGCTTGGTGGCAGCTCTACTCTGTGGCGGCTCTCCTCAAGCCTCCACACACATCTCCATCTTCATCAAACCTCCACAAATTTCAAAATCCCACTCCGCAAAATATCCCATGATGTGCAAGCCCTGCCCCATATACACGACAAATAAAAAAGAAAGGAAAAGGACGTTGAAACAAGTGCAGGCGCACATGGTGAGCTCCCAGTGTGATATGGGGCGGGGAACCAAGCGGCCTCTGTATCATTACCCCGGGACAGTTTCCACTGTCTTCAACCAGATGATCTGATAGAAGTCTACACTAAACAAAAGTGGAAGAAGCTATACAGAAGGCTGTCTATGTATGTTGAAAGCAGAAATCCTGACCCAACTTTATTGAATGGAAAGGGCCCCAGAGGATCCTAATGTGTCCATTGTCAAGTAAAATTTTGCAGAGTATATAAGTACTAGAAATCTTGGGGATCAACTCACAGTTATTCCAAGCAAAAGCTTGGAATTTTGAAAAACCCACACACTAAAATCTTGAACTCTAGTGATGGGGTTTTTTCCCTCTAAACTATGGTGTCCACATATCTCATTCCAACACATTTCTCCTAGAACAACACAACGCATTACTAGGGGTAAAAGTTAGAAATAATAATAATAATATGGTTTAGGAGTAGAAGGATGAGTAAGTATGGGAATAAATAATTCAACTTATGAGTTTCATTTTGACTAGGGACGTAGGTTTGGACTCATGAATAGTTTAATTAATTATTCTGAATTAGACATAGTTGAAAATGAATTATGTGAACTTGACAAAATTTTAAAGAAGAAGATTTCAAACAATTTAATGGCTTGTTCATAAGAAGTATGATAATTTTAAAAAATTAATATGTGACACAATATCATTGGTTTGTAGTTGATGAACAAAAATGTTTTAAAAATGTGGACAAACAGTGTCAATAATTTGTCGATTCATTTTTTCAAGCTGTGGGTGGAGCTTCAAGCTCATATTTTTTCTTTTTATTTGTTTTTGAAACATAATACCAAACCCAATCTGACAAGCTATTGGTAGCCTTCAAGTCAAGCTCATTGGTAGAGGTTGTTGGAGTTTCACTTACACACCATCAGGTTTAAACTCAAGACTTTCTTGAGGTTCGGAGGTCTCAAAATAGTTTATGCCAATGAAACATGAGTCTTATGATTCCTTCTAATAATTCCATATTTTTAATTAGTTTGTGTTAAACCTTGGGACAAGGTTTTAGTGTAACAAATTTATGCCACAATAAACTTATGTGTCCCTTTGATTATGAATATATTTACAAGTGCAAACATACATGGTTTTGGTGAATGAACTTTATGAAACAAAGTTTTTAGGCATGTTTGGTGAGTTCTCCATGGAGTATAGCACACATAAAGATTGAATTTTAAATTTGTGGGTGATTCTAATGCAAAATCACATAAGTTTTATCTCTTTGATTGTTTAAGTGTTTTGTTTGGTTTATGGGTGTTGTGTGGGGCATTTAGTTTTGTAACCCACCTATGTGACAAGGGAGATTTAATTCAAAATTAACCTTTATAAACTTAGTTCCTTTCAAGGTTACATACTTTTGATGACACTAACTTTAAACATGATGAACATTTTGTAAAAAATCCTAGAAAAGGAAATTCACAAGAATCATAATATTTAACATTGGTGTTTGGGTCATATTTTATTTTGCACCTTGGAAATTTTGTATCTATTTTTTAAAACCTTGTGGGGGATATTTAGGGAATTCTACAACAATTAGCTCCAACAATTCCAACAAAATGTTGTCTACACCAAATTTTGGATGAAACCAATGTCAAAGGATGTGAAAATGGCTTCAACAATTTTAAATTCACAAAGGATATTGTGGTTGTAAAAAGACCTTGGAAAAGAAAATGACTATTTTGGTTAGTTAGTTACAATGATTGTTATTATTGGTTAGTTGTAGTGATTGGCCCATGTGTGACATTTGCACACACTTTCAATATATATTATCCCATATTTACTGTTTATTGATTGGGGAGAAACAAACATTTAACACAAAACTTAAATGCAATAATTAATGATATTGCCCAAATACAATGTATCCTTGGAGCTCCTCTCCGGAAGAAAACATAGGTGGACATGTGAACATGCTAATTATTTAAATAATGTGCAAATATAACTTTGTTGATTCCAAACTTTACCAAAGAATATAAAATGGAAGAGATATGGTGTGGAGTAAGGAAATGAGAGGAAAATAAAATAATTTGAGTTAACATTAACTTAGGTAGGAATGGAAAGAAAAATGCTAATTACCATTTAAGTTAATGTTACTTGACATAGATTATTTTTTGTTTTATGATGTTATCTAGACGTCAAGCTATTTGACACCATAGGCTTTAACATTAGGTGTGATTATATTTTAAACATTGGGAAAGAGCCAAGAGAAATGTAGGCATGATGTCAAAGTATGTGTCGTGCCTTTTATAACGTGTTGTGAATAATCATGACCTAATGGTAGTATTTTTAGAGCATCTCCACCCTAGAACATTAAAGATCCCTTTTTATCAAATCTTGTAGTAGAATAGGACAAATCCTATGATTCTTCAATAAAAATGGCTGAAATGCCATAGTGGTTTTAACACTTCTAAACATATTTTCTTGTTATGAATATGATTAGTGACAATTATTGGTCCACATGTAAAGGTGTAAATAGTATTTCATTATTTGAAATGATTATTTTTATGTTTGTGGGTGAGGACATTGAACATAAATATCAACTAACTTTAATGGCAGTTGTAATTTACCATTATAGGGTGGAAATGTTTTTAGGATAATAATAGTCTGCCACCTCCTATCTATCATTACCTTTGTCAATGCTCACTTGATTTTTAGGGCCCCATTAAACCATTGGAATTGTACAATTCAAATCAATTTTAAAGTTTAAAAAACTTTCATAATTTATTTCTTAGTTTGTCTCAATCCACTTCAAATTTATATTGACATTGGGTGAATGGATGGGGACTTTTAAAAAATTAACATTCACTTCCTAAAATAAAAACATGTTTTGCCATGCTTCTTCCTTCCCCCCCCCCCCCC
>Ga0209611_10012368_pt1 | contig 12018 bp, 13 predicted proteins | sample S1TSphgellanicum_3_FD_187693 | JGI IMG/M metagenome (GOLD analysis project Ga0209611, IMG submission 187693) | Host-associated microbial communities from peat moss isolated from Minnesota, USA - S1T2_Fc - Sphagnum magellanicum MG (SPAdes) (version 2) | ecosystem: Host-associated > Plants > Peat...
GCTCTTTCCTTCCAGAGGCCCCATTGTGTATAGAGAAGTTTGACCATGTCTTGCTTTCAATCCACTGTAAAATTATTGTATTGTAAACATCAAGATATGGATGTGTCCAGCAAGTCTTTTAAAGTGTTATATCAGTGTGGGATACAATTAGAGCACAAGACTAGGCTGAGATCCCAGCAGCAGCCAAACCAGTAGGAAGATCAGCTCATGTGCTCTGCTGCTAGTGCCAGCAGACTGGAAACCCCTTGTGCACACTGAATTCAAGTTGACTTCTTGGTGTGCCTTGATCAACATTGGCTTGTGTCACCAGTCCGGATTACACTGAAATTCTTAAAATATGGTTAGAACAGTATTACCTGGATACTGATACATCCACTTGGTCTCGTGTCCTTTATGGAGAGGACAACTTCTGACCCAAGATCCTTCAAACAAATTTAGACATTAGGAATTCATTAAGTTCACCATGTTTGGGCCTCCTTTCAACAATTGGGCCTTTCCCATGCTTTCCAGAAAGTAATGAGATCTTTCTATGAAGCAAGGTAGTTTGTTTGTTTTGTTTGTACTGATGAGATCCACCGAATGGGGATGCTTCAGATTGTGCTCTTGGTGTCTTTGGAAAGCTCTCAAGGAGGAGGGCTGCATCAGCTTGGTTTCATGGCATTTGGACTTGTGGTGTAGAAGTTCTTGAATATTGAATGATTTCTTCACTGAAAATTAAATTAAATCAAGTCTGAAAATATTGGAAGAATTGGAATGTGCCTTTGCTGTTCTTGGAAAGATCTTGATGAGCAGGATTTAATGGAATTTATTTGGTAAGATTTGAATTCAGAATGTCGGAGATACTGATTTTTAAGTGACTTCTCTGCTGAAAGTTCCAAAAATTCCATTTGAAGGCTTACCGTTCAAGCATGATTTCCTTTTATATTTGGTTGTTCAAAAAATTGCAATACAATGTCCACATTTTGAGTTTCCCTATTTTATAATGGGTTAACACTTGGGCCAATGGCACAGGCCACACTATTTCAATAAATTTCAATTGTCATGCTTGTATGCATGGCCTTATACACGATGGTTAATTACAAGCATGTCATTCATGCCTTTTAGGGTTAATGTACGTTCTTGGGTTATTGTACACTATTATGTGTTTTAGGGTTATGGCTTGTCTAGGGTTTTAGCTTGTTGGTGGCTTACAAGGCCACGCTTTTCCCTTCGTTTGTTAATTTTTTTAAAATTCTTTTGTCAAGGAGATTTTCCTCCATAGTTAGACTAGATTTCTAGATGCTCACGTCGGTTATTGCACACTCACCATTTACATACACTACATTTTCTTTCCTTCTTTGCAATTTAATTCTAATAAAATTGTTTTCTATTCCTTAATGTTGAAAGTGACAGATTTTTCTTGGTTTTGAGTTCTTAGGTTTCTTTTGTTGCTGGTGTTGTTGTTAGTGTTGTTATTGCAACTAGAGGGAGCTTGTGTTGTTACACCTCTACCAACCAACAAAGTCAGGATTGGAAGAGCTGGAAAAAGCGAGACCAAATGGGGGATTGATATATCTCGGAGCAAATGAGGTTTCAATTTTTTTTTATTTTCTCTCTTTCTTTAAGACATAAGAAAAGCCTCGAAGACTCTTGAAGTTGTCGGAGGCAAATAAGAAGAAAATAAAATAAAAATTATTATTTTTGCACGCTAAAGCTCCTAGGCAATTTACAACGCCGCGAGTTGAAGCTCGGCATCTGTTGCATTGCGGTTCGCCATTGTTATAATGCCATGAGTGTCATGGCCTGCCATTGCTGTAACATTGTGAGTTCATCTGACATCCATCCATCAAACTTTCGTTGAATTTCTATCCGACTTTCATCCAATGACGTCTGTCCATCGTTGTTCATCCCCGTTGACGCGCCATATTTTTCAAATTGTATGTATTGCATACATACATATCCGATATCATATTCTTCAAATCGTATCTAATGTTTTATATTTCTACAAAATTTTGGGGCATGGGACAACACCATGTCCTTGGATGATGAAAGCACTATCATTAAGCTAGAGCCAAGGTATCAACTATGAAGTAACATAATCATTTGAGCCGATTTCTATGAGCACACAATCTTCACGACGGTACCATCAAGCGTCTAGAATGCCACCGTCATCTAGTACAACTCCTACTAGGAATTCAAGTTCAGGTTACACTGCATCAACGGTACATCAGAGTTCATTTAAAGGGGTTAATCAGTGAGGTATGCTTGTTATTGCACCTACTTTCACACCATCACCGTTTATTTCGTTGTAAATCATTACTTCTACACCCATATACACCATGGAGGTCAACAATTCCTTTGGGAGAATTGAGAAGTTCAATGAAAGGCCAAGTACCATTTTTTTGAAAGAGTTCAAGGCAACTTTCGCAACTATGGTTTATGAATTGGAGCTCAAGTATGACGTTAATTACACTGAGATGTTTGCATTCAAACAATTGGCCTGTTATGTGCACTATGAGGCATTGGATGTCTATGAATAACATTTTCCAAGGATTTTGGGCATCACCCAAATCCCCAATCCAATTTATGCCACAACCATCACCACCCCTTTTTAAACTGCACTGCAAATTACCATTGCACATCATGGGACTGTGCCCAATAATCTAGATTTGGTACCAACTTTAGTACTCAACAACTCATTGTTACTACCACATACATTCCTCCCACCATCGATGCACCAGCTTTTGCTCATCTAGTGGGGGAATTTTTTCGAATTCTTGAGTTGGAATTTTCGGTCAAGAATTCTGAAAAAATTCTATAACTCGCCACCTTTTTTCAGCGAAAGGATGAAACTTTCAGGATACTCTACAAGAGGCTTCTCAAGCTCAAAGATGATACTCAGAACATCACAGATTTAAAAGTTGCCCATCGGTATCTTCATTTGTTGGAAAACACTCTAACACTCCATGCACAAGTTTTACAACGGGTTTTTGCAGAATTTGGAGACTCATACACTTTACTAAATGTGTATAACATTTTTGAAAAGCTGGAATTTGCTTATGCACACTATGAGGCTAGTACAATGAGGCTTCCATCATGTTCAAGGCCTTAGCCTCCACAAGTGCACCAACCAGATCATCATGTTCTTCTTCAAGGGCTAAAGCAGCGCATTTTGTTGCACCCATCCTACCTTTTTGCAACTATTGTGGTAATTCTGCCCACAAAGTTAGTGAGTGCAACATTCTTGAAGATATTTTGTGTGATTATTATGGGAAAGAAAGACACCATGAAGCTATTTGTTTTACCAAGTTCTCGAAATGGAAATAACTTCGATTACCACAACAAAATCTATTAACATCTTCCGTTGCCCTTTAACCAAAAGCCAAGGCACTTTAGCCTTCCACTTAAGTTTTCCCCACCAAGGGTAATTCTAGTAAGAATGTTAAAAAGAAGGAGCATAATGTTGATAAGAGGGAGGTGCTTCAAGCACATGTTGCTCAAGTTCAAACTTTGCAAAATGAACTCGAATCATTGAGGGCCCAACTTGTTAATCTAAAAGGTAAGTCTTCCCAATTAGTTAGTCATGCCCAACATGTACAAGGTTCAGGATCATGGGAGGGACCTCTTAGGTCGTTCTATGGCCTTTCACATGATGCCATGTTTAGGGAGTATGTTTTTTCCAGTGCAGACAATTTTAGTCTCACATTAAAATTTGCTACTTATTTTTCCCTTTCCTACTTCGCGGCATAAGAGGCTAGTGTGGCACCTAGAGTTTTTGCGACTAGGCAGGTAATTCAAATTGATGGACTCGCATTTGGTTCAAGTTTTATTACTAGGGCTAGAGGAGCCCGAGTAGTCATGCCACAATCTTTTCGTCTTCTTAACACAAAAAAAGAACGCACCTTATTGGTGAAGGGGGAGGAAACTACTACACCACAAGCTGCTAGGGCATCAAATCGTGTCTGAGGAGTACATGTACATCAGGAAAATACACAATTTTCTACTGATCATCTTATGGAATGCCAATTTCAAATGTGTGAAGTGGGGCAAAAGCTCGTGAATACACCGTTGTTTTGTTTTCAAAATTTGAAGTTAAGCACCAAGGATATAATTATAGTATTAAAGGATACCTTGAACACTACATCAAGTCCTCTACCAATCCCAAATCCACATGCTACAAGGGTCCCATCCAACACCTTAGAGAGACACTCAATTAGTTCATGTGTTACAGATGGCGTTCGCGATCTGGTCACTAATTATAGCATGGTTAAACTAGTGGGCTCTCCTACCTATGATTATACATTCACATATCAGAAGGAAGCTAAGAACACATCATTTGTGGATTTGTTATTCAGCAAAGGCGTTGTGGATAACCATTCTTTTCACAAAGTTTCTCACTCATTTCCGAAGGTGGTTCCTAGTGAGAGAACTTCCATCACCATCGGAGTTGCCATTATCAACAATATTAAGTCAACAATCCAGGTGGGAGGACATACACCCAAAGTGGTACTTCTTGATATAGGTGCCCAACTAGTGATTTTTGGCATTCAATTCGCCACGAAGATGGGCATGCTTGACTCTAAACTATGAAAATCTATGTGGCAATTTCGCACTGGTAGTGAGAGCCTAGAGGAGGTACTTTGGGAGAGCTCGGATTTGATTGCACTAAATTTCAATGAAGGTATAGATTAGGAGCTTTGCTTATAGGTTATATGTTAAGTCATCAATGCCACCAGTTACTATGTGCTCATTGGGCAAAAGGCCATGTTTCCACTAGGTTTCACAATTAACAACTGGTTTAAACATGCGTATTACTAAGTGGATTGGGAGACTAATGGCCACCACTTGGGATACATACCCGTTGATTTACATGGGAACCATAGTCCTATGGTTCACCATTGTATGCTCAAGGAAACACACACCATTTCCTACATCCAACAAACTAGCCACGAGTGGATAAAGGGAGATGCAGAAGAGTCAACTTACGCCCAAGCTACTGAAAGCTTGAGGGTGTTTCTTACTGACATTCAACATGGATAAAAGGTTTTATAGAAGTTCAAAGCAGCCCACGAGCCTTTGATCAAAGCTCTATCTAGTTTTGAAAACATGGAGAGCTATAGCGAACCGATTAAGCCAGTACTTCATTAGTTAATCACCTAGACATTGCCTAAGGAGGGGATTACATTACTAAAGCTCTTTGGTGGTATCGGTATAGGTTTCAAAGCCCTATTACATTCAAGGATGGTGGTTCGAAGGTATTTCTACGTAGACATTGATCCTATTGCAATGTAAATGGCGGCATCGAGAATGATGGAACTCATAGCCAGATTTCCACAACAGTTTGTAACCACTACATGGAAGGCTAATTTCACTTTCTTACCCTTTGACATACAACTAATTCAAAAGAAGCATATGGAATTACTTGGCCCCATGGACCTCATCATTTCAGGTTGGGAATGTCAAGGGTTTTTAGCAACTAGATTTGGAAAAGGCTTGAGTGACACAAGATCCGGTCTCTTCACGAACAAGGTACAATTGATCAATTAGGTTCAATCCATTTCTCCTACATTTGGTTATGTAATTGAGAACACCCTTTTTTAACTTGACCAGAAGGAGAAAATCTAGAAACACTACACGTTGGTCAAGCATTACTTTAGACAGCCACTCCTACTCGATGCGGCACAATGCAGTTCCTATGTGCACTGATTACAGAATTGGTGGACCAACCTTGCACCACTTTCAGTTCTATAGTTGGTTTTGAGATACACCATTAGGGACCCCAACTTGAAGGTTTCTCATGTATTGGATGAGTAAAGCTCCTGCTAACCAATTACGAGGCAAATGAAACTTTTTTGGTTTCTTGCAAACACAATAGGAAAACCAAGAGGTGCTCGGCCCACCTTTGTCTCCTTCCTAAGAGCACACGCCTTTCAGGGAGATGGACCAGGCCTGGTGTATTATCATGCTTTAGTCACTTGGGATGAATCAAGCTTACAAAGAGAAAAGGCTATGGGGTTCCAAATTGGCACTATTAGTCACACCAAGGTGACTAGATTAGAGCGTAACGCTCTATTAGGGAGAGGCATGGACTTGATTCCTTTACATGGTTGATAACCTGTGTACTCTTTCAAATGTACACAACACCAGCATTTATCAATTAGCTTGTAGTTCTCGTGATGCGACTATATGACACCCCAACCAAGTACATTTGCCTATCTTGAACATTCTACATTTCATTCTTAGTGTTTAGGGGGAGGAGGAGGTACCATGTAATTTGACTCAAGTTGTTTCTAATACACCTAGAGGTACATCCGTTTATGGAGAAACAATTACAACCTTCTATGAATATGCATAGTTGGATAATGGAGAACCCAATACACTAGGTTCTTCAAACACACTTTCCAATTCCATTCCATGTGTTTCCAACTACCCTTTCATTATGGGGAACCAACTCACCAAGAAGGATAGACACTAGGTCATAGACTTGCTAATTAAGTATGAAAATGTGTTCGCATTCTTAATGAAAGAATTAGGTAGGTGTAAGACCATGTAGTTTTTTATAGACCTTACAAATGAGACACCCATCTATCGGAGGAGGCATAAGTTGAGTAAGCATGAATGGGAATTAGTAGATGAAAGATGCAAAGAACTCTATGAAGTTGGTCTCATTCAACCATTAAGCTCTGATTTTGCAGCCGCTATAGTAATGCGAGCAAAGAAGGATTCAACTGGATTATGGACTAAAAAAAAGATGTGTGGGGATTATAGGCCTTTTAACCTGGTTACACCTCAGGACAAGTACCCCATGCCCATCCCTGAAGAACTGTTTAATAACATTAGAGATTAAAACATCTTCACAATTGTGGGTCTGAAGCAAGGTTTCAACCAAATTGTGCTCGTTGCAAAGGATCGCAAGAAAATGACACTCCATGGAAGCAACAGTTGTGGGAATGGCTTGTGATGCCTTTTGGATTCAAGAACGCACTTGTCTTCTTTCAGCGAATCATGGATTAAGTTCTTGAAAGGGCAAATTTTTTGGAGTGCTACATAGATGACGTCCTAGTGCATAACAAGGGACTCCTATAGCACTTGGCTCATCTTGAGGAATTATTCAAGAGGCTCCATGTTAATATGAAGATCCATCCTAAAAAATGTGAATTTGTTGTCACTTCAGTAGTCTATCTTCGACACAGAATTTTGCCAAATGGTATTATGGCTCATTGGGCCAAAGTAGTAGCCATTTTGGAAATGCCTAATCCTACTAATGTTCACACTTTGAGGAGCTTCATCCAACTATGTAATTACTAAAGGATTTATGTCCAAAACTTTAGTACTATTGCTCATCTTCTCTATGCATTATTAAAAAAGGATATTGTTTGGACATGGAATGAAAAGGCTCAAGAAGCTTTCGACAAACTCAAGGAAAAGCTTTTAGAGTTCCCCATTCTGAGAAGACCTGATTTGAACAAGGTCTTCATTCTACACATTAATTAAAGTGTTCTTGGTATTGGTGCTATTTTTGGCCAACTTGATGAGGAAGGCAAGGAATATGTTATCGCCTATGCATCTCGAAATAACAAGAAGGTTGGGAGCAACTACTCTTCATACAAAGGGGAGTGTCTTGATGTTATATAGGCCATCATACATTTCAAGCCCTATATTATGGCACCGAGTTCATTTTGTATATTGACCATTAGCCTATCAAGTGGTTGATGACCAATGACAAGCTTACTAGTAAGTTAGCTCGTTGGGCGTTTATACTTCAGGAGTATGAGTTCAAGGTTATTCATCGACTTAGTATTACACATCAGAACGTAGATACCGTGTCGTGGAGACCCCTCATTACCTTTGAAGATTTCTTGGAGCCAAGCAAAACTTTGATTAGATTCTAGTAGTACATGTATCTTATGCATTTAGTTATTTTGCATTACTGCAATGTAACTTGGTTGAGCATCCCATTGTGGATATATGGGAGGACTTGGAAATTCTAAGGTTTATTTAGCATGGGGAATACCCTCCCTAAATTACATCAAGTCATCGAGATTGCATACAACAACGGTCTAAACACTATTCATGGAGGGACAATCACCTCATCCAATGCTTACTACAAGGCAACAGAGTGGTTCTTCCACCACATGAACAACCTGGTCTTATTCAGAAGGTACATTCAGAGCTTGGACACTTTGGAGTTAAACATACTTAGAACCTTCTTGCTCTTCATTACCATTTGAAAGGTATGTATGTTCAAGTCCGAGACGTCATTGTTAGGTGTGAATAATGTGATAGAATGAGAACTTCCGTTTCCTTTCGATAGCTCACGTTTTTTCCACTCCCTATTTAGGGCATGTTCTATCGCTAGTCTTGTGATTTAGTTAGAGAGTTACCACAAACCTCCAAGGGTAATGTCTACATTATGATTATGATTGAACATTTTTCAAAGTGGGTTGAACTTGTTGTTTTATTGGACAAGTCATCACACAACACCAACCGGGCTTTCTTACAACACGTCTTAAGTAGGTTTGGGGTTTGTGCTTAGTGCTCTACTAATCAAGGATCAAGATTTATAGGAGAATTTCAAGACTTACTTGACCATGTTCTCATTGACCATTGCCGGACTTCAAGGTATCATCCTCAAACTGATGGCCTTGCAAAGAGGATGGTTTAAACATGTAAAAAGGGTCTTCGAAAGATTTGCCTCACTAGGAACAAAGAGGATTAGGACTTGGCCCTACTTTACATCGCCATGGGTTATAGGATGTTTAAACACACCTCTTTGTCTCATTTCTCTCCTTACTTTCTATTTTTTGGGAGACATCCCATTCCACCCTCTTCCATTGTTGCTCAAATGGACCAGGTTGTGGATTTGGACTCCCCAACCACTTGGGCTACGGTTGTCGCAAAAAAGGCAGTTCTATTTATAAGGGTTATGCCCATGGCCATGGAGAATTTGTCCATTACATAACATCAAGACACCTTATGGTATGCACACACACGAAGTGGCAATAACAAACCTAAAGTGAGACAATTTGATGTTGGTGACTTTGTGTATTTTTAGCGGCAACTTAATGATACTCTGGACACTTCTTTCGGTTGCACTATTTTGAGGATTAAGGTGATTAGGCCTTCAGGTGTGTTGGAGTTGTAAGGAGCTGACGGACGCACAATTCGGGATCATTCCAAAAATTGTGCACCCTACCACATATCGAACTTAGATCCTACCATCATCACATCAACTTGGATTCCTCCACTTGACTATCTATGTCAGGTATGTCAAGGACAAACGATGCTGATTAGATGTTACTTTGTGATAATTGTAATGGTGGATACCATCTATTCTGTCTCAAGCCGAAGTTCATTTAAATCCTCGCCGACAGTTGATATTGTTCATCATGTTCTCTTGCAACACTTCGATTTCTACTCAAACCATGCCACACTTTTCTCGGCTCAAGTCTTGAGGGGATACATGAAAATTTCGTCTCAACCTCCTCTTGTGCATTGTATATAATGTGCATGCATTTCTTTTGGATTGATTAGTTTTAATCTTTTTGTTTAGTAGAGTTTACTATTGATTTACACCCTTACGACTCTATACATCACGACACTACATGTAACAAAACAGTTTGAAATGCTGAAACTCAGCATTTAATGCACAAGGTTCATGAGGAGTTATAGGAGCTGTGGAGGTACAAGTGGTAAAGTTCAAGAGGAATTGAAGTAGTTGTATAGGTAGGACCAGAGAAAATATATGGTGGTGCTGATGAAATATAAAAGACGGTGAAACTCAGAAAACCATAAATTGATGGTTTTTTGAGTTTTATGGCCCAGTTGAATGCTAATGTACTTGCAGGTTACTTTAATTCTCACCGTTTCTGACCAAACTCAGGGTTCTGCTGCTGTCCCTTCCTTATTCTACAGATGCCTTCTGTTTGAAGTGCATCTGCTAGGTTCTGGCAACTACCAATTGATGAATACCTCTTGTCACAAGGTAACCATAGCCACATATAGACCATCATTTAATCCCATAGACAACAAAAGAGGGTGGAATGCATCGACAGCACAAGACTAGGCTTGTGGATTTATATGAGAGACCAGTTGAAAGAGTAAGGAGAGAGAAAGAAAATAGTACGGAAGGAAAAACAGAGGAAGAGGAGATTCACATTTTATCTGTTGATATCTTCATCGTTAGGGCAAATGATCTAAATGATGTGATCCATTTATACTGACTGGAATAAGGAATTGCCCTAGTTAAAATCCACTTATAGAAAATTATCAAACCTTACATCATCACAAAACTGTTTAGAGACAATTCTTTTCAAGAATGGTGAGACATCTTGATCTTGCAAAGTGTGTTTTCAGAAAATCTTCAATGCATGGACACAGTTTTCATGATGCATTGTTTGAAATCTGCAGCAACCATTGCCACAAACCTGCAAAGTCATATGATCAATCCCCTGCCCAGCTAACTCCCAGCCCAAAAAAGCAAACAACCTTTCTGCACTCTACTGCCCAAGCTCAGCTTTCTTCTTTGCCCACAGTCTATCAAGGGCGCTGTCAGCATCTCCCTGCAGACAAAAAATTGCAGCTATTATCAGCTTTGTTGTCAGCCATAGGTGTGTGCCTTCAACAAACATGTAAAGTAAGAAATGATGTCTGTAGTCATACTGAGGACCAACTGAATAACGGATAACCAGTGTTCAAAAGGTAAAACCGCACTAAATACACCACTTGAATGTACAGTGAGACCATATCTTATCATGATTTCCAATGATAAACAAGATGATGCAACTGCGATACCTGGGCCCGAACATTGCCACAGAGAGCAAAGGTGGTGAACTGGCCAGTGTAGATGCCATTTGCATCTAGATGCCCAACATTCAGCTGGACTGATGCATGATCCTTTGATGTGATCAATCTATTTGTTGATGAACTGCAAGAACAATCACAATGAGTTCCATCTCTGTTTCCAAACTGCATGTCTTCTCCTACAGCAAACAACTTTGCCACCATGTCGCAGACAGTTTTTGGCCTGGGACATGTAAATCTTGATATTAAAATCTGAATAGCAAATTTTGAAAATTTATTTCCTCAATTCAGGGTTTAGGGTTCAAAACAAAAGGTAAAACCTCATGAAAAACTCAAAGACAGTGAGCCCCTATCTCGAAAAAAGCCAAAAGAGACACCTCTTTCCAGCTACACATACAGAGACATGCAACTCTGGTCATCCCCAGACTAACCCCTCTCCCTGCCTGTTCAGCTTGCCTCAACCCAACAATCACAATTGCACTTTTACATGACATAATGCACAAACCTACATCAGAAAAACCAGATACAACCCATGATTTCTCTCCAACAAATTCCTGGCCAACCTGGTGCAAGGATCAATCAAGTGTCTTTGCAATCTTCCAGGGTCCTATACACATGTACTCAAGCTTGGAGACAAGTACCTCTCATGAGAACCAAGAAACCTCCATTCTCACAACTAAGAAAGCCAGAACAAGGTCAAAAGAAGCTAGTGCAACCACTAACCTGTGTACTGAGTTTCTGCTGCAAGTCCTGAAGCAATGGCGAGACTCAACCATAAAACTGGCAATTGACAAACATCAACACCAGGAGAAAACACAAAAAGAAAAGAGAAGGGGAAGAAACAGAAGAGACACACAGAAAAGGAAGACAGAAGAGACTGCAGAGGAAAAATATAGATCAAGTGGGCTTAAAGGGAGCTCCCCCACTTTTGAGACCCTAAATAAAATCATTTGGACGACTCTGAATGGTATTTTCTATATTGAATAGACCTCTAGTCCTCTTTTACAGAATCTTTAGAGGGCTACGCATTTATTCTTTAGAAGGACGATAAAGACTGACCATCTGAGAAACAAAGAAATCTTTAGAACTAAAACGCCTCAGGAACCTGTCACATTGGCTACTGATACCGCCCAACTCAGCAGTAATAGAGATATTGGAATGAACATGAGGCATACGAATCATCTCAATACGTGCATACTTCGGTTGAGAACGTCTATAAAAAATATCACAGGATAT
>Ga0209611_10012369_pt1 | contig 12018 bp, 6 predicted proteins | sample S1TSphgellanicum_3_FD_187693 | JGI IMG/M metagenome (GOLD analysis project Ga0209611, IMG submission 187693) | Host-associated microbial communities from peat moss isolated from Minnesota, USA - S1T2_Fc - Sphagnum magellanicum MG (SPAdes) (version 2) | ecosystem: Host-associated > Plants > Peat...
AGCTGTGAAGGAGCTATGCGTGTACAATGAGAGAAGGGAGCAGTGAGTGGGGACTGAGATTCTCAAGCTCAAGGTGCTGGCAACAGGAAACATGGAATATGAACATGAATGAAAGAAACCTCTGTCACGGTCTCTGCGAAGCTCCTCTGGCTCTGCCGCTGACAAGGCCCAAGATTTGCTAGGAGAGGAAAATTGGGAGGATGTGTTGAATCGATGTCTGGACATTCTTGAGAAGCTTGATGATGAGTTGCAACTGGATGCTCCTGTCAGTGGGATGCAAAATGGTGGAACAGGACATCCTCTTCGAATACCTCGCACTGTTTCTCTTCTCGCACGTCCTCAGGAGATGGCAGGTCGTCACATCCGAACAAGGCTCTCCAACAGGGTTGAAGAGATTCAGAACCTGCAGCAAAAGCTCCTGCCGGGGCTCTCCAAGCACCTGGACAGGGTGATCCGGTTCCCACCTCTGCTGGAAGATCACAGGATCCCTCGTCTTGTGTACTTGACAAGTGAGGGATCAGTGAAGGGTGGTGAGAGACTAGTCACCAGGCTACCGGTGGGTGCAACTTCAAGACAGATGCACCTCATGTGTGAGCACCATGATGAAATTCACAAGCTTGACAACCAGCTTGGGAGCATCATGAGGTTTGATGACAAGACACTGAAGAGTGTGCGACCACTTCTGGTATGGGGATTGCAGGTCATCACCATGTTGATGAAGATTGGTGAGCAAGCAGCTGGTGGATTCAGCAACATGGTGTCAGAGCTGGAGAGAGCCATGCTGATGGGAATTATTATTGCAGGAGCTCCAGAGCATCACGATGGAAAGACTGGTAGTGAAGCTGCTGCTGCAACAAAGATGGAGTTTTCAGCTAACGTACTGATGGACTTGACTTTGACAAAGCTGCCCATCACAGCTGACGAGAAGACAGCAGCTGAGCAATGGCTGCTCCATTTCTTGAAGGGGAAGAACATCTCAACACTGTTTGGATTGTACAAGGTTGAGTATGTTGATGATGGCAAGACAGCCAAACATGTTGCATGGGTGTGCGAGAAGCACATGAACTATGGCTTGCGCCTTGGCACAATGCAACTGTCGCCTGTAGGATGATGATTGTGAGCAAGAAGACCAAAAAGAAGAAGAGGAACAATGACTACAACAACATCCTTGCAGCTTGGCACCATGCAGCAGTTGCCTGTAGGATGATGATGAGGAAGAAGAAGATCCTTGAAGCCTGGATGATGAAGAAGAAGAAGATCATGAGGATGATGATGGTCCTTCATGCTTTGAAAAGCTTCATTTTCTTTGAGGTGTGCAATTTGTGTTTTTATTTAGGTTGCACAATTCATGTCATGTGTGATTGAAGCCAAGTTGCTGATTGTTGCAAGCACAAGAGTTTTTTTTTCCACTGGGAGTGAAAATTACCTTCCAATCTTTGAGCTGTTTGTTGGATGATGTTGCTCCTGCTGCTGCCATCTATAGAGTTTTTTCTCCCTCTTTCTCTTTGTTTGCAGCTATGGAAGTTTTTACATCAGCGATGTCCAGGGATGTAGGTGGTGTTGGGGGTGGGATTGTGTATTCTCTGAGAAATTCTTATCAGCACTTTGCTTATTTATTATGATTCAATCCTTTTGCAGAAAACAAAGATGTTGAGAATACAAAGTTCTAGTAGCCATACATAGATCAAATATCAATAACATTATTGCCATTCCACAGCTCCAAGATTTGAGCATAATAATCTCTACATTGTCTTCTTATTTGATGTACCCTAGTGGACAGAAAGTGTTGCATTCATGGTCATTGTGACACTCATGCTCAAAAGCCTCATAGTGTGTTTGTATCATCATGCATTTGAATTTCCACTACCAAATCATGTGCACAATAATGTGTTTATCTTTAGAGTGAAATCTCAAGAGATTGGGAAGGATGGTTATAAATTGGTTGAATATTAAATTGGTTATAGACCTCCACCTTCTTTATTATTATTCTTACCTCCTTCTCATGCAAATGAAGCCAAATGATCTTAAGATTAAAAATTAATGTAACTAATATAATACATTCCATAAAAAAGTTTTAAAATTATTAAGTTGATAAACCTCCATCTCCTTTACCATTATTTTACCACTTTTTGACATTTTCAAAGTGAAGCTTAAATTTTAAATTAAAAAAAATATTTAAATATTATGATACATTCCACAAAGTTTTTTTCCTTGGCCTTGGAGTTGTAGTAATTATTATGAATTTTTTTCTAATAGCAAAATACTACTTCATACCCATGTTCTCAAGTTTATGGAGTTTATTCCATAATTCAAGTCTTAAGGTTTTCCAAAGAAAATGAGCATCGATTTTTTCAAATCTATAATAAAGGTGACAATATATACCTATTCAATTGTTGAAAATTTTAAAACGAAGGGGGATCACTTTTTGCATCATAGTCATGATTTTCTTAAAATGTCCATGAGAACAAATAATATATAACATAACATTCATAAGGATTTGGTCTTAATTAATAAGTTCAATATGAAGTCATCTGTAATTATTTTTTGATACAAGTACACCCATTCTCAGTAATAGAGTTTTGAAGTTCAAAACATGCATGAGTAATCTACCTAGAATTTAAAAAAATGAAATATTGGTATTGAATTTCACTAAAAATGATTTATAGTGATTAATTGTGTGTCATAATGTGAAATAACAAACTCAATGTATATGGAAACCATTCCCTCGAAAACTTTAGCCAAAGTATAGTAATGGACTTTTAATTGGTCAAAATTGAACATTGTTTTCAAAAGTACATTTTTATTGTAATGTTTTTGTTTTTAAATTTGATCTTCTCTAGAGAGGCATGTATATTTAGATCTTTAAGTGAGATCTTGTTCACATATGGACATTATTAATTCACTAAACATCAAATAATACTCACTTAACAAACATGATACCATAATAGACTATTGGAAAATGCTTCCTTCTAGGTTTTCACTAGAGCTATGACAAAATGGGTGGAAATAAATAAAACATGAGCTCTAGTAGGAGGAATAAAAGTAAACAATTTCTTTGGCACTATTACAAGGCTATTGGCATAACTCTATAGCCACCATAGTAATCAACCTAAGTTTGACTAAGGTAAATCAAAGGCAAAAATAAAGAAAACCAAGGGCGTTACTTAGAATAGGGCTATAATAACCTTATTGTTCATCCCTTGCAACTATCAATTTAACATTATGAAAATAAACATATATGATCTGTTGTATCTATCAAAAGTGAATCGTGGGCTATCTAGCATTTGACTATTGTATACATTAAGTAGATCCTTTGGAACTATATTGAACTCTTCCCAAAGCTCCTATAACAAATTAGATCTAAAAGCATGTCCCATGCACAAATCTACAACCCTTTACATGAACAAACTAATTAATAGGTTTTTCACTTGAATTAATAGCTCTAGAAACAAGAAGCGATCCATAAATCATTTGCCTAATTAATCACTTACATTTGAGGTTTGCTAGTCAAATAAAAAAGGCCTTGCAACTTGCATATAGTCAATTACTTCATTCCATCACATGTCCACAACAACAACATTGTGCCTTATCTAAAACACTTTTGAATAATCTTTATGTCAACATTGAAAATGTTTCTAACCTCGAAATTGCATAAGAATCAATTTCAAACGTATGAACATGAAGCATTGAAATGAAATAACACATTACAACATATAATGAATATAGGCAACATCAAAACTCAATGTAATCAACTCATAACTTATAGAACTCCCACAAATATTTCTAGGTAAATCAGTAGTATTAATTGTCTACCTTTTGGAAAAGTTTTTAATCATGTATCGTTATTGAATTTTCAATTAATGTTTCTTATGGATTCTCAATTGAAGCCCTTTCTGAAAGATAGGAAATGGATTCATTATTATTTTTTCAGAAGGGTCAATCATTGACCATTCATAATTCAGCACCAAATGGTGTAGGAATACAACCATTTCAGCGCGAGCAAACTCACTTCCAGGGCACACTCGAGGTCCACCTCCAAATGGCAAATAAGTGAAAGGTTGAGGTCCTGTTCCTTCAAAACGAGATGGATCAAACCTTTCAGGATTTGGGAAAAATTGCGGTGACAAGTGTGAACATGGACCACTCCAAGCAACCTGCACAACATCCATGAATGGGGAAGGTTATTAATGCAATTAGTAAAGAAGAAATTCAATCCAACATTATGTTAAATCTATTTGACATTTGGATTAATGATAATTCAATTCGAAACTTCATACTATAAAAGTTCATGAAAAATCTTTAGTGTAGAGTCCATACATTATGCCCTATTTAGAATGTGGTTATTGATCAAACAATTATGCACAGTCCAAAACCTTCAAAAATTTTGAAACTTTTAATCAAAATTATTTATAACGTATTTTTCACCATTTTATGAACCCTACAATTGACAAAGAAACTAATTACAGCCTTTTAGAATGTGAAACATTTAACCCTTTGTATGCATTACTTCTTAAGCCTTGACCATTCTAAACATCATCTTCATATCATTGGTTTGGACCAAAAGTGGCCTACAATATTTAAAGTTCACACATGTATGTAAAATTGGTTTGTGGCACTAATGTAAATTTCAACATAAAACATAGTTTCCAATTGTGTTGTTAGGTTTGAAATGTGATTTGATATTTGGCTATGTCAAAAATAAATTTTATCTAGTCAATTGGTATTTCTAAACTCACCCACATGTGTTGGTTGGATGTGTAAACCATTGTTGGGTGGTTACCTTGTTTGGGGGGTTACCACTAGAGGTTCTAGTTTTAATTCATAAAAAGTGAATCAAAATTAGGTTTGATTTTTTGAACCTATTTTAGAGTCATTTTTTTAAAAAACATTTAAATTGAAAAACCAAACCAAAACCAAAATTGGAACCCACATCTTTGAAAAATAAATTAAATCAAGCGTTAATTAGAGGTTAACTATTATTTCTAGTGCAAGTTCCTTGCAATTTGGTCTACTTCTTAGAACTAGAACTGAAACTAAAACCAAAATCACAATTTTTGTTTTACAGAATGAAAACCAAAACTATTCTAATTTATTTTTAAAAAACTAAAATGAGAGGTCTTTCATTAAAATCAAGAATCACCCCACATTTATATTAACTTCGAATAATTATCTTATGGATTGGTAATAGATTTACACAAGTATGCCTATCATAGTATGCAAATTTTGTAGTTTTATGAACTTGTTTACTAAATTTAGCTTAAACTATCTTGTGGTCCATCATTTCAAGAAACATAACATATAAAAATGTTTTCTACAACTCTTACCTTCCAACCTTTTGGAATGGTAAATCCTCCATATTCAATCTCTTTGATTGCTTCTCGTGTTGCCCATGGCACTATAGGTTGTATGCGCATAGTCTCTTGGATCACTTGCCACGTGTATTTCATTTTTCGTGTATCACTCCAACATAGCAAGTCTCCAACCATTTCCAGTGCAATTTGCTTTTGCTCTGTCACATGCACAAATGTAAACTTTCAATTTTGATTAAATGGAATTAGTTGACAAAGAGAAAAGGATAAATTTGTGTTAAAATGGCATAGAATGCCAATATATGTAAAATGTGATTCCATCCAAAATTTTCATTTTTTCAAGACCTTTTCACCAAATTTATGAGCTAGACATATAATCCAGGGAACATACCTTTAATAACCTCTTGTAAACAATGCGGATTTAAAAATAAATATTTGAGTACGAGTGCAAGTGTGCTAGATGTTGTGTCATGGCCTCCAAATAAAAGCAGCAAAATGTTGTCTTTGATTTCTTCATTTGTGATTAGGTGACCTTGATCATCAGGGGTGCTAATTAGAATTGACAAAAGATCTTGGCGAGGTGAGATCTTTCCTTCTTCCATATCCTGCCATTGAAAACAATAATTAAAGCATGTACCTAGGGGAAACATATCAAGTGTACATTGTACATGGGTGGAACCACCACAACATGGCATGGCAATTATACTACCCAATTTGAAATTATTCAAGGCAACGAATTGTAAAAGTAATCAATTTTTTTGGAAATAAGCTTAAATTGATGCAAGATAACAAAAAAATTTGCAATATAGAATCACTTGCCTTTTGCTTCTGACGTATGGTTATGTCCAATGTATGAAGCATTTTTTCACGTGCTAACCTAGCTTTGTGGTATGTAGTTCCAAAAAAATCCAATGGTAATGCAAAATACCCTGCCAAGTATGTATCCATATCATGTGCTAATGCATGAGATTCAGGGCTTTCTTTGACGCTCATGAATAAATCAATTGCCAAAGATAAAGTAATTTTTTTCAATAACATCCCAGCTTTAATTTCATCCTTCTTTTCCCAGAATTGCTCAAAATGGGCTCTTGTTGTTTCGTGCATTCTAGGCACAAAGCTTTGCAAGCCAATAGGGCTGAAAAAAGACGAGAGAATTTGGCGACCCTTCCTAAACATTGAAAACCACAATTTATTAATCATGCCCATTCCCAATTATCATAGTCCATTGTACTTCCATGATTAACACAACACAAAAGTCACTTTAAGAAAAAATGAATGCATGTTCAAGATCTATATGGTTGAGGGCTTTGTAATGGATATATGGATGGCAAGGTAGGTACTTGTGTTCTTCTCCTATTTTCATGACAATGCTGCCACGCCCAATAAGTTTGTTCATAGATGATGGCCATAAGGCTTGCACTAGCTTGTTTTCATTTGAAAATAGAAACTTGTTGCCTTCAGGTGAACCTAGAAACACTTGTGGAGAAAATAAAATATGCGTCTTGAACACCTGAACCAATTTGAAATTTTAATCATATAATCATTTTGTCAATATGTAGATGAATTTCACTTTAAAATTAATATACATTTCACTTGCATATGCTTAACATCGTATACACTAAAGAAAGATGTATGCAATACACATTTAATGATGAAATGAACATTTTTGGTAAATTTATATCCAATTATGTCACAACTAAAAATACTGTTCAAGGATTACATTTGATCTCTGTCTTCACATCCTCAAAATACCTTTGAATTTTCTAGTAATAAAATGACTTGTAGCTTGTCAAAATAACAATCCATAACATAGACATGTATTGCCAAGAAAACAATCCAATTCAAAGTTCAAACTCCAAAGAACATGCACATTCCATATGAATGTTAGACATGTGACTTTAAGGATAAAGAAGTACCTTGAAATAACCTAAGATGCATTTCCATGCAAAAGATTCAATTAACAAGTTTCAATTAACACGTCATGCAATGCAAGTTTGATATTATTGTAAATATAGGTTCCTTAAAGTTTAAAATGTAAAGTAACATCATGATTGGGTTAAACACACCATCAATGTTTAACCATACTTCATAGAAAGGACTTTCACAAAGATGTGTAGGATAAATAGATGACAAACCTGTCCATATTTGGCCATACGAGGGTTCATAAAGTCCTCCATAAATTTATTGGCTTTATAAGCCCAAAGAAACTCCAAGGTCTCTCCTAAAAAAGGGAGCCCAAGACTACCAGGAGGTAGAGTTGTTTTGGCACTGTCCTTCAAGATCTTTTGCCAAGAGTACCACCTATACAAAGTAACAACTCCTATTACAATTCCAACAGGTAAGCCCACATAACCGAATGTTGAGAAAAGACACAACAAGTCAGTGATTTTGCAATTGTAGTATGCATGATGACCCATTTTTAACTTGTGGTTGCACCCTTTCCCAATCAATGGACTAAAAACTTATTGGCAACACAGTAGTAAACCTACAATCTCCATATATAGACCATCTTTGAGCAGGAGTTGTTTGAATTCAAGTGTGTGCAATCAAGGAAATTTATACAATGAAATGATGCGAAATTCAACAGTAGGATAATGTTGTACATGCACACTTTGAAAGGAAGATGTGCCATAGAGTCAAGACTATGGCTTGTAAATGACATTCCTCCACTATGGAAGGGGGGTGCCTCATACACGTGAAAAAGTTTTGTAGCTCCTTTTCTCTAAAACACGTTTTCAGTTAGTAAAGGTCCACCATCTCCAAAAGGGTTTTACTTTTTGCAAGGTAATCAGTTTTTTGTAGTAATTTTGATGCATATCAAAGGTCAATTGTCACAAGAAAAGAATTTTTGTTTCACATGTGGAACATGATACTTTATATATAATTTGTACCCATTTTCAATTAGTAGCGCATCTATCCCATTTGGAGGGATTTGTTAAAAATGTTGTTGATAACATATTCAATGTTTATTGGCACTGGGTGATATCTTTTTCAATTTTCTAATGTTGCATTATTGACTAACATCCCAAAAGGAACTAGCATTAAATGATGAAAAGTTTTTAGAGCTTGTCAAGTTAGTTTTTAAACTAGTTTTTAAAATGCTATCAAACTAAAATTTGAGTCCAAATGTGGCCCTAAAATAATAATAACAATAAATGAAAAATTTCTCAAGAAAAATGAGAATATTTCAAAAGAATATTCCCTTTCAGAAAAAATCTTCACATTCAAATGGCAAAATTTTGCACTAAAAGACATGCTGATTGGCACACTCAAGTCAATCCATCATGCTACTTAGTGTTGAGTTTCAAAGTATTTCCCCACATATTGCAATTGGAACTTCAAACGATCAAAACTTTTAAACTTCAAAAAACTTCACCCAAAAAATTGACAAAAGAGTACCTTAAAGTAGATGCAAAATCATCTTGACGAGGTTATGGATCTGTCTTTATTTTCATTATGTTTTATGAACCCATGACATCCGCCTAAAAGGACTAATTAGCACAATTCCAAATCATCAATTCACAATCATAATGTTCCTATGAATAAGGGGGCTTGTTGTGGGGGTATACAATATTGGGTAGTTATAGGTCTTTGAGAAAAACAGGTTAGACAAAATATGCGCCAAAGTGATTAGTTCCAGGTTTTATTTACATTGCAAAAATGTAGTAAACATGTTTAGACAAAATAATTAAAAGGACACAAAAGTCAATGAAAATTTCTTGTTATTTGTCGATGAATTTAATTGAGATGGATAAATTTTCTGTAAAAAAAAAAGTAATTCTTGCTGACCACCTGACACGTCTAGCAAGGTTGACATAATTTCCGATTTTTCCGAAAATAGATGAAAAGATTCGTTGTGCCATACCTCTACACATGGGTTGCTATTTTACAATTGATTAGATGAAATACATGACAGCGTATATGACAGCATCCAAGTGCCATATGCAGATTCTAGATATTTTAAGCATTGGCTTTTTTTTTGTCTTTGTTATTTGACAATCAATTTCAAACTGAATATCAGAGGCTTATCTTCCAAGTTGGAAGATTTCTTCCACTCTGTATACCATCCTTGGGACCTTTTTTTTCTCTTCGCAGCATTTCCTTATATTTCAAAGATTCATTTATGCTTTAACAAAGATCATCAAGAAAATGTATTGCAACCTGTTAGAAAAGAGAGAGCAAAGCTTTTAAATCTACAAGAAAAGGATTGATAGTGGCAGGGCGCCGATACATAGGAAGACTAAAAAAGAATTGGAATAGAAAAAGATAAGAGGGAAAAGAAAATGGCCGCTCTGTGGCTATCGTTTTCCTATAATGAGAAATTGTGTTGGAGTTGGATTTGATTTTAGAAAATGCATTTTGTAAGGAGTCCCCTGATCTTGGAGGAAGAAATCAAATGTGTATGAGGAATTTGAAATATTAATGTTTTGTTGGATGGAGTGAACGAGGCCCTGTGACTGTTACCAGTTGACCGTTCTCTCCATTTGATGGGCTGTGGTTTGTCATTCGCCTCGTCACCCTACGTTAATCAATATTCTACCACAGTCAATTTGTTCTGACTGTTGACCTTTGAGCTTCTTCCTCGTCACCCTACGTTAATCAATATTCTACCACAGTCAATTTGTTTTGACTGTTGACCTTTGAGCTTCTTCTTGGGCCAATGTTTTCCTCACCCTGACCTCCATACTACGCTATCACAGAGTCACCCTACTAACCTACTTACTTTGCTGAGCTATCTCTTAGCCCTACGTTAATCAATATTCTACCACAGTCAATTTGTTTTGACTGTAAACCTTTGAGCTTCTTCTTGGGGCAATTTTTTCCTCACCCTGACCTCCATTCTACGCTACCACATAGTCACCCTACTAACCTACTTACTTTGCTGACCTATCTCTTAACCCTACGTACCAGCTACCAAGCAATCCCTTACCTACCCTTTCTATCTTTTCTTGGCAAAACTTTTATCTCATGGCAAAACTTATATCTCTTTTTGGCTAAAGTTTTATCTCTTGGAAAAACTTATATATTTTCTTGGCAAAACTTATATTTTTTCTTGGCTAAAATGTTTTCTCTTGACAAAACTTATATATGTTTTTGACTAAACTTCTAATTCTTGGCAAAACGTGTATCTTTTCTTGACTAAACTTTTCTTTTGGCAAAACCTATATTCTTCTTAACTAAACTTTTCTCTTTTGGAAAAACTTATATTTATCTTTGGCTAAACTTTTCTCTGTTGGCAAAACCTATATCTATTCTTGGCAAAACTTAATCTTTTCTTGGTTAAGCTTTTTTCTCTTAGCAAAACCTATATTTCTTCTTGGCAAAACCTATATCTATTCTTGGTTAAACTTCTAACTCTTGGTTAAACTTCTAACTCTTGGCAAAACCTATATTTCTTATTGACTAAACTTTTTTCTTTTGTGAAAAATAATATTTTTTCGTGGAAATTTTTTTCTCTTTTGGCAGAACCTTTTTTTTTTGGTTGAAATTTTCTAACTCTTGGCAAAACCTATATTTCTTATTGGCTAAACTTTTCTCTCTTGGAAAAACTTATATCTATTCTTGGATTCTTTTTCTTGGCAAAACCTATATTTCTTTTTGGCTAAACTTTTCTAACTCTTGGCAAATTTTATATTTCTCATTGGTTAAACTTTTCTCTCTTGGCAAAACTTATATTTCTTCTTGGCAAAAAATTTCTCTCTTAGCAAAACCTATATTTCTTTTTGGTTAAACTTTCTCTCTTGGTAAAACTTATATATATTCTCGACTAAACTTTTAACTCTTGGCAAAACTTATGTCTCTTTTTGGCTAATTTTTTTTCTTTTGGCAAAACCTATATCCATTCTTGGTTAAATTTCTAACTTTTGGTGAAACTGATATATCTTCTTCGCTAAACTTTTCTCTCTTGACAAAACATGTATCTCTTTTTGGTTAAACTTTTAAATCTTAACAAAACTTATATCTATTTTGCCAAGAGTTAAAAGTTTAGCCAAAAGTGCACCCTTGTTAAACTCCTACCTCCCAACAATTCTTTTATGTCTTTTCTTGGTTAAAATTATACCTTTCAACAAAACCTTTATTTGTTTTTGGCAAAATCTCTACCATTTATTATAATCTTTATGTATTAAATAAACCTTTACTTCTCAACAAAACCTTTCTATATTTTGGTTAAACCTATACTTATTGGCAAAACCTCTTTATTTCTTAGTTAAACCTCTACTTCTTTAGAAGGAAAAGAAATATTAATAGAATCCACAAGATGTAAATTGAACTTCAGTATATATGTTTTATAGAAATCAATTAAGGACATAAAAAATAATGTTGATTTTAATTAGAACAAATAACTAAAGAGGTAAGAGAAAATATTAATTTTTTTTGTATTTTCAGCAATTATCTAATTCAATCATTTAAATCATTAAAAAATTAGCGTAAAACATATGGTTAAATTATATAGAGGTTGAAGGTTTAGGTTTCATTACAAAATTCATGTCAACTTTAAGTTCACACCATGTTTGTAATGATTTGGAGTTCCCAATACTAACACCTAATGCACGGGTAACGAGCAGGCGTTGCTTACTATGCCAATTACTAATAGTAGTCAAAGATTTAATCCCAACATGCAATACACACCTATGAAAATAATGCCATTTGTGACCGAAATGAAAGTTTTTTTTTCTTGAAATCCTTTTTTTTAAAAAAATTCTATTTT
>Ga0209611_10012371_pt1 | contig 12017 bp, 3 predicted proteins | sample S1TSphgellanicum_3_FD_187693 | JGI IMG/M metagenome (GOLD analysis project Ga0209611, IMG submission 187693) | Host-associated microbial communities from peat moss isolated from Minnesota, USA - S1T2_Fc - Sphagnum magellanicum MG (SPAdes) (version 2) | ecosystem: Host-associated > Plants > Peat...
GTCCAATCACATCCTCCATGCAACTTGACCAAGGTTTTCCATTAATTTCCTTGGATGGTCATAGATTTAATCACACCAAGGTTGCAACTACATTTGCAATTCACCTATGACCAAACATATAAACATGTGCATATACATATGATGACATATGTCCAATGCATGGTTGATTGGACACATGCACATACTTATTATGTGGGTTTTAACAAAAATTATAAAATAGCAAATTAATATGAAAAACTAGTACACAAGTTGAATATGTTTTTCAATAGTTATGGTGTAACACAAAATTTCAAGACACCAAAGATAATTATGTATGAAAATAATTTGTTTCACACAAGGGTTTAATCCATGTTGAATCCTAGCTCTAATGTGGGTTCAAAGCACAAAAACTTCCCCTTTCTGCAATTGAGCTTTAATGGAAGGTATTTTATTAATGATTTTATATTCCATTTTTATATTTTAAAACTTTCGCAACTTGGATTCAAAGGTGAAGTGAAGTAAAATGCATTCCCATTTCAATGTTTTTGTTATAATCCATATTGTGGAATATTCACTAAAACTCAATGAGATTTCATCACACAAGAACATGTTTGAAGATGTAATGAGTGCACTAAGGCATGTGTTGAATGTTAATTTGATTTCACAATTTTTTGATCACCCCATTAAGAACCCATTTTCATTGATGACCTTGAATGTTTTGATAAGTTTTGTAATTAAAAATAAAGTTCTCCAATTTGTATTATATGAATCAAATTACTATGGTATGAAATTTTCAATCTCCTTCAACAATGTGTATAGTGAAGTTGAAATAGTTTTAAACATGTCATTATTTCTATTGACAAGTAGAATGCCTTTGCTCATACGGTAAGGTTCCAAATTGAACTAAATCCAAACTCATGTGATGTTTGCAAGTCAAATATTATTTAAAATGTTTAACAAACTATAATTTTTGCAACCATGGAAAAAAACATACCTAGTCCTCATGGTGATGGCATGTGTATGAACTTAAAGCTTGAGCCTATAACATAATACAAATATAACTCATCTACATGGATGAATGATTCACTTGGATAAATGTCATTTACACATGGATGAAAGAATTTGCAAATAATTTTATTTCACATGTTATGTTCACATTTTTTATTTAAGTGGGAAGGTAGGTGTATTGGCCATCTACCTATTTATAACATCCTACTTAAACTTATCTAGCTACTCGAGTACCTATCAACCTACCTTTTTGCCTACCTACCTACTTAACTAAATAGTTAAATATTACATATATAACTATTTATTGACCTTCTTATCTACCTATTGACCTATATACCTATCTATTTACCTAATCCAACCGACCCAAATATCACTAGAGATACCTTTTACAATACACCCCTAGATATGCTTAATTTGTACTTTTAATGTATATTAGTATACCTACAAGCCATAGGTCCATCTCCTAATTTTCTAGGTTCACATCATAGTTGTTATTAGATGTTGCTTACATTTGCAACTAACGAGACATACAAGATCACTCTTCGATGAAAATAATCCTATGAATATTTTTATTGAAAGATGAAAAAACCAATAGTTGTAAAAACAAACAATCGCAATTTGTAAATAGTTGCAAAAATGACCATCAATAATTGCATGTGGGTAGATGCAAGTTACGATGGCTCATTTTTTGTGTTTTTATGGTCTTTCTACAGAATACACTTTTTGTGTTCTTATGGACTTTCTACATAGTGTATTGTATTCAAATGCCACAAACGCATTGTGAAATAATCAATTTGACAAAAATATTTATGGATTAAGATTACCAATTGAATAAAAATATTTATTGAAGGGTGAAATTCAATCAACATACACCAATCATATAATAATGGATTTAAAAAGTGGACATATGGGTGGGAAAAAAAAAAAAAACCAACTAGTGTGTGAATAATCCTTAAAAATGTTTTTTTGAAAATTTGAAAAATCAACATGGGAACATTATATATCAAAAATTTCGTTTAATTTTTGAAATAAATTCCTATACTTTCAAAGTTGCAACTACAAAAATTCATGAAAATTCACCATGTTTCAAAAATTATTTTATATGTTTAAAACATTTTTTAAAAATGTGAATGAGTGGTTTTTTTTTTTCAAAAGTCCTTTTTCCTTATCAAATGTTCACCAAATCACTTCAATTTTTTTGTGAACTTTAATAAATTCCACAAAAAGGGATCCATGTGTTCAAAACATTCAAAAAATAAAAATACATATACCTTTTTAAATTTTGATACTCGAATATCTTTAAGCATTATTATAGTTTTGAATTTATAATCATGGTTTGTAAGGTTTGATGCAAAAAAAAATGAGTTTTTATTATGTTATATGTCATATTTGGCCTCAAATTTGATGTTCAATTTGAAAAATTATGTAAAAATGCAGTATAAACCAATAGAAAACTACCACATGGAAAATGCAATCCTTAAAAAGGACTTTAACTTTAGTCCAATTAGCTCTTTTTTTCATGCTTTCACCCATATGGACTATAATTTAGGTTTTATATTAACATTCAAATGCACTTTTTGTTATGATTTCATTTCAATATTTTTTATAGGGACTCAATATACGATACATGATGGAAAAAAAATATGCATTAAAAAAATCACAACAAAAATTTTAACCAACAAAAATAATTATGAACTTTTGAATGACTAGATTTGGATCTTATTTTTAAAACTCTTAATCCTGGTCATTTTTTGTTAAATTGATTTTTTTTTCCCCTAACATGTATGTTAAAAGAGTTTTCTAGATGAGCAACCTTTCATATGGACTTTATTAATTGATTAGTCACCACATAGAGTCCACTCAACATTAGTTTTTAACATTATTTTTCATTCTAATGTTAAAATATGGATTTTATATGGACTTTTGGGATTGGGACTCTTGTTGTTTTTGAGCCACCCTAACTTGCATCTACCCATGCAACAATTAGTTGCATATAGTCATAAACTAGGTGGTTGCAAAAAATAAGATTTTTAATGTATCCTAAGAAATTTGAGTTTTGAGTTTTGTTTCATTTTCAACTATTATTGTTGTGTTATCATAATATTATTAAGCCTACTAGTTGGTGCATTATCATAATACATCTTTATAAATTGAAGGTATTGAGCTTAAACAATTTTCAAAAAATCTAGCCACAAAGTGCACACCTTAATTTCTATTAACTTGCTTCACAAACAAAAGTGTGGGGCAACAAGGTTTAGGGCAAATAAATTTATTAGGTGATGGCCACCATACAACTTAATAACTTGTAAGAAATAAATAGTATTAGCATTAAACGAATGTCCTTACTTCTTCCTATTCACATTTTAACCTACATTTCAGTTGATATCCCAAAAAGTTCTTCCCTCCAACAAATTAGTTTTTATGAGCAACAATGTTGTTGTTATATAAATACGAAACATTTATGGTATTTGAGCATCCTTTAACATATTCTCTCAAATATGACCTTGGAAATTTAATTGAAAATTGTTGTTTTAGTCTTCCATATTTGTTGTTCATAAAGGCACTACTAGTAAGCTTTGTGTCTAAAATATTGGGTTAGCTTCTTTACTTTGCAAAAACCCTAATCTTGTTCCTCCCATAGATTTTTTTTAAAAATTTTAAAATCAAGATCTTAACAAATTAATTGATGACCAAAATCTATTCACTAAAGAATTCGACAATAAAAAATACATGTCAGATTATTCAAATGGGTGATGTGACATTGACACCTTTTTGCAATCTTTTGTTCTAAAAACATTTTGTCATTTTTTTGTTGTCCCTTGACATTACTTCAATTGTAGTACTAGTCTTCAACTTTGTAACCCATGACCCTCCATCATGCAAATTGAGCAATAGCCCTTTTATTGAATAAGATTTTTTAAACATAAACCATGTTTAAGAAATTTGGTTAAGTGGTATGCTTGGGTTGCATAACCCTTGATGATCCTTTGATAATAGCCCGCTTGCCCCCAAAATGTTCACATTTATTTATTTGTCTTGGGAAAAAGAAATTTTTCACCTTTTCAATCTTAGTAGGATCTCTGCAAATACCATCATGTGAAATGATGTGGCCAAGCAAGATTCCTTTGATGCATCCAAGACACAATTTTCAAAATTCAAAAAAACATTTGCCATCACCAATTGGTCAAACACTCATTTCAAATCATGAAGATGCGTCTCTTAGCTCCCATATACACAAAAATCATCCAAGAAATCTCAAAGAAAAAGTCTGATGTATGGCTCCAACACCTTGTTCATGAACCTTTGAAAAATTCTAAGGGCATTGCACAACCCAAAATGCATCACTATATAGGCAAATGTACCCCATGGAATGGTGAATGTCATTTTCAAGATGTTTTCCTTCGCTATCTTGATTTGCTTATAAGCACTATAGCCATCCCCAAAACAATATAATTCATTGCCAATGACTTCATCCAAAATGTCATTGATGAAAGGAAGTGGGTAGTAATCTTTGTTGGTGCAATCATTAAATTTATAGTAGTCAACACAGACTCATAGCTTCCCATTCTTTTTTATGGTGATAGTGATGGGTAACACCCATTCTAAATTCTCCTCTAAAATGATGAATCTTGCATCCAAAAGCTTGTCCAACTCCTCCTTTATGGTTTGGGCATAATTGGGATTCATTTTTCAATGCTTTTATTGTAAGGGTTTTGCATTTGAAAGCAATTCAATCTTGTGCTCCTCCAAAGTCACCTTCTTCAAATCCTTATAACTTGTGGCTTAAGATTTTCAATTCACAACAAAATGGACTTCATGTCAAGCTAAAAATTTTCAAAGGTTTTTTCAAAGATGCAAGGAAAAAATTTCCCTATTCTAAAGTCAAGTGGGCAACTTTTGAATCAAGGCCAATTGTGTTGTTTAAATCAAAGTGTGGCACACCAAGTCATCATAAACTAGAATGTCAAAAAAAAAAAATCTTGAGATAAGATGAACCCCATCGCCAAGCACACAAACCAAAGACATGAAAATCGTGGGCAAAAGATGATGAAAAGATAAAAGCATACCAAAAAGAAAAGGGCACTAGGCCCTACCATAGATCTTGGGGGTAGGGGGGGTGGACAACTTCATAAATTTTTTTCATTGGCTATGCATATAAAGGAAAGACTATGGAACAATATAAATTTCAATTGGTCCCACATTTTGAGGATTGTTTACCAAGTGTTACTATTGTGAATTGTGAATTCATTTTTTGAGAATCTCATATAAACATTTCTCGTTTTAACTATTGTTGGTTGGTTTGAACTTGCCACATGAAGTTCATTTTTTGGAAGCTTCATAGAACATTTCCTATTTAGTTGTTTTACTAGTTTGAACTTTGAAATGAGAAGTTCAAATGGCTATTAATTGTTTAGTTTCTGAAGCAAGGGGTGATCCCAATAGGATCTTGAAACAAAAGCTACAATAATGAGCATATGCAACTTGTCAAAATAACATCTTTTTACTATTTCCCACTTAATCAAAGGTCATTCATGACATTGATGGCATCTTCTTCTAGTTTTGAGGAGTTGTAACTCACAAACCTTGCACCATTGAGCACTTGAAGATCATCATCACATAAAGACTCCTAAAAGCATGGTACTAGATGGGCTAATGGAAACATGCACATTAAAGGGTTGGGTTAAGGGGCACATTACATGCAAACCCCACAACATTACTATAGATCACCATATTTAAGTGGTCAAGGTTTTGAAAAATACAATGTTAAAGACAAAGTCATTGAAAATTTGACATGTTATTTGAATTTTTTCAAAGTTTCACCTGCCTATGAGTTATAGGGAAAGCCCAAATTTTGTCAAAAATTAGCTTTTGAGATGTTTGGGACAATTATTTTCAAAGAATGGAAGTTACACGTTTAAGGTATGGACATGGTCCAATCAACAATGGAGCCCTGTTTCTAATCCTCAGTGATCACTCAAATTGCTACCTTAATATTTGGAACTTGAAGCATTAGAGACAAATGAAAGCTGGCCAAAAAAAAATAATGTTCTTGAGTAGAATTCCAAGTTGTGGAATAGTATTGGACATGACACATAGAGCCCATGATAGTCCGCAAGGAAGTGGTAGCAATATTGGGTGAATAACAATGTCAAATCAAAATCAACCCAACACAAATTCCCAATAGTTAGTAAATTCATCCACAAGGGGTCTAGGTATTGTGGCTCAATCGCATTTGACCCATGGAACAAAAATTCCAAGTTTTGGAATTCAAATATGGGGGCATTTGAAAGATCATATGCAAAAATTTAGGATTTTCAAAGGAATAAGGATGATTAAATCCATGCACCATGTAAACTCAATAGATTTTCGTGATCAAGAATCGATAAGCTTGCATTCCTAGACTTCTACAACAATCAATTTACATTTCTACCTTGGCATGATTTGCTAATGAAAATGATGATGTTTTTATATAACAATAATTGATGTAAATGTACAAGCTATATGACAAGAATGTGTGGTGGATGGTAGAATAGGTCAATTCATGATCAATTAAGTTCAAGTTATTTCACAATTGGCATCTTGTAATTTCAATAATTAAAAAATAAGTACATTAATGCCCTTTACATTTTGTATTTATAACATTATCCTTGAGGTTACAACCAAAAGTTGAGAGTTTGATTTTCATGGATTTTAACAAGCAACAATAATTTGGTTTCCTTCATTTTGATTAAACCTTTTGGGAATTATTTTGTGCTAAACATCAATTGAAGGTCCAATAAAAACTCCTTTGGCATTCCCATTCAAAGTACCAACAAATTCCTCTTTGAAAAAAATTTGGGTGTTTTTTTAATCATTCATGTTGACTATTTAAACTAGGGGGGGACACTAAGTGCAAAAAATTTATATTACCTAGATCAAACAAGGATTTTTTGGGGGGTGTATTCAGTGATGCAATTTTGTTTTTCCACACCTTATTATTATCTAATATTTTAATATGCACACATATCAATTGTTTTATATTTAATTATTATTATTTGTTTGTATATACCTTATATTCATTTAAAAATTTATTTTTAATAAGCATGGAATTGGAAAGAAAATCAAGGTTGTTATTTTAGAAGTGGATCATTTGCATGGTGAATTGGGACATGCAAGAATAGTTGCCTCATTACCATTTAACAATCCATTTCGATATAAACATGGTTAACAAATTTTGTGACTAATGAAAATTTCATTACAACATAGACATTTGAGATTCTAGGATTAAACAACAATAATTGCCAATATTTTTTGTAATTTGAGATATTAATTTTGGCATATTAAAGTAAAATCCTACCCATAGTAAATTAGTTACACTAATAAAACAACCTAGTAACTTTAAAAGTTATTAATGATAGGTTTATCTACTACTTCCATTAACTTAGGAGGTGATGCCAACTAGTTTAACTAATTTTTAGGAGGTGGTAAGTAAAAGGTCAACTAATTAATATCAGTTAGTTCGAAGAATTAGTTGGCCAACTAGCTACCATTAAAGTAAAGCTTATTTTGGATTTCATTAGGATGAGTTTGGTTAATTTATAAGGGGAAAGGTGGGGAGGACTTGGAACTTAAGGGAGGATTTGGTGGCTCATTTGGTCATCTCCCATATCTATCTTATTCTTCTTTATTTAATTTATATCTATTTTCCTTCTCTTAGTAGGTATTTCCCCTCACCTTTCTTTTAGTTTATTTTCTTGACTTATTTTCTTTCTATTGTACTACCATTGTAGTCAATAGTTTGTACTTGGCCCTTCGGAGGCATAATGCAACAAGGAAGTGGTTTTATGGATGTTCCAATGAGCTACCCAAGAGGAAGGGGTGTTGTTTTGCTTAGGAGTAGAATAAGAAGGGGAATGCTTGTGGTATTAAAGTTGTTTACCACTACATGGTAACTTTTCCAAGGATGAGATTTTGGGAAGGTACAATGTAGGAATACCTTTTAACCACTCCATGTTTTTATTTTTTAATTTCTTGGTAGGATAATACTATCGGCAATAAGGTGGTAATTTTACTATAGGGAAAATTTACTACCAATATGGGCACTGATTACTTTTTCTCTATCCTTTGTGTTCTTGGTCTTCATTTTTCATGTTTTTATTGACAATATCATTAATTAAAAAAGATGAAATTGTTGTAGAAAAAAATTATGTATCAAAATTACCACCTAGGTAACAACAAGTTTTTTTTTTATCTAATTTTTTTTGTTATTTCTTATATAACATGAGTAGTTTTTGTTTATGTTTATTTTTTTCATTTAATTTTATTATTATACCTAACATTATCACTAGGTTGGAAGGTAATTTTCAAGTCCCCCCCATTAAAAGAGTTTTGGAAATTAATGATTTAGTTTACGATTGGATTTTAGTCATAATGAACACTCGTGATTACAAAATGCTTTAGTTGTGTAAAATAAATACCATCAGATAACTAGTTACAAAAAACATTATGTGGCATGGAAATTGCATTGATAATCACAAACCTTTGTGGCTACAATGCATTTTCTCACTTATTAAGTACCATGGATGAACATGAGTATGACATGTACCCCATGTAGCTTACATGGAATTTGACTTTGCAATTACATTTGTGATTACTAATTTATGGATAGTCACATGATACCAAATGTTCTAACCACCTAGCCTAGTTTAATTTAACCCCCTAGGGTGCAAATGTAAAGACTTGAACCCTTCACCTCCAAGAGGATAAACTAAGTCCTTAACCACTATACCACATTTTTATATGGTGATAAATTTTATAAATGCATTTATTTCACATCTTGTTACACATAATATTAATTATGTAAATAAGGAATTGGATAATGTACATGCGGCTTGTAAGTAGATGAGTAAATAAATAGGTGGGTAAACAACCTACTTAACTAGGTCTACCTAGGTGAATGACCTACCTAACCTAGGTAGGTGACTTAATTATTTACCTACCCACTTAGGTAGATGACCTACCTACCTATCTACATACTTACCAACCTAGCCTAAACAAATGGCCTATCTATGTACTTAACAATGTAAATGACAAACTTATCTAAGTAAAAAATAGGTAATAGGTACTTACCTTAGCCTACCTTATTAGGCCTACTTAGCCTAGCCTAGCCTCTTAGCCTAACCTAGCTTCATAATAACATGTCTAAGTTATTAAACCTACTTAAGCTAAGTAGGCTATCAATCCTACTTAAACTACTTAATTTAGCTTAGCCTACTAGGTTTACATAACCTACCTATTAATTAATAATATCATTTTCTTAGTCTATTATTAACCAATGAACTTGTACACTTTGAATTGCAATAACAATTTAAATGTCATGTGTCATCTATTCATTTATGTATAATTGCAAATACAATTGCAAAAACAAGTTGGTTGTAAATCATCAATAGATGCCACCAATAATGATTGACATATGATCACCTTTCATTAATCTTTTTATTTAAAGTTGTGGTAATCACAAATTGTAGTCGCATGTATGACAAAAATTTGGATATGTCATAAATAGTCGCATATGTGATTACAATCACTTATAACTATGGTGATATGTAGGTTTATTACAAGTGTAATCACAAAATGAATTGATTTGGGCAAGTCCCACACTAGTTGTAAGCATAAACTTGAAATGGATTTTTATTTGTTTTATTGCCTTAATTGATTGTATTTACATGGCCAATGCAAGTTCAAATTTCAATTAGTTCATGGTACATAAATGGAACAATAGAAACATAATGAGAAACCTAACTCAATAACAATTCCTATGATCTTATAATATATCATGTTTAACACCTCACATTATCATAATAAAATATGAATTGATTACTCTTAACCCATTATTTATGATGGTCCTAGCAAACTTATTATGGTGTTTTAAAATATACACCATATTGAAGTTGTTGATGACTTGTGCTTAATACCACTTGGACTTGGTAGACCCTACGAAAAAATCCACAAAAGTATATGAACGTGATAATTGATTGTTTAGTAAGTTAAACAATGACCATATCTAAGGTATGAATGAAAGATTAAAATGAAAGAAAGGCACATGAATCAAAATATAGTTATGATCCTAGGACAAGGTTGAACAAACTTACTTTCCAAAGGAATACTTAGCAATCATACAAAGCTTCAATTCATAATAAGGATGCAAGATTTTAATAGACAAATGGAAAACAATACAAGAACTTCTAAGTTAAAAACTCTTAATCTACTAACTGAACCTACTAGCAACTAATATTTAAAATTTTAATACATATGTTATATATATTTATATTTTTTCAATATAATGAATTAACATATACCTTACATTTATTTTATATTATAAAAAACATAACCTATTATAAAATTAATTAAAGTTTGATTTTAATTCAATAACCAATATATGGGACCCTAATTTTTACTCATCTATTGTTTTGTTTGGGGGTTTTGATGTTGTTGCAAAAACCCATACAACCAAAAAAATCATATTTTGCAATGTTGGATTGATTAATTTTATGGTGTTATAGAGTGGCTTAACCTCACAAAATTTACTTATGAAACTTTTCATGCTAATGATGTTATTTATTGCATATTTAAATTAACCAATAGATGGTTGATAAGAATCATATAATGCAACGTATGTGGATAGTGTAAAAGAGCATGGCATTGCAAGCAACATACATTTAGTTGGTTAACTAACACATACAGGAAATGTTATTCTTAAAGAATTTTAATATTAAAGCATTTTGGCCTTAAAGGTGGAGTTAATTGTTATATTATTGTCTTACAAGATTCTTGAGACTTGTACACAAATATTCATTTCCATCACAATCACAAATGCATGAGCACAACCTTTTACTTTCATTGAACAAAGATGGGTTTAAGCATGATTGGGCTATCCTATTTAAAACACAAGGAAAAATTCTTAGGATTCCCAAACTTCCTTTTTCTTCACAAAACTTAAAACTTGTCATAGATTCCTCCCTTCTTTTTCATGTCAAATGAAATAAAATTTCTTCAAATCTTATATAAGTATCTAGAGTATTTATTCTTTTCACTTACAAAAGTAAGAATAATGAAATTTATTAAATGTGAAGCATGTTTTATCAATGGCCCCCAATTTCACTTTTTGGAACCTTGTAGATTATGATAGGGCACATAGTTTTTGTCACATTTGAATGTTTTATACACATTAACACCTAAGGCGTTTCGGTTAAAAAAAAGAGCCAAAATAATTTGTGTACACATTCTTGATGAGTCTTTGAACATTTTTCACTCAATGAGACAAAGTTTTGAATTCTCTCCTAGGACTGGTTAGGAATCTTTAAATTTCTTCAATTTAAATATGTTTTGCACATAATAGTATTTTAATAGTGTATGCATGCATGAAGCAAAAAACACTTCCAATAAGAGTGTGCAACTAATTTTTTGAGACATGCCTAATTGAAGCAGGTTGTTAGATATTTTGTGAGACAATTTTTTTTACACCCCAACCATGTTTAGATTGAGATTAAGAGTTCATATCATTAAAATACATTTTATATTATGCAACCATTCAATTTGCAACTATATGCAATTAATTATCATTTGTTTATGTTTTTCATTTTAATAATGAGTCACCATCCTTTTCAATCTATTACAAGTATTGCAACTATGGTGCAACTAATTTGTATGTACTAAAATTTTCGTGCTTCCATGTTTACTAACTTTATGGACCTTTCATCCAATAATAGGCTTCAATATCAAATTGGTTATAAAAGTAGTTGCAACTTGGTTACATCTATGTGGTGCACTTAAACTTTTGATGTGCATTATAGTGTTTAAAAATATATTAAAGCATATTTGTAAACTATGTTGTATTTAGAACATGTTAAACATACATTTTGCATATATTGTGGGTGGGTTAGGTAGGCTAGGAAAGTAATTAAGTAAATAGGTAGATGAATAGGTAGGTAAGTAAGTATGTAAGTAGGTAATTAAGTTAAGTTAATTATTTGGTAAGCAAGTTATGTACA
>Ga0209611_10012372_pt1 | contig 12016 bp, 10 predicted proteins | sample S1TSphgellanicum_3_FD_187693 | JGI IMG/M metagenome (GOLD analysis project Ga0209611, IMG submission 187693) | Host-associated microbial communities from peat moss isolated from Minnesota, USA - S1T2_Fc - Sphagnum magellanicum MG (SPAdes) (version 2) | ecosystem: Host-associated > Plants > Peat...
GGGGGGGGCAGGGGGGGGGGGAGGACTTGGGGGAGAGGGGTGTTGGGAGGGGAGATATTTCTTAGACTCGTGTGGCAGAAATATTCTGTTCAAGTTGACAAAGCAAATAGAATGTACTTAACTATTGTTTCTTCTAGTGGTAGACTAGAAGTCTTTTTTTGTAAAGGACAATAATGCCTTCTATAGGGGGAGGGCCTCGAAAGGACAGGAGCTATGGGGAGGGGGGATGGATTATAGTTTGGTGACAATGCCAACACAGATGAAATAAAATATTATAAGTAACTAACTAACCCACCCAAGCAATGCCGACAAAGATGAAACAAAATATTAAAGGTAATGAACTAAACCCACCTAGGCAACTTTGAACATGAATGATGTCCTAGATTAATTCATTTGCACATTTTAGTCCATGAGAACAGTGAAATCGATCATGAGTAGTTACCTTGCTCGGGAAGATTTTGGTGACATGTTGTCCAAAATTTTAGTTTGCTAGTAGGAAGTTTGAACTGAATAAAAATGTTTGACCATAAACTACCTTGCAGATATTTTGTAGTGTAGTCGGAGGCCAAGTTCTGTAATAATAAATAAATAAATAAATCCGTGAGTTTCTTCGGCTTTGTAACCGGGCTTTTCCTTTTTGCAGCAGACTTTACAGGGTTTTTTTAAGTTCTCACTCTTTTTCAGCTAAAAGACGTCTTTCTTGTTTTATGAACCTTAGCATCTTCACAGAGACTTTGTTGACATGGGAACCGGTCCTGGAGAAAGAAAAAAGAAAACCTGGCTGCCATCTTTATACTGCATAAAGCCCTTGGGTCAGGGCATTACTGAAACGGGGCTTATGTGTCGGTCAATCCGTGTGATCTGTGATCTGATCAGTGCAACTGACCGGCACTTGGCTCTGCCTCACGTATACCCTTATTCTGGTAACGCCCTCAGCCTCAGGCTTTATTCTACACTCATACCGTAGAGTGGTTGCTGTGGCACCTAAAACTTAGTGAGGTCCTTGCTTCCGATGTGTAAATGCTAGCTTGGAGTTTGTGGGTCTGTTCCCTTTTCTTCTTTTTCTTAGTCATTCCCAAAATTTGGATTTTGGGTTTAGGGTTTTTTTCCCAGGGCAACAAAGTCCAAACCATCTTGCTATTAAGAACTATAGTTTTTTTGGTTTTTGCCAAGGTGAGATCTCTCAAGCAATGGTTTTTAAACTTAAAATGTGACCGCAGGGTTGATGGCTCACTGGTATAGTCCCTTTTGGGACCCTAGGACTACAAAAAGGTCCTGGATAAAGGTCTTGGGTTCAAACCAGTGTTGGTCTGGAATTAGGAAAATGCCGGGTATAAACCCAGGTATGCACTAGGGTATAGAGGAACCTATCAGTAGGTCATCAAGTAACCAGAAAAAAGGTTGAGAACCTAGTTCTCGATTCTTGGTGAAAGCGATGCATTAGGTTTAACCAAACATGTGGGTTTAGGGCTTTGCAAAACCTGAGTGATACCAAGGCCCAGCCATTTGTGTGGAACTCCAGTATCAAGAAATTGGTATCAGTTAGGTTAGAGATATATGTTTATGAATGCTTCCTTTGGAGATGGTGGAATAGATTTGATGCATCTACGAGCCATTCTTCACAAGCTTTTGTTTGTCATCACAAAGAGGAGTTGTATATTAAGAAGTGGGATTTTTAAACTAACTCTACATTTTCCTTCTATTATTATTTTTCACACTTACAACGTGTTTATTGCTCATCGTGTTTCCTATTGTCTTCTATGTTCTTCGCATATGTGGTTTGTTGAATGATCTCTAGAGATGGATGCTTTCAAGTTGTTGGACTTTTGTGCATATGAGCTCACCATTGTAAAGCCTAATAATTTGGTTGTGAATGAGCTTGAAAATTTTATATTGTTAGAGGAAATGTTGTAGGTTCAAGGTGTAGTTGATGAAAAATGACAAGTTAAAGAACAAGCACTTTGGAAGCAATGATTTGACACAACTCATTACCAACCAAAATTTCTAGGTTTTGTGGCATCGTGTAACAAAGTCGTAGGCTTTTTTTGTGTTGAACGACAACAACACCAAGGTTAATGTACAAGGAGTGCAACTCATGAGGTGTGTGATGTGTCACTCTTCTAAAAACTTAGATGCAAGTTCTTAGAGTTCAACCAAGTCTTGAAAAGGTTTCATAATTTACAATCCTGAGCATGGCATCATGGCCATGAAAAATCACATTACAAATGAACATGGCCCAAATTTGGTGAAGTACATGGTGCACAAAATTAGTCTAAAAGGCAAAGATAGTAGTAAAAGAAAAAAAATGTAAGAATAGGGCATCTATCATGCCTACAACCATCATTATTTTTTTTGGAGGTGTGAGGCCTTACAAAAAATTTAACCCAATTCAGATGGGGTTCATTGAGGATCTTGGTTTGATGATTGCTAAGGGCTACATGCCATTGTCTATTGTGGAAAGCCCCCGGTTGAGGTGAATGGTGTTGTGTCTTTGTGGTCAAGTCCAGTTTCCTTCCTGTAAACAACTTGTTTGTGAGCACCTTCTTGCTCTACTGCAGAAAATTATGGAAATTTATGTGATTCCTGATATTGACAAGTGTGAAACTATGACAACATTTGACCTATGGATGTCAAGGTTAGGGTATGACACATTTGCCTTGGTAATTAATTTCATTAACCAGAGCTGGGTTCCTTATCACATAATTGTTGAACTTTTTGAAACACTTGATACTTCTGGTGCAATTCTTATAGAACAAATGAAGGTTTTATTGGTTGAGTTCAACTTGACAAGTAAGGTCATCATGTATGTCAAGGATGAAGGAACTAATCTAAATTCCCTCACAATTGCACTCACTTTTGTTATGTCATGTGAACCTCTACAATTGCTTCAGCCATTTGCTGGCTTTTGTTTTGGTCATGTTATGTCAAGGCAACGCCACAAATGAAGTTAAGGTGGGTGCAAACATGAAAGAAGTCAACTTGAAAGATGTGCAGGTTGTTTTCCATAAGACAATTACTTGGACTAAGAAGTTTGAGAAGGGCAAACATGAATGGGAGAAGGCTTGTCATGAGGCTAATTTGCTGCACAAAAAACTTAAGAGCTCCATGAAAACTCATTTTGCTTCCAAGGCGATTTTATTCCAAGAGACCTTGGAATATGTGAATGTTATCAACATATGCTACATTTATCATACTTCATCTTCACAAGCTAGGGTTCTTAGTGTGCTCACATGGGCAATTGCTCAAACAATAATTGAAACCCCAAACCAAGTTGTTTGTCAATGCTTCTTGAATTAGAATAAAAAGTACTAGTTATTATCAGAAGCATTGTTTGTTGCTTTTGCAATCATGGGGACAATGAGGATGAAATATTAACGTCAAGCTGATGTTGTTCCTTCATGTCCATGTGGTGAATTTGATCAAGAGATTGAGATTTTGCATGGTAAAATGGTGCAAAAGTCATTAATGTGTTGCATCCTTTTTAAAGTCTTGCAAAATCCTTTTCACAAGAAAAAACCCACAACATGGTTGCTTTGATGCTACATCCATGCTTCAAAGGCATGGATTACATCATGGAGTACATTGTTGATTTTGTAATCATGGGGACAATGAGGACGAAATATTAACGTTAAGTTATTGTTGTTCCTCCACTTCAATGTGGTGAATTTGATCAAAAGATTGAGATTTTGCATGGTAGAATGGTTGCAAAAGTCATTAATGTGTCGTGTCATTTTCTAAGTTTTGCAGAGTCCTTCTCACAAGAAAATGCCCACAACATGGTTGCTTTGATGTTACATCCATGTTTCAAAGGCATGGATTATATCATGGATTACATTGATGCTTTTATAATCATGGGGACAATGAGGACAAAATATTAACATCAAACTATTGTTGTTCCTCCATTTCAATGTGGTGAATTTGATCAAGAGATTGAGATTTTGCATGGTAGAATGGTTACAAAAATCATTAATGTGTTGCGTCCTTTTCTTAAGTTTTACAGAGTCCTTCTCACAAGAAAAAACCCACAACATGGTTGTTTTGATGTTAGATCCACGCTTCAAAGGCATGGATTGCATTTGGATTACATTGGCAAGGATCAAGTTGCCATATTAGTGTGAAAATATGAAGAGTTAATTGTGATGCCCTTGTTGAAAGTTGCGATGGGATTCTTGAATTCAAATCAACTTGCAGGCTTAGTTTTTTCATCACCCAAGCTACCTCCAACTTCAACTAGGTTGTTTGGGTTAACAACTTCAACACAAGAGGCAACTAAAGGCCTTCTCAAAGCTAAGTTATCTTTGTTTCGCAAGTTCAAGGTGGAGAATGATAATGGCCTTGATCCTTTGATTTGGTGGTTTATTAATAAATCCAGGTTTTCAAATGTTGGTTTTTTGTCACAACACATTTTAAGCATCCCATGTTCATAGATTGAAACTAAGCAAAAAAAATTTGTTGCATGTATGCTCGCTAGTTTGTGATAGTGTCGTAAATTGGGGTTGAGAATCTTGACAAACTTGTTATGGTTTACAAAAATCAACTTGTTGATGTGTGGGTCAATTGTAAGCTAGTTGTTGGAAATAGACTAGGAGAGGTTTTTTGTGGTGGAAGAGATGTTATTGGAAGAAAATGATTGCTTGAAAAGGCAAGTTATTTTGAGGAGACAATATCGTGTGTTTAAAGATTTAGATGGGTTGCTTATGCATTTTATGCTCATATACATTGTTAATTACAACTTTTTGAATATATTGTTGCACAAGATTAACATGTGCATGATGTTGTTTGACTTTTGAATCATTGAATGCTTGTTTTTTTAGTTGTTTGCGATTCTTCTTAGCATCTTAACACTTTGTTTTTCTAGTTGGAAACAGACACATTAACAATGAAAATTCCTAAATCTAACACCAATACCTAAGTTGTTATTTCACCAAATTCACCATTCACATACTTGATGGATATTGATGTTGCCAGTTTTTAGCCAACAAACTATTGATACCACAATGGTACCAAAATTTTGATTTAAAAAAAATTAAAACCATGCCCAAATTTTTAAATATAAAAAATTGATACCAAAAACCTCTTGGTATTTGCAAAACTTAACACCATAACAACATTGGTTCAAACCCATTAGTGTGTAGGTGAAACTATTGATGGGCCCTTTGCCAATGAACTTGACTTGGGGGTGCCCAATGGCTTATTTAGGTTGAATCTGTTGTTGTGCTTCAAAAAAATAAAAATTAAATTAAAATGCACTTTAAAAATAACTAATATTGAAATTGTAAATTTTTTTATAGCTTGGGAAAACTTCTTTTTTTATGAGTTTCTAGAATGCAATGAAGTTATTTATATATTGTGCTCATCCCTAAGCATCAAACCAATAGCCCAAGTGGATAATTTGCAAGTGACCAGGACTTGGCGCCATCTTACAATCTATGTGGATCCTATTAACCAATAGGTCACACTTAATGTTACATAAAATAACAAATCAAAATATTATAAATTTTGTTGTTCAAATTATCATCTATAATAAACATTTAAATAGGAAGTAATTCTCAAAACGGCACTATCAAACTTAATTGCCAAACTTAGCGTTATTGTTGTTCACCATACATCATATTACTAAGAGTAAGAAGAATATCAACAAATGTGATATAACTTTGTTCATTTTCTTGTCCTTCCCTCACATTTTCTTTTGTAACAAAGGCAAGGTATGTGCCCAATTATTCCAAGAAGCAATCCTTCCAAATCTTAAGATTGGGGCAATTCATGAAGCTATTCAAGTGAGGTTGGGTACTATGGGTCAAATTCAACATGACATATGTTGGCCAAACTATGTTGATAAACTAATATGTGTGCATTAGTTTATCTTTCATGGGGAAGGATAATTCTTGGCATCAAACATCTCTTTTTTATATGTTGATTTAAAAAGAAGATCCTCAATGAAAGTTTTTAAATGTAAAAAATGTGTGTTTGATTGAAATTGTGAAAAGCAATATTAGGTCATGGACTTTGATTTTTCACCGAGACCTTTAAGGTTTTGGAAGTTGAGATTGAACTAAATGTAGCATTGTTAGAAACTAAACAATGCGTTGGATGATCATTGTTTTATAGAAGATCTTCCTGTAGTATATAGGTAAACCAAGCTCAACTTTCAAATTTCTCTTACATTATAAGGACTTCCCCAAAACTGAAATCCCAATTCCACATGTTGTATGGCTATCCTCCGTTCAAAGTTCCAAAGATGTATACAAGGTTCATACACCTAACAAATTCTCAACCTTATATTCAGACTTGTGGCACCTTGAAGAATGTTAATGTGCTTCTCTCATATAACCAAGGCTCCACTACAACCATAAGTGCCACCCACCATCCAATTCACTTTGCATCAACAATCCCTCCTGTGTGTACATGATTTTGTCTTGCCTTGTCAGCATGTCCTTGGTTGAGGACACTAATAATTTCCTTGGCCAGTCCTAGTCAGCTGGACAAGTGCTAAGTTTTACTATGTGACCAAGTTCCTACTCAGGACAAGACTTTCTCTAATTGGGTGCAAAAAAGAATGCAGTGTTACGTGGACTATAGGTCAAGAGGCAGTCTTGAAGGTGGGAAATATTAGGTCTACCTCATTGACCTTGAAGACTTAACAAAATCATTATTTGCTTACCACTGTTAAAAAAATTCTGCAAGGCCAAAAATGGTAGGACAAACAAAATTCATCCATCTTTTGAGTGTGAGCAAGGTGGCCCTGTGCCACTTTCTTTAGTGGATTTGCAGGTTGTAGGGTTTAGCATTTATTTAATGACTTGAGATCAGGCAGGGGTTTTTGTAACTGGATTATGGCTATCCTAGCAAGCCTGTGGCCTGGGAGAGGGTATGGAATAATACCAAAAGGGCTATATCTTTATTATACCCTTTTCTCAGGGAATATTCCATTAGTCTGCAGTAGATTCCATTAGCATGGGGTAGATTTATTCATTTATTTATTTATGTATTTTCTTTTTTCCCCTTTGAGCCCATGATTTCAGACTCCCTAGTGCAGGGTTTTTGATTCCCAACATCGTGCATAGCACGGGGATTTTTATTCCAAGCATGAGGTTTGGACCATGAGCTAGTCAGGCATAGGGTATATGAGCATGGGCTCAATGGCGCAAGCTATAATTCTATATTGACCATGCACACATATATCCAAGTTGAGTATTTTTCATATTTCATGGTTTCCCCATTTCATTGGGAACTTTGCAAGGGAGCACATGGAATTTGATACAAATTTATCCACACACTAAATATCCATGTCAATACGTACACATTTTCATTGTGAACACGTGTTTCCATGGAAACTTCCATCTTTACATGTGGCCAGAATTTTTCCATTTCCATTTGTTCCCTTGCAAAGTTCCCAAGAAAATGGGTAGACCATGAAATATAAAATATATGAATCGTATTTATGTTTATACAATTAATATAGAATTATAGTTTGCAAGGATCACAGATTGCATGCTTGTCTATACTTGCCTAACTTGCATATGTCCAAACCTCATGCTTAGAATAAAAAACACTTTGCTCAAAATGAAAAATGCCATGCTCAGAATAAAAACCCCCTTGCAAAAGGAATAACCTACCTGAGGGTCATTTTTGTCATTAAATAATCCTTAAAATAGTGAAACAATTTTTTGTGAAAATAAGCTGAAGTGTGGAAATCCATCATAATTTCAGGCGACAATCTGGATGATTTCACTCCCTCATATAACAAAATTGTGATATATCATTTTTAAAATAATAATTTCAAATTTTAAAATCCATTTTTTTATTAAAAAATATTTCTCTTGTGAATGTGGAAACTGACTCTAGGCTCATACATGTGCAAATGGGGAAAAAAGGAGTCAAACCCACAAAGTTGGACATGTTAAGAGTCCATCCTGCAACAAATTGCCTTGGGTGAACGGGCACCTTCAGTGATACCATGATAAAATCCTTCAATTCTTTTGGGTTGCTTCTTGGCATTATAGATATCCTATGTCTAGACTAGATAGGGTCTTTGAGGCCAAATTTAACATTTCCTCAGTAAACTAGTAGTCTAAGAAGAGCCTTACTTAATTAATGTTGAGCCCTTAATTCATTAATCTAATTCTGGAATTTTGCAGTAAGATTCAAAAATAATCTGTTTTGGAATTTACTGCAGAAAAAGACACGGAGGAGGTCCCATAACAGTTCCCCAAGTTGCCGTTTCTCCCTGGGATGCATTTAAGGCGCCAAGCAAGCAATAGGACAGCTCGTTCTGTAAAGTTTGCTTACTACACACACCTAAACAGTGACAACTTACAATTGGAATTTGAAATATTTTCCAGTTAAGCACGCTGTTTCAAAATGGTGAGTTCAAAATTGTGAGAACAAGATACAAGCTATTGGCCCAAAGGAATGGAATGAGGTCTAAAGAGTAGATACTCGATACTAGAATGTACAAATCTTATTATTGTTTTTAGCAAACCTTGGAAAACCCTACAATAAATGCATCAATATCCATTGAAATAAAATCCACATCCACTGCCTAGTACTGGAATTGCATGGAGCTGTTGTGAATCCAATTCCTTAGTCATCCTAGGAATCTGATGAGTGTGTCCACCCACTTTGGCAATGGTGCAAAACTCTGGCAAAAAGCAGCTCTTATGCTTTCATGACAAAGCAGCAACTTGTGTCACTTGTTCTTTTCGTCTCTATGCTCAGCATTTGATTGCTGGGCCTACCACCACAATAGGTACCCATGCTGTTAGGCACGGTATTTGGTATTAGTTCGTCTCTAAAATAGTGGCCAAAACTGGTCACAAACAGTTTTAGAAATGAAAAGTTCATGTAACCAATGATAAGGCTCAACATGAACTCAGAAGGGCCCAGTTTTGGGGAACGCATTGGGAACAGAAATACAAAAAACCTGTGAGTGCACCCATTAACTAATAATAGAAGAAACAAATATGTACCCATGCTGGTAGGCATAGTCCACCCAACCCAAGGTGCATAAAATTGTGTACATTTGTGTAATGGTTGAATTTTCTTGAGACTTGAACTTAAGATAAAAGCAAAATGGTATAGAAGACCCAATGACCTTCGGGAAAATCCAATCTACAAGCCCATCTGTCCAGGGTTAACTCTTCTTTGGCCGCAGTGAACCATGAAGGATGGATGATAAGTGGTCAGGAAACAGTTTTCTGTTGGATTTGGGTTCCGTAGCTAACCATAATGGTTAACTCAGTTGGTAGGTTGTTAGTAGATAGGTAGTAAAACCAGCCCTTACCTATGTATAAAGTATCTATTTACTTACTTGGTTGCCTATTTTCCTACCTATCTGCCTATATATGAGACCTATTTCCTACAGAATTGGTTACCAAGGTGAAACCAAATATTAACTCCTCAGTTGAGGTTCATCCAGTGGATGGTGCACTGGTGGGCATGGGTTCATTGTGGCCCTCTTCTTCCACATCTATGTTATGAACCACCAGGTGAACCCAGGACTAGATGGGTTATGTATAAGGGAAAGGCCTGATCCCCATGGACCCTCTCCTAATTTGAGGGTGGTAGCTTAAGGGTATAGGCCCAAAAATGAGGGGAAGCCCATGGGAGCAGGCCTTCCTCAACATAAGCACAAAGTGTTTTATAGGTATTCAAATGGAGGAAGGTCTGCATGTGATCAGCAGAAGGTCCTTCGATGGATCAACCAATCTTTGCTGTGAAGAGGTCCTTTGGAAAACAAACAGAAAAACCTTGGGGAGCGCTTTATGTGCACTTTGAAGTCACCTCCATGTGGCCCAGGGATTTGATGGACAAGCATACACATGTGCAAGTGTAGATTAATGAAGTATTGGGCAGACATGTGCTGAAGCAACCCCTGTACTACGGTATGTAGTGCCTACTATGAAATAGGCAAGTGTGTGCCCATTAGGCTAGGTTAGTCACCCTTCGTGAGCTGAGTAGGGTGAGATGGACAGGACATTTAGCATAATGGGCAGCCATGAGCTCATTCCATGACGTCAATATCTTTGGCGATTGATTATGGCACAGCATGCAATGACTATGGGAACATGGGAGCAATGGTATGAGAAGGGAATAACATATTAAGAACATCATGTGAACCTGGTGAGAGTTATCATTTGAACATGGGAAGATTATGAGAACATGAAAACAAAACATGAGAACAATTTTTTTTTTAAAGGTTGAATTTTCTACTTTAGAAAAGTATTCAACATAATAGAGAAATCCGTAGTAAATTCACCGGGAGTTTCACAGGGTGTCTCACACCCTATTAAACTTTTCACCCTGAGTTCCAGCGGTCCGTAATGTCACCCTGACGGTGGGCCGTTTTGGAAAAAGACGGTGTGAGAAGGGGTTGACCACGTGGGTGCACCATAAGAAGTTGACAATTTCAACTTTTGGATTGGGGGGTGGGGAGGGTATTGGGGGAGGCTTATTGAGCGTGGGGTGAGGGGTTTTTTCTTTCCTGAAGCCTGGGTGGGCGAGGGGAAGGGTTTGTTTTAACTTTCCCAGAGTGGGTGGGTTTGAGCCTTCAAATATTATTTTCGGTTCTTGGAGGTGTAGGGGATACTTGGACTTATCCTAGATTTTTACTTTTTTTAATAATTGGCTGAGGGTTCATGTTCTATTTTCAGAGTTTATGGTCTATGGGGTTGGGGGGAGGTTTTCATTTAATGCTCTTGATGCTATTGAAGTGGGAGGTATCCCATTCAATCTTATTTCACTTGAATGTTTCAAGTCTTCCATTTTATTTGGGAGTGTAAAGTGATTTGAATGTTCTTTCTAGGGTTTTTGGGAGTCTTATTTTATTTTTACTTTTGAGGGTTCATTCTACTTGCTATTTATGGAGTTTATTTTTTAATCACATTTTGATTTGAGCTCTTCCGATATAAATCAGGAGTTGCTTGAAGAAATTGCAGCAAATGATTAAATTGCACTACAAGTTGCAATTGATTATGTCAACACTTGGGAATATTTCATATCAGCAAAGTTGGATGAAGAAAGTGAACAATTAGTCACCCTTGATGTAAATGTGGGGGACATCCTTCTGATCATGTAGGTCAGACCAAGTTTGTTTAAGACTTTCACCAAGTCACTCTAAAAGAACTTGAAAATTTGGCATAGTTTGTGGTCTCAACCATTATTAGTCATGTGAGGTTCACAAGGGAAACACACCACATATCTGGGAGACCATCCCACTTGACCTCAAAACAACATTTGTTTAGTTTCATCTTGTACATGAAACATGATAATGTCATTAAGTATGATGTCTTCATGTGGAATTGAAATAAGAATGCAATAAATAATGATGACATATTTATTGTATCTTGCATCAATTTTGTCATCACCAATGAAATTTGATGACTTAATGTTGAACAATAAGTTTTGACGACACACTTTCGACAATTCTAGGACTACAATGGATTTATTGATGGGACCCTAAACAAAATCCATAAATTTCATAACAATCCATCCTATAGTAATTGGTTTAATGGGAAGGAAAAAATGTATTACATGAACTACATAGTTGTGATGGACCACTGTAGGTTATTCATATATTTGGACATTGAGTACCTAAGGTCATACCATGATATCAATATCTTTCACTAGTCCAACATTCACAAGTCACGGCATTAATATTTTGCTCACACATATAAATATTTTGAATACTTATTGGGCAACCCTAATTACATAGGCGAGGATATGTGAACGTGATGGGGTTGGCACTTGGAATTCATATAGATGTTATTAATGCGTACAAAAATATGCATGCTGATTTAACATTTCATTCCATTTTAATTTTAGATTTAAGGTTCAAACTTAAATTTAGAAGTTCATGTTTAAGGTTTTATGTATAAGCTTTAGGGATTAGGTTTAGGTTTTTTAACTTCTAGGTAAAATATAAGTTTTGGGTTTTGGGTTTTAAGGTTTATGTCTAGGGTTTTAGGTTTAGGGATTAAGTTTAAAATTAATTAAGTTTTTAAATTAAATATGAGTT
>Ga0209611_10012373_pt1 | contig 12015 bp, 16 predicted proteins | sample S1TSphgellanicum_3_FD_187693 | JGI IMG/M metagenome (GOLD analysis project Ga0209611, IMG submission 187693) | Host-associated microbial communities from peat moss isolated from Minnesota, USA - S1T2_Fc - Sphagnum magellanicum MG (SPAdes) (version 2) | ecosystem: Host-associated > Plants > Peat...
AAAAAAAAAAAAAAAAAAGAGGGAGGAAAAAAAAAAAAAAAAACGAAGCCTGGGAGAGCGCGAAAGCCTTCGAACAACAACACAAACGAAGACTCGGTCTTTGTCGCAGGCGTCCGCGACAACCCACGACGCCGTCGTCGGGGAGCGCACGCACTAAACAAGGGAAGGGTGGGGTTTGCATGGGAACGAGGAACTGTTCCCCAGGAAATAATTGTTCCATGAGGAAGTTCCCAACAAATTGAACTCGCACTTCAAAAATACCAAATTTCACCTAGTCACCAGGGGGGGGGGACGTGGGAACTGGGAACAAGCAACAATAATAGGTTAAAATAAGAAATAATAAATGTTCCCATGAAGTTCCCAAAAAAATTTGAACTCACATTTCACAATAGCTTCTTCACCTTGTGAACATTCCTCAAAAATGTGGGAGGGACCCAATGAAAATAACATGGTTCCCCAAGTGCTCTCTCTCCATCTAATCGAATAATTAATTAATTAATTTTGAGGAGTCCATTTCAACAAATGATATATTCTCAAATATTTCATAAAATTCTTTATTTTCCTTCCCAAAAAAAATTCAGAATAAAAAAATATATATTTAAGAAATTTCAACATTTCTGAAAATAGTATGATTAGTGTCAAACTTGCCCAAGTACTACATTGTTGGTGGCAAATACCATTAATTACCAAGACCCAAAGTTAGTGTCAATTGTTCACCCCTTCCCCCATTAATAAGCAATAAATACAAAACAATATACAATGAGGGAGAATATAAATGTCCCAAGTAGCATTTTATTTACTCTCACAAACTTATTCACTATTATTCACTAGTGAGCTTATTCAAGCGAGTTGACCTCAAATTCATCATGGTAACCTAACCTAGGACCCAAAAAAAAAAAAAAGGTGATTAGGTAGGTAGGTAGGTAGGTAGGTATGTATCATAACATATACATACTAGATAGGTAGGTACATACAATACTAGATTGATATTAGATAAGTAGATGTATGTAGGATGGGTAGGAACTATTTGGTTGCATAAGTATATTGGGTTAGAGAGAGTGACAAACAATAGTAAAGGCATGGAAGAAGATGAGTCAAATTTTGTGTTTGTCATTGGTAGGTTTTTCAATCACTTTTTTTTTCGATGAAAAGAAAAAGCAAGAGTAGTCATACAATTGGAAATTCATCAAGCGTACGAGCAACTATTGGTTGAGAGATTATTGCCCTACTAGGTACTCATAAGTGCAAAGGAGGAAAAAGAAAAAAAAAGAAAAACTCAATTGCAAATGTGTTTGAGAAAGCTCTCATTCATTCATGTACTTACAAACCCACTTACTTCATTGTGAAGATCTAAAAAGAAAAACTCAATTGCAAATGTGTTTGAGAAAAGCTCTCATTCATTCATGTACCTACAAACCCACTTACTTCATTGTGAAGATCTAAAAAGAAAAACTCAATTGCAAATGTGTTTGAGAAAAGCTCTCATTCATTCATGTACCTATAAACCCACTTACTTCATTGTGAAGATCTAAAAAGAAAAACTCAATTGCAAATGTGTTTGAGAAAAGCTCTCATTCATTCATGTACTTATAATCCCACTTACTTACTTGTGAAGATCTAAAAAGAAAAACTCAATTGCAAATGTGTTTGAGAAAAGCTCTCATTCATTCATGTACTTATAATCCCACTTACTTAATTGTGAAGATCTAAAAAGAAAAACTCAATTGCAAACGTGTTTGAGAAAAGCTCTCATTCATTCATGTACTTATAATCCCACTTACTTAATTGTGAAGATCTAAAAAGAAAAGCTCAATTGCAAATGTGTTTGAGAAAAGCTCTCATTCATTCATGTACTTATGAACCCACTTACTTAATTGTGAAGATCTAAAGTATGCGATTATTACACAAACAAGATCTTCTACATGAGGAATTTTTTCAGGCCTGCTTTTTGATCATTAGTTAACTGGGTTGGGAATTTGATGTCAAACTTGATGCAGAGGTTGCCTCTTCTTCCTGGCTCCCTTGCAAGTGGCATACCTTCCCTGGGGACAACTTTTTCATACCCAGGTTGGAGTATGTCAGGACAAGGAATGCTCAAAGTCCTTCCATCAAGAGTCTGGATGGTTACCGTAAAGCCTATGAGCGCTTCGAGAAGGGAGACTTTGTGTGTCACAACAAGATCATTCCCATCACGTTTAAATAAGTTGTCTGGTCGCTCATCCACAACAAACACTAGATCTGCTGCCACCACACCTGGTTGCCCATTCCCTTTCTCTGGGAAGGTAATTCTGGTTCCTTTCTTCCACCCAGGCTTCACCTCTATCATTAGTACCTCATCTACTTGTGTTGTCTTGCTGCACAAATGAAAACAACAAAAAGAGAAAGTGTAACAAAGTCATCTAAGTTGTGGAACCAACAGTTGTCCATTTGCACAAAAAGAGACGAAAAGCAAAAGCAAAAGCAGCAACACAAGATAAGTTCAATTCCACAAGATGCTCTAAAAGCCACAGGAAGCTTGTCATCCATAGTCCTCTATACCCAACACTGAAACATCAGTTTGAAGACATTTTTGAAAATTTGCTGATGAGGTACACATTGATCTACATTGCATGCTAAGTCTAGAATCAGAAGTTTGTATGCAAACAAAAACGATGTTTTCAGCTTACTGGAGATGCATGTGGAGATAGCTTCAGCTTCAATTCAGGTAGGGGGGGGGGGGAAAGGGCAAGAAAACAAAGAGGAAGAAGTGGATAATCACCCGCTTGCATCAGCCAGATTTCTTGAGATCCTCATCTTTCTTGTCGAACCCCTATAAAGCTCCTGAAGTGTGCATTGCAGCTTGCTTTCAACAATGGCAGCTTTGCGAGGACCATCAGATGATCTATGTGAGCCACGACATGAATGAAATGTAGTTTCAGTACCACCAAAGCCTCCAAACATGCCATCGCCAAAAGCGCGGTGTCTGCCACTGGAGCTCCCAATCCCTCCAAAACCCGCAAATGGACTTGACCCACCGAAAAACTCAGCAAATATATCCTCTGCATTCCGAGGGTTGAATGCAAATGAGCTTGTGGAGGATCCACCATTGGAAAAGCTTTGGGATCCACCTGGACTCGGTTGCGGAACACCTCCCTTTAAACCTTCTTCCCCATACTTGTCATATATAACACGCTTCTGAGGATCACTCAATACCTGCAGCCCCAAAGAGCTTGAATTTTGATCGTGCAACATTCTTGTGTCCTTGAGAATGTGCCCAAAATACATACATCACAGCACATTTCACCATGATTATGATGCAAAAGGAACAAAGAAAAAGGACAATAGCCAAATTGGACCTCATAAGCTTCAGCAATCTCCTTGAATTTGGCTTCTGCTGTTTTCTTGTTATTGGGGTTCTTATCAGGGTGCCATTTCATTGCTAACTTGCGGTAAGCCTTTTTGAGATCATCTTCAGAAGCCCCCTTGCCAACCTTGAGAACATAGTAGTAATCCGCACCCATTCCCGGGGTCAAAAGTTAAGTTCAATCAGGGTTTTCATTATTACTAGAGCTTCTGCATCCAAGTTGCATTGGATCATCACCAGTGTAGTATCTATGCTATGCATTTGACCCACAAAGTTCCAGGTTGATGTGGTAGTATATAACATGTGTCTTTTCTTAGGGTTGAAAAGTGCATGAGCATCACAAGTGCATTGTTATGTAATGCAGATCACAAGCTCCAAATTATAGATACTCGCAACTGACTGTGGCTTGCTTGCTGTCATTGTCACCAGCATCAAGCAAATATCGATTTTAGCATAATTTCAATCCACAGCTTATAAAATCACTGATGAAAACTGCAAACTCCACAAATACCTGAAAACTGATGTGGAAGAAACCCTAACTGTAAAAGGGCAAGCACATCAATGCCAAAGTCTGACATCTAACTCAGACATGTAATGCACACAAAAAGCACATGGCCCTTGCTGCACACACACCACATCATAGAATAGCAGAAATGCATTGATGAGCAAGAGCAAGATGTGCCCATAAGCCACATCTTCAGGTGCCATGGCTGGCAAAGGAATCAATCGAAAATAATTTTTGAAACACCCAACATAAGTAACTTTGGCTTTAAAATCAGCACCATAGTGGCAGTGATATCTACAAAGATTCAATATAGAAAGTACAATCGTAAGCATATATGTTCAAGAAATTATCGCAGGTCGTTTGCATAAAAAAGCATCTTATACAGACCTAGACAAAAATTGTGAAACCACGAGCTTCAGGCAAAAAGCACCTTAGTGCTCATCACGTTACAACAAATGAAGTCTGGAATCACACGTAAAATTTATGTGTTCAGGGTGGGGAACCTTAATGAAGTGTTTCCATGATCATGATTTCAAATTTGCTCTAATAAAATTGTGGCATGGGAAATTTTTCCCTGGAATCTAGAGTTCTCTGGTTGCAATTAACCAAGAACTCATGAAGTTTACCCCCAAAAGAAAACTTGTTGCAACAACCCTATTTCTTCTCACCCATCACTAGATTGCACAGAGACAGAGAGCTAGGGCACAAGGGGGGAAGAAGGCGTGTGCCGGGTTGACACAACTCTTGGGCTGTTGAGTCGCTCCAGATGAGCAAGCAACAGGCCTCCTGGAGACAAGAGGAGTGTGTAACCGCATCTCTTTAGAACCGCATCATGAGCTGCAACCGTTCATGAGCTGCTTGCTGCTTGCAAACCCTAAACCCTAAAAAGAAAACAACTCTTGCTGCATCATCACCAGGCCTACTAGACTCCCCCAAGAATCGATTTTCGGAAAAATCAGGCTTCACAATTTCTTGCTCACTACTGAATCTCTCTCTCTCTCTCTCTCTCTCTCTCTCTCTCTCTCTCAGAGACAAAACTCCTCCTCGCCCAAAAGCAAGCACTCCCTCTGCAAGCAATTATTCATGATTCCGTCCTGCTTCACATGACCCACAAGATTCAAATCTTGATTCTAGACTCCTGGGGATCTTTGACCCACTCCATACATCGGTCGATCCGTGCATCTCGAGAGTGCATTCTTCGGATTTTCCAACCGTCAGTCTCCTCGCGACTCTTCGCATGCGCAGCAGATCTCAGGCGTAAAAGATGGCGATCCTAAACCAAACCAGCTTGGGCTGGATGGTACCTAACCAGGGTTGGTAACCGGGGTTCATGACCCATGTGCGATCTGTTTGCCCGGTCTGCCCGGTCTGAAAAGTCACTATGGGAGGTGAATTAAAAGTGAACCCTACTTCTGACACGTGGCGATATGACACGTCGCCAGTAGACGTGGCAATCATCTAGCTAGCCGATGGCCTACATCCATCTGGCTCGACTTCTTGCTGACTTCTCGCAAGCCGCTGTTGTTTCTTCTGTTGTTGTTGTTGTCGTCGCAGAATTGTTAGTAGAATTTGTCGTAGAATTTGTGTTGTCGTTGTAGAATTTTTTGTTGTAGAAAATCTTTGGTTCGATTTTTTTTTGTCTCTGTGTTTTTTGGATTAATCTGTTTGGTGGGTGTTGGTGCAGGACTCTGGCAGTAATGGAGTATGAGAAGTCGGGGATCACCAGGGCGGACGTGAAGAGGTATTGTGATCTGCTTTTGTCAACCTTTTCAATGCCTTGTCAAGTGGTTATGTTTTGGGTGGTGCTGCAAGGGATGATTGCACATGGTGGTGGTGGTGGTGGTCATGAGACCTACGCATGAGCTACACTTTGTTTTGTTTGAAAATTTTGAGTGAATCCCTTTTCTGTTGAGCCATTTTATGTTCCTCACAGCAGTGGTTTTTTTTTGTATTGTGGAATTTGAGGAGAGCTGAACCCCTTAAACAGCTTTAAACCCTAAAACCCTAAACCCCTAAACCCTCAGTCACAGCTTTTGCATTTTAGTGGAGCTTAGATACAATCCGTGATTTGGTCTTTGCATATAGGTGGTAAGAATTTTGTGGGTTTGAAGGAATCACTCTCCGGGTTTTTCTTTTTTTCATGGAATTTATTGTTCAATCTTTCAAGTTTTGACAGTTGAGGGTTTAGGGTTCACAGTTTAGACATCTTTTGGTAATATAATTGCTACTTGATTCGTATTTCTTATTTTATTTTTGGTTACAGTTTTGCGATGTCTTCTCCCAACTCTAGCACCGACACACAAATTCACAGCTCTGACATCAGTGCTGGCATTGAGACAGGCTCTACAGTGGGGAGTGATCTGACCACCAATGCAACATCACGGATGCATTCTTCTTCTTCTTCTTCTTCTGCTATAAGTCATGACATCCTTGATGATATCAAGGATGCAAAAGGCAGAGCCATAAACACAACAAGTGCAGAGAAGGATCAGGAAGGACAAGAGAGTCAAGCATCTGGTGGGGGTTGCATCCCTGACCTTAAGCCCACCACCCACAATGCTTATGGATGGGGCATCTATGGAACTGATCCTGAAGTTGCAACATCACCCAGGAAGCTTGAAATAGCAACAATCGATTCCCAAAGCACTGAAGGTCTGACCTCAGACATGCATGATGATACCCACAACAAAGATGTGGAGACTACTTCTATGGGCAAACAAGGTCAGACATTGTAGTTGAATCCTACATCCAGTGATTCACCACCAACAACGGTACCCAAGATTTTTGTGAAGATTTTCCTCCAGGTTCAGGACATTGTTATATGTTCAACTCAAGGGGCAATGTTTCTCTCCATTTCTCTCCATCACAAGGGGGAAGTCTTGTTACCTTCTGCACATGAGATCACAGTCTTCTAGGAAATCACTCAATCACCCAACATGATGCACAACATTGCCTGGTTTGCTGACATCCAAATTTGAGAAAGACTTTGAAATGAAAGCTCAAGTTGACAAATCCTTTTCATGGGTAATGAATTGTGTTGGGTTTCCAAAATTCACCATTGCAAGGAGTTCTTCTATGAATGTACCTACCAACTTGGTTTCTGGTGCTGGCAGTTGCAGGGGGCAAGCAATCAATCACACTCTGTTGTGAATTGTGTTTCTCTGTTTTTTTTTTGAGTGTGCAAACTCAGAGTCGAAGGGGTGAGATATATGTCTTATAAAACCAGTGCAACCAGAGGCAATGTTTCTTCATCTGTTGCAATACATGCCAAATTGTAGATACCAGAGGTTTGTGTATGAGGTAATTGTTGTTGAAAGGGTGGGTCATGGGCTGTAATTGGGACGCTGTGGCAACTGGGGCCAAATTACAAACCAGAAAGCCCTGCTGATGTTTCTTTAGTGTCATATCAGGGCATGTTATAGACAGTGGTGGGTGGTTCTTTGAATTTTTAAATGAACTGCTGGTAGGGTAGAGCGGCCCAACACCGATCATTAGCCTATCACCGATCACTTTGGCAAATCTTTCTCAATTCTTCTCCATCGGAAATAGGCTATGAGCTGTTCAGTCAAGAATTTTCTGTAAAAACAACCTCCCCTACTTTGGCGGGGCCATAACTTCTCACCTCCAGTTCAATTTTGTTGATTTTTAGTGCGAGAGATGCATCAAGAGGAGGGCTCCATCTACTCATTGGACATCATAAACAATGGGGCCCTCTTGCAAAAATGGCGAGCAAAACCTTTCTTAAGTGATTGCTCATGGACTGTATTACCCTACCAGTTCTTTGAGAAAAGTTCAAGATCAAAAAACTGCCAGTTCCAGTTACTTCAAAAACTTAAAAAACCAGCAGCTCTCATGAAAGAACTGGCAATTCTCTGGCTGGATCTTTGACACTTCCAAATGCTTTATGTAACCAAATGCAATATTATTAGGAAAGAAATTGTCTTATCACCAAGGTTATCACAAATGTAGGAAGGCCAAATATTAAGGGGAAAAAATGTTGTGTTCACATGACATACTAGATCCTTGCTTGTTTTATTTTTCATTGTTCTTTATGTGAGTCACATTCTCATCTAGCTAAAGCTTCTTTTGCCAGTGCCCTGTGAAAAAACATTGCCATAGAGAAGCAGAACATCAACAAACATTTGTTTCAGAAGTATGATTTGCAAACAATCCCAGTTCATGTTTCTTTTGCAGTGCTTCAGTATTTGCATGAAGGTGAGAAGCAAGAAATTGTTCATCAAAACTTGTGGGGAGGAAACGTACTACTTTCAGACACAGATGGAACGACTATACTATCACATTCCAGCTCAAATGACAGCATAGTATAAGAAGACTATTCTCCAGTCAAAAATTGCTAGCATCATAAGGGTATTTGGCAGGAGAATATGTGTATGGCATGCCTGAAAGACAAATCAGAAATCCAAGGTTTCCTCATTCAGAGCACTCTCTCTTGAACTTCCCACAGGCAGTTATTGTCAATGTGAAAAACCACTCAACTTTCATCAGTGCACATACTTTGGTTAAGACATCATGGAGATTATAGATTCAAGGTTACAATCACTGTATCCAGCAACCAAGGCATGAAGAAGTAGAGGTAAGCCAGTATGCCCTTAGCTCATGCTGTCAGATGTCTTCCTCAGAAGGTTCTGATTATTCTTAGCTGCACAAAGAGCAGTCATAGGGGCCTCCTGCACCCTAAGGATGGATCTTGAAGAACCCAGCTGTTCACCACTTGGATGGACACTGAGCATCTGGTAAAGTGAAGGATAAAAATTTGTGCAAACTTCCAGAAATTTCTGTATACTCACTATAAATAGTCAACATCGAAATGTTGAAAAATGACTCAGTAGCAAAGGTTATAGAGATTTCAGATCTAACAACATATGAGCAAATGAAAGTGAGAGGAGACCTCACCCTAAAGAATAGAGAAAACGGAACCAAAACAGAACCAAAGATAAGTGACAGTTGAACAACAGTGACAGACATAAGTGTTCGGCAACCTTCAATAGCAACATGTACAATATTTGACAAAGTACCACAACATCCCCACTCACTTCAGACATGCATATTCGGCGACTTTCAACAGCAACATGTATGGTATTGACCAACTACCACAACATCTCACTGACTTCATCAGCTCCTGAGCAGCAGGTGGAGATATAACAAACATACTGAGAGAAGTCTGTCCATAATGGGAAAACATAGCCATTAAACTGGCTAGCTCAACAAAACATAACAGAGAAGGAGAAGACCAAAGAAACCAAAGGGATAGTGGAATACAAACAGAGACAGACAGAAATAAAGAAATAAAAGAGAAGGAAATGAAAGCCTCAAACAAAAGAAGCTGGAAAAAAAGACAGAGACAAAGACAGAACTTTAAGAGCATGAACTTATGAGGACCAAACAGAAACCAAATTGCTGACATGGTGCTAGTACAGCTACACCTGGTGAAACTTGACCAAGAAAAATCTTGCCTTACTCATCAGAAATAGAGTGAAGTTTGTTCAACTGTTTGCAACTGAACTGACAAAAACATTGGGTACCATTGCAGGTGCCCCTCCTGAACCACCTATCGTGAAAGCAAACTCTTTGAACATGGCATCAGTCAACTTTGTTCCTCTGATCATACTTTGTGGTTTATTCCTCCAAAACTGAGGAACTCACCGTCGTCGAAGCCCCCGAGCTACCATCGGATCTGACGGACATTCCACAGCCACATGTCCCCGGCCACCACAGTTGTTGCAAATAGTCACCTGTAATTAGCAGTTCAGATTAATCCCTGATTATGTCTTACAACAGGTATAACCCCATCCCTCAAGCTGCCTATGTCTACAATCACATGTAACCATCTTAAAAGCCAACTTCACAGGACCTGACAGGGTGAAAGATATAGATAGGATAATGAAAAGCCCACTAAATATAGCTACATACCTGAAGACAATCCTTGCTTTTGTGACCAGGTTGATGGCAGTTATGGCACACCATCTCAATGAAGCTTGCCACAACAGATCTTGGAGCAACAAGAAGCTGAGGGCAATCCCGAGCAAAGTGACCTGGCTGGCTGCATCCATTGCATACAGGGCTATTCACACAGTCCCGAGCTAAGTGTCCTGACTGTCTACAGTTGTTGCAAGCCTTCTCATTGGGACAGTCCCCTGCAAGGTGTCCAGGTCGGTAGCAGTTGTTGCAGAGACGTGCCTTGGGAATCCCTACTTCCTGAGCTGCACAACCCTTTGCAATGTGTCCAGGCTTCCCACAGTTGTTGCAAATTGGCTCACTGCGGCACTCACTTGCAATGTGACCAGTCTTCTTGCAGTTGCGACACAGTGGCTCCATTGGGCAAGCAGCAGCAATATGACTGTCCCAGAAACACCAAAGACATGAAGCATGTGAGCAGACAAAAATCTTTGCCCCAAAAATTTTAACCCACTCAGTAACTTTGTGTGTGGGTATGGTTCAATTGGAGGCCCCTTCCACTGAACCTGCACAAAGCTAACAGACTGCACTTATGACTATGCTCACATTTTTTATACTTCATATGATGCAACAGTTTTCTTACCAACATCACATCTGTGAGGATGGGAAACTGTTTTACCCTTAACACAGTTTAAAGAAGCATTTCATGTCAACACCTCCTCCTCAAATACCAAATAGGAAACATGAGGTACAAACTCACCCTGAAACACCACAATTGTTACAGACTGATGCATTGGGACAGTCACGTGCAAAATGGCCTGCACGCCTGCAGTTGTTGCACAGTTCAGCTGGAGCTCTGGATATGATCACAACAAGACATTCACACAATTCAGAGTTAGTCTCTGACCCAGCCATCAAGGGAATAGTATAATATAATATCAACTGATTGACCTAAAGTCTTTGCTATACTGACCAGCACAACCAGTGAGTGGCACAAGTGTCACAAATGCTTCAGGTACTGTAGCCTGCTGCATAATGTTGCTTCCATCACTGTATTATCATCTGTCCCTTCCTCTCTCCTCCAGCTATCTAGTTTGAAGAAATTCTCACAACTGGAGAAAAAAGGGACCATAAGGAAACCCTAACTCATACCATGAATCATGATTCCCTTCCCATACAATACAATACTCAAGCAAGTGAAAAGGAAGGTAAAAGATGTGTACCCGGTACAAAAAAACTCCAACAAAAAATTTCCCCAACTACAATGACCCCCTCTCTCCCCATCTCTTCATCGACATCATCCACAAGACACACCTAGGTATCTCCAGTTCATCATCACATCACATCTTACATAATTTTCCCTTGCAGCAACCATTTCTTCCCCCCACCTTCCTCAAAACCCTACATTTTTTTTCTTCTCCACCCCTTCAACAACAGCTCGAATATCATCCCCACCCAATACCTAACCCCACCACACTCAACATCATCATCATCACAATCACCACGCCATTACTCTCATCATCGTCACAAATCCCCCCATGTCTCCCTTCTGTTATTCCCTCTTTTCCAGATTTTCTTTCTTCTTGTGCTTCATATATACTTCAGCATCATCGTCATCTTCTCTTCATCATCATCATCATCATCATCACCTGGTCGAAGGCGAACGGAGCCCAAAACCCCCGTTCTCACGCCCATAGCTCCTGTATGGCAAACTCCGCCTCAATGCCCTCTTCCCCACAATCCCGCTCTGCATCCGCCGCCGCCCACCACTACCACCACCACCTCCTCCTCCCGCTGCTGCTCCTCCTCCTCCTCCTCCCCCTCCATTTGTACCGCGCGCAGCCAGGTCGTCCAAGCTCATACCCAGCTTGGTCTGAGTATCCAGAGATGCCGACATCAAACCCTAACCCCACTTCACCACCGTCTGCAATCCTTCTTCGCACTGCCGGCCTCTCCGGTAGATCTTTCTTCTTTCTCCGCTACGTCGTCTTTAAGCAAAGCTTCAATCTCCGAAGCGACAGGTGCGTGGGTACGTGCGCCTCGCCACAGCTTCTTGTTACGACTCGGCCGCCGAAGAAGAAGAAGAAGAAGAAGGCGTTGGTTGCTATACACGAGGTACGTAACATGCAGATCGCAGGAGCAAACGAGATACCTACGGGCAGCTTTCCATTAGCTACCCGTTGGGATTTGGTACTCTCCGGGTATAATCAGGTTATTAATCACCTACCAGCCGGTTCTTTTAGTTCTTTTT
>Ga0209611_10012374_pt1 | contig 12013 bp, 5 predicted proteins | sample S1TSphgellanicum_3_FD_187693 | JGI IMG/M metagenome (GOLD analysis project Ga0209611, IMG submission 187693) | Host-associated microbial communities from peat moss isolated from Minnesota, USA - S1T2_Fc - Sphagnum magellanicum MG (SPAdes) (version 2) | ecosystem: Host-associated > Plants > Peat...
TTTGAAACATGATATTTTGTCACCTCCTACCATAGTAGTACCTTGGTCAGTTTGATAGTGCTTTGTCCAATATCTAATTAATTTCAAAAAATTCAATTCAACACCTTTTTTAATTATTTTTATTTTTAACCCAAAAATTAAATATTTTTTAAATGTTTTGGAAAATCTAAAAATCATTCAAAATCGATTGTTTCTTGGTACTTTTTTCTTTTTTTTGTTACAAATTTGTTGGATTAGGATTTTATGGCATATAGGATGCAAGCTTGGTGGTTGAAGAGTTCATTCTAACAAAAGAGCATTCTTGGCACCCATTTTGGTGGAACAATTTGAATTGAATAAGCAATTTGCACTGAAGGGCTTTTATTATGTTTCAAATTGAATGAAAATATTAGATAAAAAGTTGAAAATGAGAGTGAAAAAAAATGCTTCCTAGGACATTTTTGTTACATAATTTTGTAGAGCAAGAACAGTTTGCATAAATAATAGTTTTCATCTTTAAAAGTTTGCATTGAATAGCATGTGAATGGAAAGATTGTGTGAAGAAAGTTTCTTGTTAGTTTGGTATGGTTTGACCTTAACAAGGTTTTTCAAGCCCATCACAAAATATCAATGGCAAAGCAATTTGGAACATGAAGTTGGGTCGCTAGAAAAAGTAATGCAAAAAAAAATACTAGTGTTGTGTGGGTGTATTGTTTTTAATATATCTTAACTTAAACGTATATATATAATTTTAATTTATTTATCCAATGTGTAAGAATATATTATGATTTGTTTTCATTAATGTAGTGTTTAGGAATCAGTATCGTATACCCCTAGTTAGGGTAAATAAATAAAAGATGAATAATTTTATCTTATTTAATAATTAGAAAATCCACATTTTGAAATTTATTTAGACAACTTTCATAAGCTTAAATTTAGTGGGATAATCATTACTAGAAAATGCGTCCTAGTTCATTCTGGGTTTCACTAGATTTTTGAGTGAATTTGAACATTTTTACTTAGCGAAATTGTTTAACCCTTTAGTGAATAGGGACCAGTTGTTACAGACAATGACTTGTTTCACTAGGACCTAGTGAAACAAAGTTACTCTTAAGTGAAATACAAATTTATCAAACTGTTCACTTGCTAGTTAATTAATTAACTAGTATGAAAATTAATTAAATTTTAATTATTTAATATAGATATTATTGATAATTTCATGATTTTTAAAATCTATTATTTATTGACACGTGTCATTACCTACGCTAGGTTAAAAACCTAACCTAGGTAGGTAAGTATGACACATAATCAACCTAAACACCTAGGTTAAAAATTTGATAGGAGAATATTTGGTCAACATACCATTGTTGACCACACACAACATCACCCATGAGCTTGACCTTTAGAATGGGAGCAAACACCCTTACCATCAAACCACCCCACTTGTTCTGATAATATGATACATTGCATTCTATTTATCAAATATTTCATTTTAAACATTACAAAAACATAAACTTTGAAAATTCATATATTATTGAGATTTTATTCAAATGAAATGATTCGAATTTACTTTTTTTTTAAATTCAATAATGTACATAATAAATTTATTTCTTTTCGAAAATTTAAAATCATTTGAACAAAAAAAAAATGAATGTCATTATTCAATAACATTTCAATGACCATTCTTTTAAGAAAAAAAATTTTAATAAATGGATTTTTTTTTGTTAATATAATAATACTACCTATGTTAAGCTACTTTCAATTATTATATGATTATTTTTCATTAATTTAAATTATTTCACCCTACATTATTTACGGCTATTTATGGTTATTCTCAATTACTTTTTGTTATTTTTAACTATTTCACCCTAGGTTACTTTTGGTTATTCTAAGTTATTTTTGGCTATTTTAACTTATTTCACCTTAAACTATTTTCAGTTTTTGTAAGTTTTTTGGTTATTTTATGTTATTTTTGGCTATTGTAGATTATTTCAATTTAGATTACTTACAGTTATTATAAATTACTTTTGACTATTTTAACTTATTTCACCTTATGTTATTTTCAGTTATTGTAAGTTTATTTGTTTATTTTATGTTATTTTTGGCTATTATAAATTATTTCAATTTAAATTACTTGTAGCTATTATAAGTTACTTTTGGCTATTGAAAGTTATTTCATCTTAGGTTATTTTTGTTTATTATAAATTATTTCACCTTAAATTATTTTTGGCAATCCTAAGCAATTATAATATATGGCGATTAGTTGTTTTTTTATTAGTGCTATTGGTGGTTATTAATGGCTATTGGTACCTATTCTATTTATGGCTATTAATGTTTTTTAATGGTTATTCTATTAATAATTATTGGTGGTTATTCTATTAATGGCCATTAATAGTTATTCTATTGGTGGCTATTAGTGGTTATTTTATTAATAATTATTGGTGGTTATTCTATTAATGGCCATTAGTAGTTATTCTATTGGTGGCTATTAGTTGTTATTCTATTAATAATTATTGGTGGTTATTCTATTAATGGCCATTAGTAGTTATTCTATTGGTGGCTATTAGTGATTATTCTATTAATGGCTACTCGTGGTTATTCTATTAATGGTTATTGGTGGTTATTCTATTAATGGCCACTCGTGGTTATTCTATTAATGGCTAATGGTGGCTATTTTATGAATGGCTACTGGTGGCTATTTTATTAATTGCTACTTGTGGTTATTTTATTAATCGCTACTAGTGGTTATTCTATTAATCCCTACTGGTGGTTATTCTATTAATCGATACTGGTGGTTATTTTATTAATCGTTACTGGTGGTTATTTTATTAATGGTTATTAGTGATGAATCTATTAATGACTATTGGTGATTATTCTATTAATGATTATTCATGATTAATCTATTAATGGTTATTGGTGCTTATTCTATTAATGATTATTCGTGATCAATTTATTAATGGCTATTGCTGGTTATTCTATTAATGGCACTTAGTGGCTATTTTATTAATGGCACTTGGTGGCTATTTTATTAATGGCACTTGGTGGCTATTTTATTAATGGCTATTAATGATTATTTCTTTGTAAGCCATTGGTGGTTATTAATGGTTATATTATTAATGATTATTAATGGTTATTGTATTATAAGTTATTGTTGGTTATTATATGTTATATTACAACTATTGGTGATTATTGTATTATCAAATATTTTTTAATATTCTAAGTTATAATATCATAGGCTATTAGTAATTATTATATTATAAAATATTATAAAATTATTTTTCATAGGTTATTATTTTTTATTCTAAATTATTTTTACCTTGGGTTATTATATTTTGTTTTAGATTTTTTTAATTATTATGTTTAAGATAAAATAATTTATAATAACATAAAATATAATGACCTTGAGTAATTTAAAGTATAAATTAAAATAACATATATTAATTTAAAATAAAATAACCTAAAGTATAGCCTAAAGTTAGTTGAATAATTTAATTTAAAATAATTTTTAAAATTATAATAAATTAATTAAGATACTTTGAGGTAAAATAACATATAATAATTTAGGGTACAATAATATATAATAGCCTATAATAACATAAAATATAACTTATAATAACTAAAATAACTTAAAATAATATAGGGTATATCATAAATTAACATAGATATAATATTTTTAAAAACATATAAATAAACCTATTTGCTATAGTAAATTGTAATAGTGAATTATGTTAACTAGTAATGAAACATGATGTTTACATAATGATATTATAGTGAAATAACTTTCACTATATGAAATCAATAAAATGCAATGAAATTATTTCATTTTTAAGGTCCCATAGTGATTTAAGCTAGTAAATTACACCCCACTTTGGTAGTAATGAATGCACACATGTGATGTCAACTAACAATAATAAAATTGTATATATTTTATTTTATTTTATTTCTAAACATACATAAAATGAAAGGTCATTGAAATCAAATTGGACAACATGCCACTTGTCCTACTAAACATAAATGCAAATTTAAAAATCAAATTATATCATATCTACAAATTCAACATGGTGATCTAATTGGTCTTCAAATTCCTCTTCAATTTGATTTTAAAATTTTGTTTTAACATCCCCAAAGTCATAAAGAAACATACATTTTTTCAATATTAGACACCTTGTACAATGATCACACATAACAACAACGATTGTCTTAAGGTTTAGGTGAAACTTATTCTAACAAAATTTACCTAGGTTTGAAAATGTATTGGCTTTAGGTATGGGTATTTTAAAATATGTCCAAGGTTATGAAATGGGTATTTTTTTCAAATTTATTATCTTTGGGTATGTATTTTGATTAAAATATATTGATTTTGAAAATATATAATAAAATAAATCATATATCTTATTCGTATTCCAACATGTATATTTGGATAAATGATATATTCGCACAACACTGAAAGATACCTAGTGCATGTTACAAAAGCCTCCAATTGGCCAACCCAAAAAATTCAAAAAAACTCTACAAACAAATTAAAAGATCAAACAAAAGTCAAATGAAAAATAATAATAATAATAATATCACATGTGCACAAGTGTGGGGTGTGGGACACATGTTAACTAGTTTCACCAAGATTTATGACCACCCATCATGGCAAATATCATGGTAATAGAATTAATGCCCTTCATTCCTGGAAAATTATTTACAAAAAACCAAGATGTTTTAGTCCTTAGAAAAAACTTGGAAGAACCAACTTCTATAATTGTTTAATGTATAGTGCAAAAATTAAAATCAAATATGCCCATCTAGTTGAATTAAGTGCATCAAGTTCAAACCAATAAGCAAAATTTATTAGTCCTTCAAAATTGCCTTATACTAACAAATCTTATTGTAACCATGCTACAATATATGAAAGAGGCAAAAGCAAACCCTTAGCAACTTCCATTGTCCAACCCATGCTTCATGGAATGATTGAGTCTTTGGCACCTAATGTGCTTGTAACAACAACTTGATGGTTTTAAAGTTACTCAATAATGGGCCCATCGATTCATGAAAATTACATAAATTAAACATTCAAAGTTAATACTACAATTGTTAGCAAACTTCCATTAGATTGGCAAAAACAAGGGATTCATGGCTTATCATGTTGTTTACCTAACCAAAGCCTATGACATTCCCCCTTCACTTGTTGTCAATAATGATCAAACCAATATCCATTTGGTACCTACAACAAGAAAGCATACATGGGAAAATAAGGGTTCCAAACATATTCATGTATTTGGTATAAAATACAAATAACAAGTGATTATACTAATATTTTCATGTGCAACAAGAGTATTGTTGTCATTATAAGTCATTTTTAGAAGCATTATATTAAAGACATTCCCACCAAACAACCAAAGAAAAACAATGTGTCTCACAAATGGGTGGGTGGTATCTTACTTATAGTCATAATCATTGGTCAAATTTTGAAACCCTTAAATGTGTTGTGGAAAATGTCATAGTTCCTTACCATCAAGTTCAAATTGAACTTTTGGGACTATGTATGCATAAAAAATTGGTTTGGTTGTTAAATTGTTAGAATGTACACAAAAGTAAAAAAAAATTGGATTATATTAAAAAAAAAAGTTCGAACATCTTGCCTTGTTTCTGTTTTAACGAATTGTACCAATGTTTTACAACCAACCAATGTCATTTTGCAACACCCCTTCAAACATGTAGCTAACATGGAGTCAACAATTATATAATATGAATCATTAAATAACAAATTAAAATTGACAATTATTCAAATGATGACTTCAAAATGAATAATTTAAAAACATGGATCTATGAGTGGTTACACAATGCATGGAGACAATTATGAAACAAGGAAACAATCATCTTGAAAAGGTTGGAAAAACAAAACTTACAAAAACTTGGAACATTAAATGTTAACTTATTACCATGGAAGCAAACATAATTACTTATTTGTTTATAACAACACTTAACATTGAAAAAGACATTGAGATTAATGAACCATGCATTGATCCAACAAAAACTTGACATTAATTGTCATGGAATGTTGTATAAATGAATAATCAACACTAATGTCAAATCCAACATTTTTGCCTTTTTCAAATGTAAGAATTAGATGATTGAAATATAAAATTTAATCGGAAAATAGAAAGTCATAATCAAAGGTTTTGGTTTTGAAACAAATTTTCAATTCAATATAACAATAAACAGTAGCAATACCTAAGAATGAAAGAAGTTATCTATACAATTGTTATTAATACTGTTAGGAATTATAATGCAACAAGCACCTTACTTTTACATCTTTTGCCATAAAATATACATGGATTTCAAGCACCTTATATTATTCATGCACCAAGGAACAAAATAAGGAACATCAATCTTTTTTGACAAATCATGCAAATGAAAAAAGTGATGCAAAAGTTGAAATAAAAGCCCACCTATTCCTAGTCCTATGCATCTTGCTACAAAATGTTGTCATGGACCTATACCACAAGATACTCCTAAACATGTGCCGATTTAGTAATGAACTTATATTGTTAGTATGAAATTTTTATTTCCCTTGCATTTTCAACATTTAGTATACAACAACCTTCATAACAAGTTGTTATGTGAAATTAGTTTTATTTGCATAATGTGGCTAGTACACATCGACATATTACACATATGAAGTCCAAATCCTACCGTGCACAAAAATGATCCCTTCCATCAATGCAATTATGGTTTGGGTCCAAGGTTGAAAAAGGTGAGAATAAATTCCAATCACCTTTGTAATGCAAAGAAACTAATTTCAAAGATTGAAAATTTTACAAATTGATGAACTATTAAACATTTTTTCATGATGGCATGTCAATAGAATTGATAGGGGCACCCATTTGCACAATTATAATCATATTTTCATTGTAAACTAAAGCATAGGGGTAGAGTGCCCCCATAAATTATGGATCATGATAGAGATGCAACTAAAAGGAATACATAATAAAGTTCAAAACAATTGAAAAATGCAGAAAAATAAAGCCAAAATTTAAACTAAACTTGTTTTTTAGAATTGAACATTTTAAAACAAACAAACAATTGTACCACCAAACATAGGGTTACATGTTATAAATGATATGTTTAGAATCCACACAAAAGTTTAATAAACCACAATGCCCACAAAAGAACTAGCCTAACCAAGAGTGTAGCATCTTGATTTTTAGTTGTAAAACATAATGTTCATCTTTGAAGCAAACACCCTTGCTAACATGATCACAATATAATCAGCTTACATTTTGTTTTCCTTACCATGACTTGCCTACAAATCCCAATAGGTTTATTTTAAAAAATATGTTTTGGAAAACTTAGGTCACCTGCCATTTTCCCCATATTACATGGGATCCAATGAAAACATTAGCTAAATATTGATAACTTCATGTGTTGATGTTTGTGACATTAGTCAAGTAGAAAGACCAACAATTTTTTATTAAGTAAAAGGTTCCACTTGAGTTTTCACAATTAAAGTCTATTCCAAATTTCCAATTTTCTTTTCCGCTACATAAAAAGTGTTATGAAATAGTTTATACATGGCTCACAAATATAATATATATATTTTTACCATTTTTCCTATAAAACCAAATTGCATATGTTTTGTTTTTTTTAAATATAAAATTAGTGTTGCTTTCAATATTTACTACTATTAATGTTGTGCCTTTTCCTCTTTAACCTCCTTTTTATTTTCATAAACAAAACCCATGACTTCACAAACATGCTAGTTTCTTAACTACTAAAAGCAACACACACAATCTTTGAATCCCCTTAAGAAAGAAGGATGTTATCACAACCCTAGCTTTAGGCTCACAACCAAGGCAAGGGCTTCCAAAGTTGCGGGCCAATAATGAAGCCTGGGAATCACATTTCATGCTCCTGGGAATGTAGGAAAGTGTGAGGGAATGAACCCACACATTCCCAAGTGGGCTCCCACTTTGGAAGTTAGAGTCTCAATGGATTCCCAAATTTTCAAAAGGTGATTACAGGGCGTCAAAACTCATTGTATTGAAAAATTCCTCACACCATTGGAGAGTTTTTGGAACTTAGATGTCTAAAATGGGCTCACATGACCCATTTGGATATTTAAAACATAAATTATGACCAAAAGAAAGGTCGAGGGTCAAACCACCAATTTGACTTCCAACCACTTAAAGTCCGAAATTGCTCTTATTTACTTGCATGAAGGTGGCGTGCCACTTATTGTTGGAAAGCTCTCAACGAGGGCTACAACTTTGCTTTAGACCCCACCTCAATTAAAGGTTTGCACAATAAATTATGGGCTTCCAAAGTCGTGGGAGTCCCAATTTTGAGAATTTCGGGACTCCTAACTTGGGAATCTCAAGACAAAATGACATTTGGGTGCAAGGCCCGTGGCCATGCACAGAGAATATTATAATGGGGAAGGTGGTGGCTTCCCCCAAGTCTGGGCCATGATGAGTCTTATGAGTTTGTGTTTACCTGTGGTTCATCCGTGCACCAAAAGTGCTCACACAATAACCAACTTGTTTGATTTGTGCAGGTTTATGTGAATAATTGACCCGCTTGTCACTCATCCTAGTCCCCATCCCGGAGCTCCAGCATCCCCCTCTACCCCCAAAATGTTACAAGCCAGGGAGCATACCTTAACTTTTTACCATTCCGTTATTTTCACCTTTGGATTCACAATTGGGTCTATCAAGGAATTTGGGGGTGCATTAGATGCGCATTTGCTTTCCAATCACGTATTCCTCTAATACAAATAAGAACAACATGGACTAAGAAAAACATGCCAAAGATGATTAGTTATACCCAACATCATCCTCAAAACGTGAAACTTGTTTCCGTCTTTCTATCACAGCAACTTATCACATTTGTTTTCTTCTAATTTAGTCCCCTCTTTCAAGAATCAAACCCATAAAAAATAAATTTCAATAAAATTACATTTTTTCAAAATTTGTTAGAACTATAATTTCATCAAAGCTCTATGTGAAGATATGTTGTTGCTACAAATTACAATAGAGTTATATTGGGCAAGGAATGATTGCTTGTTTAATTACTTGCATGGTGCATAAAAAAAAATTGATTTCATAAAAACTTAAAGGAAGAAAAAGTAATACAAATTTTGGAATGTAACAATAATAGATATAATGGTGGGTTTTCTCCTTTGAAGTACTCATCACAACACCACAAGCAAACTACAAGTAGACCCAAAATACAATGTTTGGTGAACACTCAATGAATGGCAACATGATTTTGTGAATGTTTGACAAATGGTGGTTAGGGCTTCTAAGATTATTGACACAATTATGAAAAAAATTCAAATTTTTGATAAATAATTTAATTAATGTCAAACTGACCCAAATATTACATAATGTTGACAAGTTTGCAACAATTACAATATCCATGTAGTTTTTTGAAGGGTACATTGTTAGGACAATGATATTTTCAAAATAAGGGGCATAATACAAACTAGGTAGTGGCGTTTGGCCCTGCATTTTGTGAATGTTCCCCATTAGAAGGCTTTACTTTTTATAAAGCACAAGGCAAACATTTCCAAGAACCTATACATTAGTAGATCACAAGATGTAGGAGGAAGAAGGTTTTAAAACCAATAAATAGGTATAATTTCCCTCCCATGTTTAAGGAATAAGCATAGGTCCCTTCTCTTTTCTAAAAGGGACATTCATCAATATAACATGCTTTCCAAATACACTATGAAAATTTTCCAAATGTTTTAGAAATGATACCATAGTACCATGGCAAGTTCAACATTTCAATGTTGAATAATTATTTTATTTTGAAGATTCCATGTTGAAAAAATGAAAATTTCAAAATATTTTATAATACATTTTATTTTTTCACAAAAAAATGTTATTTGAATTCTTTTTTTAATAAATTTCAGCATTTTTGAAAATAATATAATTGGTGTCAAAGCTACCAAAGTATTACATTTAAATATTTGTATTATTATATTTTAATCTTGTAGATATGATATATGAAGAAGTTTAGAAACTATTTGATATTAATCCAATTTTCACCAATCTTGGACATATGTTTTAGATAATTAATGTTGATATAAAGATGATTTACATCATTTTGTATGACAAAACCAACATAATTCCAAAATGAATATCACATTATTTAATGTTTTCTTCTTGTGGGTGTATGTGAATTTATTTGTGGATTGGTTGTCACATCAAACTTGGCCTTGTTTCAATATCATATTTCTATGCCACTCATAATATAATTACCATTTTCATAATAATATTCATGACCAAATATATTTAAAATATAATGGACAATCATTTTGATGAAATTATCATCATTAGGATATCAAAATATTGAAAGTATGGCACGCCCTCCCAACATAAGGGTTAATTTTTTTTTAAATATCATTATTTTGACCTTACAATGACTACATTTGATTATGTGAAAAGAATTCAACTAAACAAAAGCTTTACTTTAAGGGTTGCTAATAGAGATATCCCTAGCTTGGGATGCCCCATGATGTCATTAACATGTCCCCTAAAATTTCAATACATCCCTTTGGTATCTTTTAAAAAGGTAAAAAAGTTTACATGTTTTCTTCAACCTAAATTTACCTTTTTTTTGTTATGGATGAAATTTCATACTTACCCCATTGGGGCAAGTGCCAAAATTCAAAGGAAAGTAAGGAACAATGATGAAAATTGTGGAACACAATGGGTATCCAACATGCTAATAGGAACAATATTGGACACATGGGAACATTTATTTTCCATTCATTCCTTTATCTCTTTGTTGTTCACCATCATGCCTTTATTGTCCCTCAAATCAACCTCAATGTGCAACCGAACACCCTTGGCTTCTCAATGCATGATTCACCTTTATCATCCATCCCATCATCCACGTCCTTGATTTGATGCCTAATAAATAAATAAAGAAATAAAATTATGTGCACGTAAATACCCCTACCATCCTTCCTAGTATCCATGTTGTCACCTTGTTATCCTCGCCCAATAACTTTGGTTATTTTATCTTTCCCAAGTGTTAAAGACCAAATAAACTTCATAATAATTTTAAAATATTTTTAACTATTTAAGGAATTTAAGTATGTTGTTCCAAGTATCACCTTGTATTAATGAGTTGCCACCATTTCCCCCCTTATGTATTTGTAAAATTAAAGTTGCTTTTGTAAGATTCATGGGATTGTAGATTGTCAATTATTTAGAATGAATTTAATAACTAGTTTTAACCAATTTGCAAGTCCATTTTTTACATGACATACATTTTGGCTATTACATTTTATCTATAAAAATACATTTGGGGTCAAGAAAATTATGAGTTGAAATAGCAAATCAATATTATGTTTCATAAGATATTTTAAGGTTGATCAATAATGCCCCTTAATATAACAATCTTAGATTCATGGTTTTTGTCATTTATTTTTGTGTGTTTTTATGCCAATGGCCAAAGTGTTTTATTAAGAAATAAATTACTCAACTTACATTTAGTCAAAATAAGTGATGATCACAATAAAAGACCTATCCAATTGTAGAAATTTAACTCATGATTTAAAGGATTTTTAAATGGGTTTTAAGTGTGAATGAATAGATGAAGTTCAACCATAAAACCCTTTTTTTTTCAAGCTTACGTGTATATTTATAAATGATCATTGTTCACTAGTTAAATTTCATTACTTGTTATTTAAACATGTAATATTTCCAAAATTGAATATGGTAGATTTGACCCATTTATAGTGTAGAAACTATATAACTTTCTAATGGGTTAGTTAGAGCCTTTGTATATTTTATCCTTCGTTTAATATGTCATCAATCTAATGAGCATAATTAGTTTTAAATAACTTAATGTACAATGTTACACTCCGATGAAATTCAACTGTAGTAAACATATTGAGTAAATAATCCTATTTTAAAAATTCATTTTCCCATTAAAATGAGATTAAAACCTCAACCCAAATTCAAGTTGAGTTTTTTTCAATTAGTTATGAATTTACACATAAATTGTGATAAAAGTACAATGTATTGTT
>Ga0209611_10012375_pt1 | contig 12012 bp, 10 predicted proteins | sample S1TSphgellanicum_3_FD_187693 | JGI IMG/M metagenome (GOLD analysis project Ga0209611, IMG submission 187693) | Host-associated microbial communities from peat moss isolated from Minnesota, USA - S1T2_Fc - Sphagnum magellanicum MG (SPAdes) (version 2) | ecosystem: Host-associated > Plants > Peat...
GAGGCACTTCGCTGAGCCTCTCGGATGTCAGACAGTCGAGGTTGATAATTGGTTAAGCTAAAAAATGATTTTAATATCTCAAAACATTGATTTTATTGATATTTTACTGGTGCCGCAAAGAGGATTCGAAGTCGCGCATACATCGTCGAATCCGCAGGAACCCACACCGAAAGATGCTGCATAAAACTTAAGTAGAATTTAAGTTTCGTGCATGAATACTATAGTTGCCACAGAACCGGCTTGGCAGGCACTGTACGACGTCGCCGCCGCCCAGGAAGGTCTGTTTACCATCCGCCAAGCGGCGACCGCGGGATACTCGCCGCCGTTGCTCGCTCATCACCAGAAAGCCGGACGTATTGTGCGAATTCGCCGCGGGATTTACCGTCTCGTGCACTTTCCGCCCGGTGAGCACGAGGAGCTCGTTACCGCATGGCTGTGGACCGATGCACAGGGGGTTCTGTCGCACCAGACGGCCCTGTCCCTCCACGGGCTCTCCGATATCCTGCCCGCTCATATTCATCTGACGCTACCGGTCGCATGGCAACACCGACGCCTTCGAGTGCCGGACGGACTGGTCCTACATCACGCAGTTGTGTTACGCGACGAACGCGTCTGGGTCAATGCGGTGCCCGTCACTTCCGTTCGCCGCACCCTGGGTGATTGCGCTGTCGCTCGCCTCGCGCCCAACCTGCTACGCCAAGCCGCGCGGCAGGCACTGCGCCGCGGGCTGGCGACAAAATCGGAACTGAAAGAAGTCGAAAAGGCACTCAAGCAGTTTGGCGGGATTAACGGATGATGGTGCAGACGTACGCTTCGACGCCTGCCTTTAAGCAGGCGTTGGAACAACGGCTGAAATCGTCATCGAGCAGCGGTGTCGACTTTGCACGCAGGCGGCAACTGTTGGTATTCGACCGGTTTATCGCTCGCATTGTGGCGATTTTCGGCACCGCAGCCTTACTCAAAGGGGGTCTTGCCCTCGAACTGCGGCTCGAGCGCGCTCGGACGACTAAAGATATGATCTGTGCATTACGGGCTCGCCGGCAACCGTGCTCGCAAGGCTCCAGCAAGCCGGTCGTCAGGACCAGTGCGTATCGGCGAGATCCAACTCCGCATAGGGCGTGCCCTTCTCCCGCAGAAGTTCACGAGCACGAATCCCGATTGGCGATATCAAGGACTCGAGCGTCGCACGATCAGGCGGATTCTTCAGATACTCAATCACGGTGGGTTCCACCCCAGCGTTACGAATCAGCGCGAGCGTATTGCGCGACGTACCGCAGTCCGGATTGTGATAAATCGTCACGTCGGTCATGTGTTCAGCGCCACCGTCTGTCCCGGCCTTCATGCGTCACAGACCTACCGGAGCCACGGTGCTGTTGGATGCCTTGAGCCGCCAAAGACCCAGAGTAAGAAGTGGTATGACGTAGATCGCGAGGAATGCGAACGAGAGGTACCTGTAGCCCTTGGCGATCAACTCGACGAGACCGAAACGCTGCGCCAAGAACACGGCACTCACCAGCAAGACGATTGAAATCGTCAGACGAATGGTTCGCGTGAGCTTGACACCGCGTTCATCCAGCGTCGCCGCGACGCGCTGGTTGAATGCGTGGACGGTGCCAGTTCCACTCTCCAGCAGCGCTGCAAAGATCATCAACTGGTACCCCCACCGCAGCCACGGCAGATTGAGTTTCTCCAGCAAGAAGTCAGACGGCAGCGCGACACTTTTCGTCTCCGGCCATGACGCCATGCAGATGAAGAAAAGAACCGCGGGTGCTATCGCCAGCGGTCCCGCAAGCAATCCCGCGGTGATGGCGTCGCGGCGCGATCGCATATGACGAAGAACCGGGAGAATCGACACCGCTCCGACGATGTTGTAGCCGGCGTAAGTAACTCCTCCGGACACCCAGCCCGATCCTACGCCGGCGGAACCGTACGCAATCGCAATCCTGTCGCCGAAGTGCGTCATCGCCAACACGAGAAACAGCGCGTATACACCGTACAACAGGAACGACACATATTTGAACAGTTGTTCGACTGACCGGTTGCCGAATGCCGCAATCGTTGCGATCGATGACACCAGTGCAAGCGTCCCTATCAACGGTGGCATCCCCAGCAGGGCATTTCCGAGCGCGCCGGCCGCCGCGCCGAAAACCGCCAGCAAGATGATCATGAACAGGATGAAGCTGATCTCGAACAAGAACCATGCCGGCCCCAATAGCGCTCGAAAGAAGCTTCGATAGTCGAGACTTCCGGTTTGCCGAGCAAATGCGAAAGTCGAGGCGGCAACGACACTCCAGATCGCAGCGGAAAGCAGCATTCCAAAGGTACCGCCCCAGGGGCCGCTCGGCAAAAAGAACTCAGCGAGTTCACGACCGGTCGCATACCCGCCGCCGATCACCACCGCCTTGAATGCGAAGCCGGGCAGCACATAACGGCGAAACCAATCAGAGGGAGGGCTCGAATCCATTCAGACTGACAGTAGGCCATACAGGCCAAGTTCCGCGCTGCATGCCAATAAAATGAGTATCGCTGAACTCCGCAGCAAGACGTTTGTCCTTGGCCAGCCGTTACGTCTAAAGAGCGTCAGCGACGCCAGTGCAAGCGCAACGGTTGAGGCCGTGGCGCCAATCGCCAAGATCGAACCTGTCCGCAACAGCGAATCCGGGAATACGAATGCCAATCCATTCTCGTCCAGGGTCAAAACCCACGTCATCATGACGGCGAAATCCAGGATCCACAGGATTCCCACCAAGACCGCCAGCACATCGGTCAAACGAGAGCGCAAAGCCGCACCCTGATTGCGCCTAATACGCAAGACACCGTTCACGGCGATGCCGACGGCCACTATGATCGAGAGAGCTACGAGTCCTTCGAGCACCGCAGGGGCCAGCAGAAACCCCGCTCGTTCATAGCGGCTGGTGCCGATCTTCGAGCCAAAGCTCGTGGCGCGGCCGTGAGAATCGAGCTGAAAAACCAACACGTCTTCTCCCAGCGCATCGCGAAATCGTCCGGGCGCCCCTTCCGGTACCCATGCTCGCGTGTCGCCTCCTCCACCCGTCAAGAGATAGCCACCGGCGACGGACACCGTTGCCTTATAAAGCAATAATCCTACAAACTTCTCGAGACCATGATACGCACGACGCGTCGAGTAATAGACGCCTTCGTATTTCCCGGCATGATCAGCAAGTGTGGGATCGGGACTACGTTGTAGCACCGGCTTCGCGTAGAAGTGCTCGACTATCTGCCGATGCAGACTGGAAATGAGCCCCCCACCGCTCGCCGTATTGGTAGCGACGAACACACCCAGATCGAGTGCCGGCACAATCACCATGAAAGCGTTTTGGTACAGCGTCCCACCGGCATGTCCATAGCCCTTGTAGCCTCCGGGTAAGTCGAGGACCATCAGTCCATGGGCCCAGCCATTCACCCCCTCCGGTGCAGGCAAAATGGCGGTGCGAAACGCTTTCGCCGCGCGCGCTCCGTACACTCGATTGCCGTCAAGATTGCCGTCACGCAACTGCATGAGCATGAATCGCGCCATGTCCGGAGCCGTCGATGAAATCGTCGCCGACGCCGCCAGCATCGTGAAGTACTCGGGCTTATGCGCGACGAAGCGTCCGCCCCCCCATGTGAAACCCGTCGTTTGCAAAGGCGCAAGTTCCTCAGACATCGGTGCAGGCAAGTCCGGGCGTGACGGGTACGGCTCTCTGAAGGTGCTATGGGTCATACCCAAGGGTTCGAAAATCGAGCGCTCTGCGGCACTTTGAATATCCACGCCCGACACGTTTTCGATGATCGCGCCCGCCAGCGCAGCACCGTAGTTCGAGTACGTCGAGAAAAGACCGGGTTCACGGACACGCCGGGGCCGGTGTTTGATCAAGAAATTCCTCGGTGTCACGATGGCGCTCGGATTTTCGGTCACCACAAATCCGAGCCAAGCATCCTCAAAGCCAGTTGCGTGAGCCATCAGGTCCATCACCCGGATGGGCTTGAACGAGTCGTCGGGTATTTGCAAGTCGCGGGGCAGATACCGATTGACGGGCGCGTCGAGCGAAACCTTGCCCTGTTCGATCAGCTGCATCAGTAACGTCCAAGTAAAGGCCTTGGTTACTGAACCGATCCGAAAGCTAGTGCTCAGTGGGTCCACGGGCCTCGTAGGGTCGATGCCGGCGATTCCGTAGCCTTGGATGAAGACCGGATGCCCCGCTTGAACCACGGAAACCACTGCGCCAGCGATGTGTTGCGTCTGCATCGCTTCGGTAACGACACCATCGACGAAGGGAGCGAGTTCCTCCGGGGAAATCGGACGAATCGCGGCCGCCGGTGTCGCATCGACGGCCGGCGTCGGCACTTCGGCGCCATGTCCGGCAAGGCAGCAGATCCATGCCGAGGTCATCGCAACGACGATCCGCCATTTCGGACTTGTGCCCCGGAGTACTGGAGGCGGTAGCGTCTCTGCACGGCGAGAACACACCGCTTCTGCCCTCGCGACCTTGACGAACTCAGAAATTGGCGCTGACTCGTACGCCGATCGTCCGCGGACGGATGATACTGGTCCAATCGCCGCCATTCAGGCCGGCACCCGGAATGTAGCTGTTGACCGCCCGGGAGTCAGTCAGATTTTTCCCGTAAATCTCTGCCGTGTATCTGTCGGAACGAACGCCCAGTTGGAGCGCGAGCGTTTCATAAATCGGCAACTCAAGGTGATCAATGGTCGGCGCCGAGGAGAATTCCGTGTAACGCACACCGGAGTACGCGTAATTGCCTCCGATAAACCCCTTGATATCTGCCGCTACCGGCACTTCATAATCGAAGCTCACCGCGGCATTGATTTTCGGAACCATGGGCAATTGATCGCCCGAAACGCCACCCGCGGCCGGCGCATCCTCCGTCAGGTGCGCATCGGTGTAAGCGCCGATCAGACCGAATTTCAGTCCACTCACCGGCGACCAGCCCAGATTCCACTCCAATCCCCGACTGACTGCGGTTCCTGCGTTCGCCGGTTGGTAGTAAGGTTGTTCCATACCGCCGATGAGGACGTAGAAAATCTTCGTTATCTGAATGCGCGTCCAGTCAATGTAAAACGCGCTGACGTCGACTTCCACCCGCTTGTCCAGGAACAGTGATTTGACTCCCACCTCGTAGTTCACCGTTGAATCGGATTTAAAGGCGGTCGGCAACAAGCCCGGCGGCGCGCCCGCAATCGGAAAATTGGGAGCGCCCGGTCGGTACCCGGAGGCGATGCGGCTGTACACCATTGAATCCGGTGTAAAGTGATAGCGTGCCGCCACCGAGTACGTAGAGACGGATTCGCCCGTGTCAACGTGCGGGAAGACGGTGGGTGTGGCGCCCCCGCCCAATAGCCCGGATTCCGTCACCTCATTTTGCTCTTCGTTGTGCGAGAAACGGCCCCCCACATCGACATCAAATTGCTGAGTGAAGTGATAAGTGAGATCGGTATATCCGGCCTCTTCCTTGTATTGGGATGGAGTGAATCCCAGGTAAAGGCGTCCGTTTAGACCGGGGAGCAGCGTGAGGGACGGATACGATAGACCGTCGTAGGCCTGGTCGTAAGTCACGCTTTCATGCGTGTAATAGGCGCCGACTTGCCAGTCGAATCGATGGTCAAAGAGCGTGCTGTCCGGCTCAGAGGACAGGCGAAATTCCTGGTTGTACTTATGCAGATCGTTGCGCTGACGCTGCCTGACGACGGACGACGGTGAGAACACATTCGCCAGCGACGTGTTGTCCTCGAACGATACCAGGTGCACCTGACCAAACCCGGTGATCGACTGTAGTCGCGCCCAGTGCAGATCGTAGTCGACGTTGACCCCATAGACGCCAAGCTGCGACCAAATCGGGTACGCGATGAACGTATTCAAGTTGTAACCGTTTTGCAGAGACCAACGATTGGGCCCGGTACCTCCGACCACATCAACATAGTCAGGTCCGCTCGCATTCAGCCTTTGGTCGAGCGCCGTCAGCCGAACCTTCAGATCTTGAGTCGGCTGCCACAGCAGTGAGGCCCGAATCTCGTATTTGTCACTGCCGTTGGCATGAGTTCGACCCAAAAGATCGTCACTGATCCAGCCCGGCGTTCTCTCGTAAAACCCGCTCGCCCGGAATGCGGTCGTGCCATCCACGAGCGGAATATTGACAAACCCCTTGCCGGACTCCCCGGCTCCGCCGTGCGCGACATCCAAAGCTCCCGCCTCGACACCGGCATGAAAGCCGCTCGGATCCGGCGGGTTGGTAACATACTTGATCAGGCCGCCCTCGGCCGTTGCGCCATACAAAGTCCCCTGCGGCCCGCGCAACACCTCCACGCGCTGCATATCATAGGTATCGAAATCACTGCCGATAAAGCCGCCATCCGTATTTGCACCGGAGAAGCTGATTGGGAAATCATCCAACAGTGTCGCGACCGTAGCACCATCGCCCCCCGAATTCTCGCCGCGCAAGATAATCCGGCTCCCGCCGGGAAGTGCACCGGACTCGATGTTGAGGCCGGCCACTTGGGTCGATAAGTCCTGCAAGTCCAACGTCTGGGAGCGGGTTAAGTCCTCCCCGCTGATGGCGGAAATGCTCATCGGCACATCGTCGATACGCTCGTCACGCTTGGTTGCGGTCACGACGATCTCCTGCAACTCGCCTGCATCAGTCCCCGAGGCTCCGAGCGGCGCCGCGAGCGTGGCGTGGGCCCCCGCAAGCGTCAGCACCATGAAACCGCGGATGCAAACCGTATGACGCCGACACTTCATGAGTCCCCCTGACAATTCAGAAAACCAATGCCCCATACGCCCTTTGCCGCATCCGATTCCCCACGGCATACATGACTGTATGTTGATAATACACAAATGTATGTACGTGACAAGACTCGCATCAAAAAAAGGACCTTTGCTCCAGAATGCTGGGGCTTGCGGCACGAGGGGCCTGATCCGCTTCGCCCACTGGCATATTTTTACGTCCGTGTCCGATACCGGGCGGATCGTACGAATCTCTGTCCCATTCACGCGTTTCTGTACAATGCGCGACTGGCGCTGGCTCGGATGACGGTGGGGCGAAATCGACCCAACCCATCGGCCGTCAATTGCTTGAGTATTTGAACCTGAACATGGTGCATCCGTGAAAGACCCGATCACGACTTGGATCGAAGCGGCGCGACACGCGCTCATCAACGAGGGAATCAGCGGAGTAAAGATTGATCTTCTGGCCAAGACACTGCGTGTCACGCGCGGGGGTTTCTACCATAATTTCAGGGATCGCCAGGATCTGCTGGATCAGTTGCTGCGCGATTGGCAGAGAAATTGCCGCTTCCTGCCGCGCGAATCGCCTGGCGGTTCGCCGAGCGACGCCATCGCGTGGCTTGATCGAATGATTGAAAGACTCATAGAAGAGGACGGCTACGATCACGAATACGACATGGCGATGCGAGAATGGGCGCGCGCCGATCGACGCGTGGCGCGTGCCGTGCAGCGTGCCGACAACGAACGTATGGAAACTCTGCGCCATCTATTCCTGGCGCTCGGCTGTCCGGAAGAGGAGGCGCGCATCCGAGCGCGCGTGTTTTATTACCATCAGATAGGCTACTACGCCATCGGGGTACGCGAGAGCGCCGTAGAGCGTCGACGCAATGTGCAGCATTACCTCAACATCCTGGGTGGCCGTGAGCAAATACAGGCCGCTCGGAACGGCTGCATGTCCGCACCCGACGAGGGAACCGAAGCGCGCGTCCAGACTGCAAGGGTGGACGTCGAATACGCACCGTAGGACCTCGATCGTCGGTCACCAACCATTCACCCGCTGCCAGACGTCAACGACGACTCCGCCCCGGACGAGATGATACCGATCGTGGGCGGCCGCGGTTGTATCTGCATGGTTGACTTGCACCGCCAGCACGTGACCTATGGGTAGTACTGCAAAGTCGATGGGCCCGCCGGACGCCGATGTGACAATGCCGTGTTCCTGGTAGACCTCCGAGACCCAAAGGTCCTGCACAGGTACTCCGCTCCGCGCGTCGACAATCCGACCGTATTTGGCATCGAAGGGAGTGCCGGCCGTGCTTCGATCGAGTGACAAGGCGAGTGCCCCGCCGTCGGTGAAAAGCCTTTTGCGGCGCAGATCGTGACCGATGATCGTCACCGCAACGGTCAAGGCAATATCGTCCGCAGTGCACCACCCCAATCCTGCTTGAAAGAGATCCTGGAACGCATAGATTCCGCCGCGGTGCTCCGTGAAAACTTCCAACGAGTCGGCTGCCATAAAGACCGAAGTCGATCCGAAGCTGCGGATCGGGCACTCGATCCCGCGATCTTTCAATCGTGTCAGGACAGTTCGCGCGCACTGCACGTATCGTTCCGCGATCCGTTTTCTCTCCGACTCACTGCGGGTATGCTTGCTCGATCCTGCGTAGAACAGGAGCCCTTTGAAACGTAGCGTCGTCGATCCGAGTAGCTTGCTGAGAAGATCGTCAAAGTCCGGCGATTCGGGCGAGACACCACCGCGAAAGTCATCGACATTGATCTCGACGAGGAGTGAGAATCCGCACCCTGCACCTTGTGCGGCTTGCTCGAGCGCGAGCGCCGCCGCCATATTATCGACCACACCGATGAGCTCAACGCCGCTTCTCTGAAGAGCGGCAACCCGAGCGATCTTGCCGGGTGCCAGCGGCGTCGTCAGGAGGACGTTCTGATAGTCAAGTCTGGCAAAGAACTCCGCCTCCGCCAATGTTGACACGGTGATGCGCCGGTCGGGAGCATTAACCATTAGCCTGACAATCTCAGCACACTTTGGCGTCTTAACGTGGGGTCTCAATGGCACGCCCAGTTGCTCGGAGTGCTGCGTCACCCGCGCAATGTTTCGCAGCATCCGTGACTCATCCAGCAGCAGGCACGGCGTCTGCACCAATTCGAGCGGCAACGGTGACATCATGAGCGTTGATACCGGCGCCCACCGGCGTTGAGGACGGCCAACAACTTATCGAGAGGAATCCTCTCCAGCGTGCCCACTGAACTCGTCACCGAAGTCGCCATGAGCATCGCGTTGTACGCCGCCTCTTCCACTGATTCCACCACGGCCGCAAACAGAGCCGACACCAATTGATTGGGGACCTCCGTGGTGGCGATTGCCGACCCCCGACACAAGGGTGTCCGTCGCACTCGGGGCGATGTGCTGAAAGCGATCACATAGTCCCCTGAGCCGTCCGCCATACTGGAGCCGGTTCTCGCCAAACCCAACAGGCCGCGCCTCGCCAGGCGGCCCAGGTCACGATCCGAGAGCGGTGCATCCGTCGCGAGGACCACAATGACCGAACCGTCTGAGCGAGGCGAAATCCGCGGAAGAATCTCCTCATGAAGAAGAGTCTGCCCTACAGCGTGGCCGTCCATCGTCAGCACGCCGCCGTAATTGGTCTGGATCAAGGCGCCCACTCCGTATCCGCCCAATTCCAACGGCAGCACTCTGGAACTTGAACCAATCCCACCCTTCCACCCAAACGCCTCCGTGCCTGTCCCCGCGCCGACAGAGCCTTCCTCGACGGGGCCTTCGCGCGCCTCATCGAGCGCCAAACGCACGTGGTGCGGTCGAATCGCTCGAGCGCGAATATCGTTGACGAGTGAATCGTTTGTCTCGCCCACGACGGGGTTCACGGACTTTACCGTTTCGTTACCCGGTTGCTCGAGAGTCCAGTCGATCAGGGCCGCCGCGGCTTCTGGTACTGACAACGTATTGGTCAAGGCGATGGGAGTTTCAATCTCGCCGAGCTCGGCAATTTGAGTGACCCCTAGGAATTTGCCGTGCCCGTTCCCAACGGCGACCGCGGCGGGAACTCGCGACTGGTACACGTTGCCGCGGTGCTGACGGATTACCGTGACTCCGGTGCAAATGGACTCTCCCTGACGCACCGTGCAATGCCCTACGCTCACCCCATCGATATCGGTGATCGCATTGAGGGGGCCGGGAGTGAAGATACCGGGCCGGATGCCGATGTCGCGAGCCCGCACCCGGTCCGTGCCGCTCGATGAACCGTCGGATCCGCCATCGTCTAGCGCCTGCATGCTATTGCCTTCCTCGAACACAGGGAACATGAACAAATGGTTACGGCGACCTTTGCATCAGTATCGGAAGCTTCTGACTCACCGCACGAGGGCGCCACACTGGAGCTGCGTCCCGCCTCGCATGGGAACCATGACATCTTGGCGCAAGTAATCACCAGACTCAGAATCCAAAGGCGGTTCCGCCGCCGCACCGAATGCGATGGTCATCGCGCAGACGAGTATCGCCAAGCATGGAGCCCGTGATAGCTTCACCGTTTGCCCTTGCTTGGATCTACCAATCAATCTCGAGCGCGACGCCATCGGCGATCGCACGTTGGAGAGCCAAGTCGCCAATCGCGAGATCTTGCAAAGCCATGCCGGAGCTGTCGAAGATCGTAATGTCCTCCGCGCCAGTACGGCCGGGTATCCGTCCCGTGATCACGCCGCCCAGCGGCACGATATCCTCCCGAGCGAGCAACTGCGCATTGCACGCATGCTGGAACTCGCCAATCCGGCAGGATTGATCGATGACATCGGCAAAGCAGCGTGATCGCTGCACGAGTGAAATCGGGAGCTCGTGCTTACCGATTGCATCGGCGCCCATTGCCGAGATATGAGTCCCAGGGCGCACCCACTGATCCTCAACCACCGGCGTTCGTGCACTCGTGATGGTCACCACAATATCTGCGGCCTGGACGGCTTTCTCACGGGTCATTACCGCGGCCCGTAAACCTGCGGCACCGAGCCGGGCGCACAGCGCCTGTCCTGCCGCCGCCGTGCGCGCGCCAATACGAATCTCATCGAGTCTTCGCACGGCGCTGATGGCAGCGACTTCATAATACGCTTGATGCCCGGATCCAATGACCGCGAGAATTCCCGCCTCCGGCCGCGACAAGTACTTCACAGCCACCGCGTCTGCAGCGGCTGTTCGTATTGCGGTAAGGTGGCCGGCTCCAATAATCGCGCGCGGCAATCCCGTGTCGTTATCGAGCAGCACCGTAGTTGAACCGTGGTTGGGCAGCCCGCGGTCGCGATTCTCGGGCCAATAGCTCCCCATTTTTAATCCCGGCGTCTGCCGTTCGCCATCCAAACCCAATTTGACACCGAAGCCTCCCGCGTTGCGATAACCGTGTCCGACCGCGACTGCAAATACGCGCGAGATGCCCGCGTCGTACGCGCGAAAAGCCGATTCGATGAGAGGAATAGCCTCAGTGACGGGCACTAGGCGTTTGGCGATACGCTCTGGTACGAGATACATGAGGTTCTGTCGATGCCGGCCTAACGCCACACTTGACTGGCGACGCGGCGGAAATTTCCGCCCAAGATCTTGGTGATCTCGGCCTCTGCGTATCCTCGTGCACCGAGTGCGAGGGTGATGTCCGTGAGACGCTCCGGTTCTACAAACTTGATACCCGGCCGGTAACCGAACTGCGGGGGCCAGATGTGGGCGCTGTTGGCGAGGTTCGCATCCAACTCGGCACGGTCGAACACAAAATCCAGTCCGAGGCCGACGTGATCGATCCCCATGATCTGCACCGCGCGGTCGATGCTCGCAATCACCGCGGCCGTGCTATTGTCATTTTCCCCCAGAAAAATTCCCACGCCGCTGATCCCCAGCACCCCGCCGGTTGCCGCGCATGCCTTCATCACCTCATCGGGAACGCAGCGCGGATGAGCGCGCAATGCACGCGGATTGGAGTGCGATATATTGACCGGGCGCGTCGCCATTGCGCATACATCAAGCGCGGTGCGGTAACCGGTGTGTGCGATATCCACAATCATGCCGACCCGCTCCATCTCGGTAACCCACGCGCTTCCGAAGGTGCTAAGCCCCGGGTCGCGCTCGTCGTGGCACCCTCCCCCTACCAGATTGCCGCGGTTGTAGGCCACCAACATCCAGCGTACCCCGACGTCATACAGCAGCGACACCAGATCCAGGTTCTCGCCCAGTCCAAGTGCTCCTTCCAAATCAAAGCACACC
>Ga0209611_10012378_pt1 | contig 12009 bp, 7 predicted proteins | sample S1TSphgellanicum_3_FD_187693 | JGI IMG/M metagenome (GOLD analysis project Ga0209611, IMG submission 187693) | Host-associated microbial communities from peat moss isolated from Minnesota, USA - S1T2_Fc - Sphagnum magellanicum MG (SPAdes) (version 2) | ecosystem: Host-associated > Plants > Peat...
CATTGATCCCAAAATAAGTTGTAAAACTAATTATAAAGGAGGTTATAAGTACTAATAAATTATGCATAACAAAAATATCTCATACAATGACTATTATAGTTCATCATTCATGGATGGATTCTATCATGATATTTCATTACTTTGTTTATATTTGATGAAAATGTGTAATATCATCATCTTTTCATCCATATGAGAAAAATTCATCACTGTCCAACTTTCATTCATATAAAAAATTCAGCCTTCAATTGTTTGTGCTTCATTCATAATAGATTCTGTTTATTTAACATCATCCTCTTTTCATCCATGATGAATATTTAAAAACTTATACAAAAGTTTATGTTTCATTTTTGATAAATGATGTTTATCTAATCATCATCCTCTTTGCATCCTCATGTGAAAAAAAACAATGAAAAATGAAGAAACTGTGCAAATTCTCCCCTTTTTTTTTTCTAAATCACTGTAAAATAAATTTAAAATAGCCAAAAATATTTACAATTACCTGCAGTATTAAAAGGTGCTTAAATTTTTTTCTACTTTCATATTGCTCGAATATCTCCAAATTTGGCTAAATACACTTATGGATGATTGCCACATGAACAACATAAAAAATTTCAAAAGAAAACACCAGCCCCAATTTCCTCCAAACCAAAACTACGTCTTAATCAATCTGGCAAATGTTCTGATTTGTTTCTAAAAAACCAAAAATAAATATGTCAAACTATTTTTTTAAAAACAAATGAAACTGTGAAAGAATATTCTCTTTTTTGGGGGGTAAACCCTAAACAATCTGAGGGAAGGAGGGGGGGGTGGTTTTCTGTTATCCTACCCACCTCCATCATTGAACTGCAGACTGTAACCATGATCAATTCATTTTGAGATGATGTCTCAATGATCGAATGATAACCAGTAGACACGAAAACCCGCAACAACTGGGATCCTGGCATTGCTCTGAGTAAATATTATACAGACAAACAAGGATGGAAATCCATTCACGAAAAGTACAAGGCATGTCGAAGCAAATGTAAACACACAAAGAAAATCTATAAGACCTGGTAATGAAGGGGAAGACAAAATGCTAAAAGGACATCCTCTGCAACAAATCAGCTAGTGATGGAGGTGTACTAGCTGGTATGTGTGGAAGAGCTGAAGAATAATCACTAAGTGACAGTCCACTGAAAAATGACAATGGCTTGCACACGCTGTAAGACATCTTACAAAACACATACATACCTACTCTGGAGTTTATCCACGGAGGTAGTTAAATCAGCAATGGGTCATTCTTTCAGACAATAAACCCTAAAACCTTAAACTTTTCTTTTTTTATTTGATGCGCTTGGCTCAATCTTTCTATTTGAGAAAAAAGATTGACAATGCTTGACACAAATTTTTTGGTCCTGCTATGCAATGTAATGGACACTAAAGAGGAGGCATAACATATATATATATATACATATATATGCATCTTATTGTCTATTATATATGCCTCTTTAGCATTCATTACATGCCCAAAGTGTGTATAATAAGACAAAAAACCAGATAGATCTCCTTGGGCAATTGGGCAGTGAGGGAAAAAAGAAGCAGATTGCAATAACAACCCATTGCTGATTTACCATCCTTCTCCATTTATCCATTGTCCAACTTTTTCAATTTTTGTGAAGCATTGTCAGAAAATCTCTAAGTGTATCTGGAGGGCACCTTATCCAGTGGAAATGCTCCTTGGCAAAGGGTGCAGGTGTTTTGAACACCGAAATACTTCCTACATCATGTATCTCTTACATGGGCATTTCTCTCTCTTTTTTTCCATGATACCTGGAAGATACCCTGTGTGCACTTGAGAATTTTTTTTAAATAATGATTTTCTACCGCTTCTATAAAAATGTTGAGTAAGAAACTTGAAGAAAGGCATTCGCAAAATAAGCACCCCCTTGGCTTTTGCCTCCAGCAAGTGCTTATTTCAGGACTGCTATGCTCCTTGGGTGTTACCCTAAACTTAGATTCAACTTTGTTGGGATTCATATTTCTCGACTTTCCCATTAATTTCATTTTAATCTGTTGTTTCACTTTATAAAAAATTGCTGCCAAACTTGCTGACATCTAAGGTTCTATGGAGCCGACCTTCAAAACAATTAAATAAGTAGTCTTTTATATGCACTCTAAAAAGAAAGGAAACAAAAAAAACCAGGAGTTGAAGAAAACTCAAATTCTAAACACCATGGGTTTTGTTTTTGGCCTCCAAATAGGAGAGGTAGTTATTATTACACCTACTCCAATTCCCAAGAAGATGCTTATTCATTTGGTGCCATCAATCCTCCAATGATACAACAAATGAATGTCTCCATTACTTTGAATTAAATACAAGTATGAAAACTGCTTTTGAATGAGGCATCCAGCCTTGTTTAAATGACATTAATAAGGATATCCTTAATAACAAGATGTACAGACTACTACTACAAAGGGAACAAGCCTTTTTAGTAAAAAGGAACATGTGGTGATTAAAGGATGGACTGACCTAAGTATATGGTTATTAATGAAAAAGAGTGGAAAACCTAATTTAGTTAGGTGTATCCTCCATAACTACTTGTTCAAGCTGGCTGCTATGTACCATGTCATTACACATGAAGGTATTTTAAGTGAACTTCAATTTATTTCTTAGCCTTCTTTCCACTGTAGAAGTGCTTAGAAGACACCTATTTTAAGCCAATATTTTGGGCAAAATTTATGAGAAGCATCTTAACATGAAGCCCAATGGTACATTGGACTTATTGCAGATGCTTATGGTGCATTCACACTTGAAGTTAAGTTAGTCTTAAATGAAAATCTAGGTGGCATCCTAGGTGGCACCCAATGTTAAATGGGCCATAGCTCAATGTTAAGTGAATGCTAGCTTAACATAAAATTTTCATGGCAACTAGGTTTAAGTCCTAAATGGCTAGCACGGTGTTACGGGACTCTACCCTAGAGTCCCTAACACCAAGTGTGAATGCACCTTTAGGGTTTGTCACTAATTAAACTGTTATGTTTTTTTTGCCAAAAAGTGGCATGATTCCAGGGCTTTTTCTTTCATTAAGTATTATTGAAAAATTTAGCAAAACTAATCAAAATTACACTTTAAAAATACTTTTCAGAAATTTTCCCAATGTGTTTTTTTGTCATTAAATTTTTTTTATAAAAAAGTCCCAAAAAAAACACACTGGTCAATGTGACCTCCAAAGCAAAAAAAGCAATGGCATAGAGTGTTTAGAATGTTTTAGATCCATATTGAGAATGAAATTTTATGCTGCCCAGTTTGACTGACTCTTGCCAATGACTACAAGTGTGCTTCTCTCCAGGTGTTGGGTAGTTCTCTCTTTTAGATGTTGGCATTCCAATTAAACTGCCATGTAATAATATAATGTAACCTTTTTTTGAAAGGTTTTTGAATTTTGGAATGGGTGGCTCTTAGGAAGACAATTCTTGTGCATATTTGGCAATGTTGCAAATGTGAAATACTTGACAAAACAAAGCTTCAAATAAAAAGAAAATTTGGCTATGTGCCCCCCAAAAAAATCATAACAAGGTGATGAAATATCCAAATTTATAGTAACAAAAGTTGACAAGATTTACAAAGGAAAATCTAAAATATGGTTATTGAGCCTATGTATTATGGAGTAACCTAGTGATGCACTATGTGGTATGGAACAATTCAACCACTAAAATCTCTCAAGTATGAGAAAAGGCCTTGTTCACTTTTGGGTGATTCTTTCTCAATAGAAGTTCCAAATTATGAGACATTATACATATGCACAAAGATTCAAATACATACAAATTCATGCACACAATTAACTTTCAAGTCTTAGGTTGTAGATAATGGACACTAAAACATAGACACAATCAAGTCATTTTATATTTGTTTCAATTACAACTACAAAATACACATGAAATAGATATACAAAATGAAATAAATACATCACAAGCTTTAAGTTTTCCACAATCTAATTATTTCAGCTATTGTTCGTGGGTGAACTGGCACTTACATTCATAAATCCCAACTTTGGTTTTATGAAAAGTTTCAAAAACCTAAAAACCCATTCCCTTTTCAAGTTATTGTTGATGTGTGAACAAAGACCTGCATACATATCAATGAAAGATTGTAAACTTATAAAATAAGGTTTTGCATTGAATTGATAACAAAACAAAGGCTAATTCCAAACATGTATTTTAAAACTTGGCTTTTGTAGACCATATACTATAACTACTATAATGATTGAAAAATGACAACCTTGCAATATAACATCCTACACCAAATCAAAAAAAAAAAGACCAAAAAGTGTATAAATAAAATTTTTATACACCACCTATTTGAAATATTGTTGGTGGTTAAACAAACACTACATTTATCAATGAAAGATGACAACCTTGGAACATAACATCCTACACCAAAGTAACAAAAAAGGGACCAATTCCAAATATGTGCAAATAAAAATTCGCTTTTGTAAACCATGTGTTTGAGCTATTGGTGATGTGTGAACCACCAATTACACTTATCATGAAAGATGACAGACGTACAAGATAACATCATCAACTGAAGCAACAAAACAAGGTCCAATTCCAAACATGTACAAAAAAACATATGGCTTTTTGTAAACCATATGTTTGATCTACTATTGACAGGTCAACCAACACTTAAACTTCTCAATGAAAGATGACAAACTTGCAATATAACATCATTCTCCAAAATAACAAAAAAAAACCCAAATTCCAAAAATGTATAAAAAAAAACATGTGACTTTTGTAAACCATATCTTTGAACCACTATTGGAGCTAAATTATCAACTACACTTATCAATGAAAGATTGGCAAACCTACAAAGATAACACTTTGCACCAAAGCAACAAAAATTGGCTGATTATCAAATGGCAAATGGATAATGCATCAAAACTTCAATTGAAACATACAAATATGAAAACAAAGGATGGATGAAAATTAAAAACATGATAAAGATGTTTTTGCATTGTGCATAAAATCTCCATGTTCACATGGATATTTTTGCCATTGGTATCTAAACACATAGCCCAAAAATGAAACCCAAGAACCAAAACACAAATATTCAACACCTAGGATGTTGAAGCGCCATGAAGTTTCCTTTCATCTCAAATGCGTCATATTGTGACTATAAGCAACTAAATCTTGGAGCTTTTTGAAAACACATATTTGAAAGTTAAACAATTCTATATTAAAACTACAAATGTTAATCATTGATAGCTTGATCATAAAACTAGAATGTTAGCCCAAGGATGATCAACACCAAGGTGATGTTATTGTGCAAAAAATCTTGCCACCTATTGACGTAGTAAAATTTATTAAAAAAAATTAAGTAAAATAAAATGTTTTGACCAAAACACTCAATTTTAAAAACTTGTGTTATCTGTTTTGTAAATACATTGCATGGTTATTTGACTAGTTAAAGAGGAAGGAAGAAGGAGAAAAAGGAGGCTTCTCCAACAAGCTCAACATGATTCTTAGAAAATATTGGTGGCCAAACAATCTAAATAAAGAATCTTGGACTCAAACCACATGTGGAGTTCAAATCCAAACCCACCAAAATCCAATAAACAAAACCACCATGCTTCTATGAAAAAAATGTAAAATTGCATGGAGAAAAATACATTTACATATACATAGTGAAGCACATTATAGGTTCATTGCATAAACATGATAAAAAAACCATGTCACAATAAACATGCATGAGCATGAATCTTTTCAATAGATGTTACTTTCTTTAATGCTTATTCATTTTTCTGCAATCTACAACCACACACAAAAGGGACGAAAAACAAGAAGATAACACCATCATATGAAACAGGATGAAAAAATTGGTCATTATTAGAAGGAAAATTGGCAAGGGTGACCTAAATGTTGAGAAGGCATTTAATGACTTTGTATAATGTTCAAGCATTTTGATCCTAGTTGAACGTAAATTTCATTCCATTCAATCAACCAAGAATGAATGATCATTATAATTATGAAAACACAAACACACATCAATTAACCAAGAAATATTTTGAGTAGAATTTTGTTCAAAAAGCTCACATTGTCTATGGTCATATAAGCATGATCTTTTGATGTAAGAATTAGTATGTGAATCTAGGACTTAAAAAAATAATTCTTTGAAGCAATTCCAAGTTGCTTGCAAAAATGATGAGTCTTTTTTATTGGAAATAATTTTGTCAACATGCATGCAATTTAATCTTTTGTAAGAATGTATTTGATATTGATCTCCTTAAACATGTGCATCTCAGTAATGAAACGGTATTGCAAATTGATGTGTTTAGTGTGACAATGAAATTTTGGATTTATCACTAAGCAAAAAACACTTTGTTTATCATAAAAAAATTGGTGTGGGGTTGTTTTGTGGCATTCTAATGTTTGACAAGAATCATCATTGTTATATAACATTTTTAGCTCTTACACATTCTAAAAATTCAAACTTTATAATGAATTATGGGGTGAAAGCACAATATGGTGACCCCTTTTGGGATGTCACATTGTATTATTTTTCAAGGATGTGCATATTTGATTGTATCCACCTCAAACTTTTGAAAGAATTTCACAATATTTTTGCATATTATGTTAAAATGTAACCTAGGCAAGATATTAAAAAATAAACTATTTCATTTCATTTTATAAAGTGGATTGGAATATATTAATTTGTGAAAATAAATGTAATGTACTTGTGTACTCAAAAACACAAATATACTCCAAAATTAATTTAAATGATTTTTATTTTTTTATGAAAGTTGAAGGTATATTGAACCATGTCATTTCACATAATTTGAACCATGTTTGGATACCATATGACTAATTTGAAGTTTTTCATCTCGAAAAATGAATGTTTTTAGCAAAGATGTGATAAATGTATGATAAATTGAAATTTTGACAAGTAATCGAATTCACATGGAAAATGACAACCACAGTTAAATGGCCCATATTTTGAATTCCATGAAAATTAATTATTTTAATGACTAATGGAACCTTAAATTTAGTGCAATCAAAACGAAATAGTGGCCCTATCACGTTAATGCATACTAAAATATACCAATGTATTTTTCAATATAAATAATGAATTTGATTTTTTTTTTAAAAATTACATAACATTAAATTTTTTAAAAATAGTAATTATAGGGCCCAAAAACCAAAATTCATACCGCTTGAATTAAATGTACCATACTTTTGGAACAATTATACTATATGTATCATAATACTAAACCCAAAAGTGCCCAAAAGGGGGTCACTATAATGTGCTTTCACCCTATGGGCTTGTTTATTTTTGTACCATGCTACAACTCCATTCCCAAAAATGAACATGTAACATATGCGTGACTTGTGATCATTTTGATCTCCTACAAAATCTACACCACAAAATTTTCTTACTTGATTACCAATAACAATTCAATTGTACATAATTCCACAATCCTTGGTCCCATCTAAATAACACAATATGCATTCATTGTTGTCTAGTGCATTTAAGTAGGCCTTCTAAGAATTGTGCTACACAAATCACAACATAGGTTATGTTTAACCTTATGAATGTCATTGCATACATTAAGCATCTTGTATAATGCAAAAATGGGTGCATCTTCTTTTGTTGCTACTATCAAATGAATGTGAGGATATGTCAAAATGAAGGCCATGTACTGCAAAATGTTGGACAATGTTAGTTATAATTAATGAAAAAAAAGTTCAAGTGTTTTGACAACAATGGAATTCAAAACCAACATAATAATCAAGTCTATTCCTTGTATCATTTCAAAATGATTTCATAAATCTTACAACATGTTGGCTAACTTTGATTCAATGTTGAATAGTTCATCCTATCATCAACAAAAATCCCTATCATTATCTCAAATGTGTCCATCATTATGATAAACACATGAGTCAACGCTACTCGTTACCAAGTTGTATCTTGTGAGAAAAAAACTGAAGGTGAAATTCCATTGCCTTTTTGTTTGCTTCAAGCCATATATGTTCCACTTGACTCTACACATGAACATCATGTCCCTTTCGTACCCATTTGGCTATTCCATGAAAATTTATTTGTCCGACTTTCTACACAAGAAAGTTGTGTGCACATCAAGGTGAAAGCACGAATAGGTGGACTATCTGGACTATCACACTTGTAATTTTTTTCAATTACATACAAATGTAAAATTTAAAACCATATTTAAAATTAGCATTGTCAATTTTTTAATTATTCATATTGTCATAGACTTTAATAAGAATCATTATAATTTTTTTGGATGAATCTTATGGACTTGTAATGGATTTTTGAAATGACAACACTATGTTTGTCAAACCAAAAAAATGAAAAATGTGGATTCAAAAAATATGTCAAAGTAATATAAAAATAAAAATAAAAATAAAATAAAACATTATGAAATGAAGAATTTATTAGTGAAGTGCATTGAAACTTTCCTAATATGTATATTTTTAGTTTTAAAAGTTTTAAATGATGTAATTGTTGTAAATTTTTATCCTTGAAAGTCCATTTCATACTTCAAAATTTAATCTTTTGCATGGATTTTTTTGTCAATAACATGTTTAAGGATATTCATGGGTTGGTTTATTAATATTTATGATTAAAAACATAGGGCATAATTATAGGATTTATGGTTTGATAATTGTTAAAACTACCCCCAAAAAAAATGCGAAAGTTAAATTATGGACTTTCAAACACCACTTTTGAACCACCTAACCATGCTTTCGCCCATCATGTATCATGTGCATATCATGAGTTGTTGCTAGGGCAAAGATGTTCATGATTAAAAAATGTTTTAATTTAAGATTGAATGTTTCATTATAATCAAATCCATGTACTTGTATCTAACCCTTAATTGTGATTAACATTGTTTTGTATCACTTTCGAATCCCATCCAACTTGTTTTTTATCGTGAAAACCCTCTTCAATTTTAGCATCCATCATTTTGGGGGTAATGACATTAGCTCCCAAGTAGAATTAACTAACAAGGATTTGTATTCATCGTCCATTTTTGCCTTCCATTTATGTGCATCAATTGATTGAACAACGTTTTAGTAGATTATTGGTTATATTCCATGAAAATCTACAATGCACACTTATGACCTATATGGGTAAAGAATGGTTTCATCCCATTCCCCATATGTTTGTGAAACACATTGTACTCTTTATGGTCATTGAATGGGTTTTTCAACATTTTCAACATTAGTAGTCTTTTTATTCTATTGGCATATTTAAATCAACAATTCGATCAATTTATCATTCAAAGTTCACATGCTTTAAAATGGCTACTTCACCTCTTGCATCATTTAACTGATTGTATGCACCTCCTACGTCATTTGAATGATCATTTGCACCTTCTCCCACAACTAGACAATTCACTTCCACTAAATATGGTACATGCATTTGAATTACTTGTCCTCCCACTATTATGTGCAAGCATTATTTTAGATCATTTGGAGTGTTTAGTTGAAGTTCATTAGTTGATGCCCTTTCATCAAACTCCACACTTGTGGTAGTGGTAATTTTCCTTCCACTTGGGTTGTAACATTGACACCCCATGCTATATTTGACATACCCAATAAAAATCATGTGTTGTGCTTTCGAATCCAATTTTGTTTGAAGTTCCCTCAACACATGTTTGAAACCAAAACATCCAAAAACTCAAAAGCATGAAATATTTGGTATGTTGCCAATCTAGCGTTCATAATGTGTAGATTCAACAAACATTCTTGTTGTCCTATGGTTCAACACATGAACCAATGTATTGATAGCTTTAACCCATAAAAACTTTGGCAAGCTTCTTGCATGTAATATGTCACATGTTTTTTCCATGATAATTATATTGTCACGTTCAATGAATCTTTTTGTTCATGGGTGTAGGCAACATTGTACTCATCACGTTTGATTCCTTATTCATACAAATACAAATTGAACTTTCCATTTATATATTCTCATGTTCAATCTAAATATAATATTGTCACCTTATATTTTCTTTCGTTTTGGATTCAATTTAACAACTTTTTGAAACATGCAAATGTTTCTTATTTTTTCTTTATTAAATACACAAACCTAAATCTTGTGAAAAAATGAATTAATTTTCCAAGTGTGTTGCATTGTTTTTTCTTAGGATCTACTAGGTATGAATGGTGATGTTGTTTTCCAAACTAACATTTCTCACAAGATTCTTCATTTTTTTATGTTGGATATTAAATTTCCAAACCTTTAATGGCTAAATTAAATATGCGACATTTTTCAAGGTTGAGAAATTGAGATGGACACATTGCATAAAGCTAGATTTGAATTGATTCTTCCATGGCCTATGGTATTGGATACTTGAATTGATGTCATTTGTATGAACTCTATTGGTGATATGACCTTCGCATTCAATTTATACATCTTACCATCAAAATGTCCATCCAATATTGTAACACCACTAGAATTTTTTGTTTATCATCATGAAAATATCCTTGTCAAACATAGTGATGATCCCCCAAATAGTTATTTGCTTCACCAAAAACAAAATTTTCTTAAGGTGAGGAATGTAAAAGCTTCAACACAACTTTCTTCCAAACTCCTGCATTTTTCAAAAATGTGTACATCTCTTGTTCCTTGGACCTAATGTTCACTATCATTGGCTATTTCCATTATCCAACTTTTTGGTGTTATTGGCACAAAATTCATCATCCACTTAGAAACAATCAAACATGTGTTATGTCACCCTTGTGTCAACAAGCCAAAAATCTTTCACATTTCCCCCCAAAAAGGATTGCGTTCCTTGTAATCTTGTTATTGTTACTAGTTTTTGATTCATTGGAGACCTCCGTCTTGTTATTCTTTTTGTCTTTTCTTGTGATTACATCTTTCCAACTTTCCACAACCAACATTTTGGTTTAAATGTCCTTTGTAATTGTCGTTCTTTCTACTTGAGCTAGTTGATGAGAAAAATGCCTTGTCCCCTTTGGCACTTGATTCCCATTCTATATTTTAACCAAGTTTTCTTGCTTCAATAATCACATTGTCAATGCACTCATCGTTTGTTGATGTTTTACCAAATTGTCCCAAGCACATGTAACAACTTTGTAGCTTAGAGAAAAGCTACACAACACTTTTGTAATTTACATAGATTAAGGATTGCTTTTCCAAGATCATACAATTTTCAAGCCATGTTATTTATTCTTAACACATGCGCAACAACATTATCTCCTTCCTTCATGTTATAATTGAAGAATTCTCTTTGCAAAATGTGCACATTCTCCTTGGAATGTTGTTCATGCACAACTTCTAGTCTATTCTAGATGTGCATTGCAGTTCTATGATTGATTATCATCTTCAAATGTTACTCATCCACGTTGATTTCGATGAACATTTGTGCAATTGCATTTGCATGTCACCAATGATCTTCCTCTTCATGGTTCATCACATCTTCAAATCACCAAGATCCATCCATCACTGTCAATAATTCCTTTGCTTCAAATACCAATTCCATTTGGTACTTCCATACATTGAAATTCTTTGCATTGAATCTTATCATTGGTAAACTATCTTTGGAATCCATCTCTCATTAAGCTATGTACTAATTCTCAAAACACAATTCTTTCAAGCATGTGGGCCCATAACATAAGAAAAACAAAAAAATACACGTACAAAAATACATTCCACATATACACAATGATGCACAACATTGGTTCATTACATAAACATGATCAGAAAAAAACATGTTGTTACATTAAGCATGAAGGAGCACAATTTTTTCCAATAGGTCATTCTTTCTAATGCTTACTCATTAATCATGCAAATTCCAAATAAAGCTCTCAACCCCTCCCCCTCCCCACTAGGTGAGTTTTTTTTTTTTTTTTTTTGGGGTCAAAGCTTGGCAAAATTTGCATAGAGCTTTTGACACCTTAGACACCCAGACCCCTTTGTGTGCTTGCTAAATGAGCCATTTTCCCCATCGGGGAACATGGGGAACACGACAAAGGAGCTAGGAGTAGGCC
>Ga0209611_10012380_pt1 | contig 12006 bp, 13 predicted proteins | sample S1TSphgellanicum_3_FD_187693 | JGI IMG/M metagenome (GOLD analysis project Ga0209611, IMG submission 187693) | Host-associated microbial communities from peat moss isolated from Minnesota, USA - S1T2_Fc - Sphagnum magellanicum MG (SPAdes) (version 2) | ecosystem: Host-associated > Plants > Peat...
ACAACAGGAGTGTTTTGATCAAGTCAACTTTGTAATTGTCGTCAAATGGATCTCTCTGGTCCGAGTATTGACGTTAAATTAAAAGAAAGAAAGAAAGAAAGATCAAGCCCTTCCTCTGAAAGACAGCTCCAGCAACTGCCCTTCACATTGAAAGACTCTTCAAAAGTTTGCACTTCACGGAAAATCTGCGCTTCTCGGCACCCTGGTGCCCTTTTTGACCTCTTGGCTGAGCCCCTCAAGGGGCCTTTCGGCTCTTTTTTGCAACCTGCCTTGCTTACTTACCTCTTTGGGTGTGCAGTGTAGGGCACGGTTTGCCTGTTTTTGGTCTTTGGTTAATTTGACCTGGAAACGGACTTTCAGCTCATGTAGATAAAACACAGATCCAGTGTAAAATCTGTCCGACATGGGGTCGGCCTTATGGGCAATCAGAGTTCCGTTGTTGCTTTTATCGATTTTTCATAAATCACCTCCACATGTCACTGAATTGTAAAACCCTCAGACGAATTTATAGTGTATTTGCAGGTACATTTACAGGATGTAAGATGTTGTGTGCAAGAGATGTGCATCTCATTTTTTGAAACGCCCTCTACTTGTTTTCTCAAGTGCCCACTGTCACTTTTTCATTTTCCTCATGATTCCTACTGGGTATCATAAGAAATTTTCCTGAAACTAAAAAAAATGTCTTTGATGTTGATGTTCAGTAACAGCGTTGAAGCAGGGAGTTCCTGAAGTAAGCACCCCTTGCTGTGCCTCTGGCGACCACTTACTTCAAGAACTCCCTGCACAAATGATGTTACCCTACATATAGAGTGCATTTGATTCTCTTCTTCAACAAATCATGTACCCAGTAGATTTCACAGGTTGTTGAGGGGTCCCTGACTCCCCCACAATACGAAAGCCACGTACTATTTGCTGGCTGGCCACCCAAATGTCTCAGGTTAGAGTATCTCCAGCCGTGTTCAGTATATGATCTGCACAGTAAAATTTGAAGAAGACAAGTCAAAAATATGCCGGTTTGGCTCAGGAAAATGGTTTTGGGTCCGCATAATTGCAGAGTTTGCTGTGGATAGTAAATGGCACAGACACATTGTGCACCTGTAGGAAAGAGTGTAATAAATATGATCTGACTGCTGATAAGTGTTTCTAATTGCCCCATCGTACTGATTGGTCCAGGTGGTTTGGTATAAATGGTTCCCCACCTATTTGCCGTCCCAGTTTCAGTTTTATGGGTGAGGCTACAAATAAGTAAATAACCAAACTTGGATGTGAAAAATATTTTTGCAGAGTCACATATTGAGGATTTATACTGAGCTGAAAAACTAACTGAAAACAAAATATGGACGTCCGGTCATTTTCACTATTTTTTTGTCATTGAAAACCTCCAAAATCTTTTCAATTTTTAATTTTCAATTTTTAACTTTTTTTTTTGGAGAAATTTTGCTGATAAATAAAGCCTGGTACTGAGTGACCTCACTAGCTTTTCACATCACCAAAATCAAATCATCTGTTCTCTGTCAAAGCCCCATATTTGTGTGGTTGCAAATGGGTGCAGTAGGCCTTGCATTTGTAGCTGTTCTTTCTAGGTGGTTCAAGTACCGCCACCCAAAAGATCATATTCCTCACAACCCTCAACCAAGGATTTTAAAAAAAAATTGTGATGTTGCTGAAGGATTTAGAACTCAACTCATCATCCAGGCATACATTTAGCCAAAATTGGCAATATTCAAAATATGAAAGAAGAAAATCTTGAGCACCCTTTCATATTGTAAGCAAGTTTGACAAATTTTGACAAAAATATTAATTCCTTTTTTAGCATTTTTTTCTTTAAAAAAAGGGAATTTGCAATGAAATATTCTTCTTTTGCAAAATGAAGAAAATTTGCCACAAAAGAAATCTCTGACCACAACTTTGTGGCAATAAATTTTAAAGGAACACATTAGACATTGCCATAAAAAAACAATGAGACAAGGGATAGGCCAAGGATTACATTAGGAACTACAACATGCATTGTTAACCTTTACATATCCATTGTCCAATAACCTCCTAATAATCTTAATTTTGGTCACACAAAATGTGCACAAGAAAAGACACTAGAACCAGCAATGTTTGTAAAGTTCTTCATTTTCTTGAACCACTAGAATATAACCTTGGGTCATTTGACAATGCTACTTCTTCCTTCCCTATTGTTAAATCACACTAGATTGCTTGGCCATTCCTTGTCCCTTGTAGCTTCCAATACTCCTACAGATGCCAATATTTGAAACCTTAGTGGTGAGGTGCATTCAATCAATGCCTTGACTATTTATCCTTGCTCCCTTGCACATGATAAAGACCTCTTGAACAAACGGAACATTCACAAAATAAGAGGAACTCAATATGAAGAGTTGCAATTTTTTCCATAAAGGGACGAGCTCAGGGTGACACTGAAAATGTATATTGACATTAAACAAGATCTAAAACACATTTTTTCTCCAAACTTTGGTAATAAAATCTAAGTTTTTTTTCTTCGTTTTTGTTGTCATTATGACTATATTTTTTTATCAAATATTTCAGATGATGTGTAATTAATGTTTGGGTGTAACATTTGAAATTCATTTAAAACCCAAGGTAAAGAAAGGACCCAAAGGCAAGGTTATTTAAACCATAACCTCAATATGCAGATGATACTTGATAATGGTTTCTTGTGCTCTTCAATATCACTTTAACAATTTAAGCTGAACTCTATCACACATAATAAGCAAGGAATATCAATGTTAGTGCAACTAGAGGACAGGGTTCATTGACATGGCCTTATGACACATGGAATTTGTCACTCACCAACAATTCAGCTTTGATTGCAGAATCACCACTATTATACTTTTATTACCAATGCATCATTTGTTAAAAAAAGCAAATTTAATTCTTCAACAAAACCAAGTGGGCAACTTATGGAGGCCATGGCAACATGGCAAGTGATATTCCCCAGTTAATGAGCAGTAGTAGCATGCTCGGAATAGGTCAAAAGTTAGATCTTAATGTACCTTATTTGGAATCCAACTATTCATGTCTATTTGTGGATTTTCTTCTCCTCAACATAAAAATCAACATTCACATTAAATATGAAAAGATATAAATCATTTGTGAGCAATGTGTATAAACTTCTGGAAAGGTCAAAACAAACAATTGTGAACTTCTGAGCTTCCTGCACTGTTTAGAGTACATACCATCATTTCCCTCAAGAAAAGACTTCTTTGCGAAAACAAAAGAGCTATACCTATACATGTGTGGCAGGTATGAGTGGCAGAGTAACCCAATACCCGATCTTCACATGCAGGAAGAATCTAAATTCAGATGATGGATCTCATAAGAAGCCAAAATGACATTCATAAATTTACAATTTCGTGAACAAAGAAGGGGAAAAAATTTCAACTAAAATGAAGACAACTAAATTTACTCAACTGTGCATATGACTGGTACTCAAGCCACACAGGGACCAGAGGTATGGGGCCCCAGTACTTAACCTTTACTTCAGTGCACATGCCTATCCGTGTGGTTATGCTAATATCTGCCAATGTTTGCTCTGGGGTCCAGCTTTTCAGCAGCCAATAAGCAAACTGCCATGACTTTCTCCGTCATTGCACGAATAGGCAAATCAGTTTTTAGAATTCTAACTAGTGAACGCTAATTCCTTCCGGCAATCCCAGATTTATCACCCCTGCTAGATAAAACTACATCTGATACGGAGAACGATTCAGTGTGCTGAAAGGGTGACTGAGTTGGGAGAGGGTAAAGGATTCCTAACGAGCTCTGTGCGGCGCTGGTTTTGGGCCTGACAGTGCAGCCCTGCTGAGAACTGCGTCGTTCTGCCGCAGGGTTTAACAAAATTTTGCCGTTTTAAACTATGTGTCTGCATTAAATTTGAAAATTAAATGCCCCTCCTCAGTGCTTGATGGTATGCCAGTGGCTAATACTATGTCTCCTGCAGGGGAGGTCGCGGGGTTTCAATACCTGCGCCGGCAATGCAGAAACACTTGTCCAGAATATTGGCAATAAAGGGTTCATTCTTCACCTTTTTTGAAGAACTGAAGAACATTGAAAACCGGGTTGCGTGGTTTCTTGCAGAACTGTGCAAGGCCGAAAAAAGTGTGCAAAAAGACAAGGCAAACCAGGGCTGGACAGAGCTCGTTAGGGGGTGTTTAGCGCCTCACCTGGCATATGGGATCTTCTTAAACAAAATGAATATTCACAAAATAAAGGGAACTCAAGAGTTGCAATTTTTTCATAAAGGGGAGCTCAGGGTGACACTAAGAAAGTACACTGACATTAAACAAAATTTAAAGCTCAATTTTTCTCCCAACATTGGTAATAAAAACGAATTTAAACTTAAGTTTTAAATTTGATTTCAGTGGTGTTGTCACTGTAACTATTTAACGCATATTTCAAATCATGTGCAATTGATGATTGGATCTAACATTTGTAATTAATTCAGAACTTAATTTTAATGAAATTCGCTCGCTTTATGAGAAACAAATATTTAAGAATGAAAAAAAAGTTTCATCTAAGAAGTTAGAACCAAAGGCAAGGTTATTTTAACAATAATTTCAATATACAGATGATACTTGGTAATGGTTTCTTGTGTTTTTCAATATCACTTAACAACTGAAGCTGAAACCTTATCACACATAATAAGCAGGTACACAAAGAAACAGTGTTGTTAGTGTGATTAGAGGACAAGGTTCATTGGCATGGCCCTATGACAGGTGGAATTTGTGGCTCACCAAATACTCACATATTGAGCCATGCCCACCGATTCAACTTTGATTGCTGAATCAGCATTATTATACTTGTGTTAAATGGATGATTTGTACAACAAAAATTTTAGAAATTCTTCAACAAAACCAAGTGGGCAAGCTATGGAGGTCATGGCAACATGGCAAATGATAATCCTCAGTTAATGAGCAATGGTAGCATGCTAGTAACGGGTCAAAAGGTAAAATTTCACAAATCTAAAATTTAGTTTACCTCCTTTTCTATCTAATTATGGATGTCTATCTATGAATTTTCTTCTCCTCAACATTAAAAAAGCAACATTCACATTGAATATTAAAAAATATGACTCATTTTTTTAGCAATGTTTATAAAGTTCTCGGAAAAGGTCAAAACACACAATTGTAAAATTCTGAGCTTCCTCCACGGTTTAGGGTAACCCCGTGATTTCCCCTCACAAAAACCTTCTTTTCGAGATATACCTATACATGCATGGCAGGTGTGAGTGGGAGAGTAACCCAGGACCCAATCTTCACATGCGGGAAGAATCTAAGTACAGACAATGTATCTCAAGAAGCCAAACTGAAATTCATAAAATTAATAATTTACTGAACTCTGCATATCATCTTCTTTCTTTCTTTCTTTCTTTTAATTTAACGTCAATACCCGGACCAGAGAGATCCATTTGACGACAATTACAAAGTTGACTTGATCAAAACACTCCTCGGTACTCACGCCACACAGGGACCGGCGGCATTTCGCACCAGTACTTCACCTTTACTTCAGTGCACATGCTTATCCATGTGGTCATGCGAATATCTCCCAATGTTTGCTGCTGGGCCGAGTTTTCTGCAACCAATAGGCAAACTGCCATGACTTTCTCCCTCATTCCAATTGCCCATCATAATCAATTCCAACCCCTCATCAATTCTCTCAATTCTAGGGCATCATGATGAGCAGCCCACTTGGAATTGATTCCACCCTATTGAGCATTTCACCTTGCAACTTGTAAGCCCATAAATCCCAACACCCACATCTACTCAACCAAGTCTTCAGGTCAAAGGTGCTAGACTTGTTCTTTTCCTCACAAACTTTACCACTACTTCACAGATTATATTTCTAGAAACAAAGACTATGTCAAGGATGGGATCAAATTCGAAACGATCAAATTGACCCAGCAGGGATGACTCAGTGGTATATAACCCTGTCTGGGACCATGGGACCTCAAAAAAAGTTTCTGGGTTCAAACCAGAAGTTTTTTTCCCTGGCAAATTATCATCAGATTTCTATTTTCTAATAACCCTGACTACCATTACAAAGGGAAAAGAGTGGGTTTTCCATTTTAAACCGCCTGAAAGGGGCAGAAACTTGTTTTTGTTGGGGGAGGGTGTCGTAACATTTATGTCTAATGGCTTGCAGTTTTAAGAGTTGTTTGAAATAATGTCGCCAACCTAGCGAAATGTGTCTAAATCCGCCTGGGGATGCTCGCCCCCCTTGGCTGCATCAGGAAATTGAAAACACAAACACTGAGGCCCGCTTAACACTAGGAGTGAGGGCCCAAAAAGTTGGGGCCAACTTTGAGCATTTTTGGGTTGCAAATTGGCCCCAAGTTACTAATAAGTTCTAGAACATTGATATCAGGATATTATTTAATGCTGGAACATTGGCCCCAAGGGTTGCAAATTGGCCTCACAAATATGATGGTATCCTTTTTCCAGCCTTGGGGCCAATAGAAGGCCATAAAGTTCAGCATTTTTTAGTACTTGGGACAGATTGAAAAGTTTTTTTCTATTTCAGCCTTGACTCCTAGTGTAAAGCCCTTGGGGCTGATTTCAACTTTTACACCAATAGGAATGCTGGATTTGGGTTGAACATTGGCCCCGACTCCTAGTGTAAAGCGGGCCTGATTCAAACCCACTGGTGTACAAGTGAAAGTTATGCTGGCCCCTCTGCCATTGAGCTTCACTTGGGGGTGCCAACAGGTTGTCAGCTTGGGTCTGCTGCTGTGCTTCAAAAACAGCAAAACAAAACAAAAGGACCAAATTGAACATTGCTGCCGAGAAACAGGGGATGGGGACAGGCCAAGGATCACCGCCTCAGCAGATAATGGCGTAATTTGTCAAATGCGCTATTTACATTCGGTTACCCACACATGCATGAAGCTTGCAAGTGTTTGTGGGGTCTCTATTGAATGATCTAAAGCGTTGGACTCTAGGGCCACCCTTCTACATGTCCTTCTGATCTTCTTTGTCCACATGGCCTCTTTCATTTGTCTATTCATTTCGCATGAGGAGGTGTTCCCTTCAAATCCTTGTAGTTCCGGGTTCCTTTTCATCCATGATTCCTTTCAAGAGGTCACACTACATTAGTACTTTGGGTCACTTCACATTTGTTCTCAGATGCTTGGTAAGAATATTTGTTTGAATTGGGAATATTGACCTTAATTGTCACCAAATTTGTTTCCTAATCATATGAAACTTTGGCATCTTTCGATCACGGTTTATTTAACATGGTATAAGTCACATTCAACAAAGGCATGATTGTGAAAGTGACCACATAAGATATTCCATATGTGAATAACTTGAAAGTTTTTTATCAAACCTACTTGTTTAATTGTGGTTTGATGTCCCATTCAAAGGTTGTATGGTTTGGATAACAATAGTCCCAATTCATGCCTTAATTCATTTATCATGATGTTCACATTACATCAAGCAAAATATCCTCTAGAAATTTTTTATCCCGATCTACAATGGTATCATAGCCATATAATGATCAATAGCTATAAGAGCTATTGTTAGTTTTGAACAATTTGATGGTGTACTTAGATAATCTATTAGAAGTTGTAATTAAAGTTGCATTTACAAAGCGCTTTAGATTGGGTGCTAATGGTAAGAACTACCATAGAATTCTAGAATATGTTTATTCTTTAATATTTGTTACTTTAAGGTCTTTGAAGAATTCTATCTAGGTAAGGATTCTTGATGTTTCTATTGGTGTAGAATTGGAATCTCAAGAAGTGATTTTTTAACATACAATAAATTGCCCAATAGGTTTTTGGTTGAGATTGTTGTTAAAATAACAATTTTGATTAATTACATTTTTGAGTAGCTATATAGAAACTAGTTATAGAAAAATGCAATTGAAAAAATGTTTAAAATACTTATTGAAATAATTTATAAAAATATTAAAAGTACCTATTGAAAGTAATTACAAACAACTAAAATGGAGAACTTTACTACCGAACTTTATTTTATTCAAAAATTAAAAAACCAAATCAACTCTAATTGGTGTTATTGATATGAAATTGGAAAGCTCTTTCCAAGGGTTAACTATTGAACCTTTAAAAACATTCAATTTGGAGTTTGTTTGAAAAAGTTATTAATTTCCAAATTTTCTTAACTAAACTATTGATCAACACCATCTCAAAAGAATGGCTTTACCACTTTGGCAAGGGGACCAACCTAGTGACTTGTGGATGGTGACTAATTTTTGAAATACATCCAACATTTGGTAAAGGTATTGACCAACCTTCAATCGTGTTTGTTAAAGGGGTTGGATGATTATATGATTTTGGATGAATAAGCATTTAAAATAAGGATTAATCAGGGAATTTTGTTAGTTTGAATTTTGAATTCTTGTTGGTTTGGAATCATAATGAGGAGACTTGGGAGTGCCCAAAGGGGGAGCTTTTAGAAGAAAAAAAACATTTTTAGACACACAATTTTGGGAAGAGTAAAAGGAGATGTAGGTACTTGTAATAAAAAACCACATATTTTATTTTGACATACCACAAATTTTATTTGTTGTTTTAATTTTCATTTCAAAAAAACATTGGATTCTACTATAATTTTGATCCATGTTTTTAATAATACAGATAAGCACATACTTTTGCAGTGAATTCTATGTTTATATCATTGTGTGAATTTTTTATAGTATCAAAAAATGATGAAATGAATTGTAATATTGTTTCTGGAGTTTTTTACAACGTATTCTGAAGTGTAGATTTTGGTTATATGAAATAACCATGAATTTGGTGTTTTAATGAATGGCAATGTTAAATGTGTTGAAAATTAAGGCAGAATTAATGGATGTATGCATGTGAAGTGCAAATTTGTTGTTATAGTAATGTGGAATAATTCTGTAGGAATTAAATTTCATTTCGACCATTTGGTGACCATCTTCTGGGGAATGTTTTTTGTTTTTTTATAATAATGAGAACGTTTTTTACAATTTATGTTGTAATATTGTAGATGAAAATGTTCAGATGAATAATGTTGTTTTTTCAATTCAAAATTTAAATGGATATGTTAGAAAATATTAGAGGTCTAAGCATTGACGCCATAAGGAATGCAAAAAAATTTACAAATTCTAAAGATGAAGAATTTTGAATCAAGATGAATCGAATGGTCACCCAAAGTTTATAGCAATAATTGGACTTAAAGGCAAATTGGCAAGTTGTTGAAAAACAAACAAAAGACAATCTTGAAAATGGAAAGGAATATGCAGGCCTTGTAGAAACCCCATATTGGAATCTAATGTTGGACAAATGGGTTACGAAAACAGAGGAAAGACCTATAGGGCATAGGTTGTTTCTACCACAAGAGGTAGTATGATGTGAAATATGGATTGGGGACTTTAAAAGAAAACACAATTATAGACGACAATCTTTAAGAAAATATATGCATTCGATTACTCACCCAAATGAGTGGGTGTAGTATATTTATCAGCCACATTCTATGGTTCAAAGTCGAAGAGATCAAGACGGAGCAGGGATTGTTGCAATACTTAATCAACTGCAAGAAATTTCAAGTCCAAAGTTGGTGACTAGCCGAAGAAGGGATTTTACAAGAGGTATACAACCCAAGTTTGTGTATTAGTCTAGATCTCTAGATTACTATGAACCAATGGAAAACTAGGAGGTGGAAGAAAACACCAATGTTGATGTAGCTGTGGAAATTAAGGAAAATTGCCTATGATCATCCGAGTATGCAAAAGCACATGTGAATGTGTTGGATGAAGTACCATAGTCATACTCACATCAAGGGAATCCAGAGTTGGATCAAACAAGGTACATAGCCAAAACATGAGATCATGAATTTGTGGATTTAGAGATGGTCAAATTACTTCCTATAGTCCAAAATAAATTGAGAGGCATGGAGTTGGGAAGCCAATTAGGACCATAAAGTCGATAGATTCATCCATCCATTCAAACCAAGAGCAGAGAACCAGAGGTGTATTCACATCCACATTTTGCACCACAAAAGATACCAATGGGTAACCATTGAGTGGAACATTGTCACCCTCCAATCAACAAAATTTCACCAGTTGTGTCAAAAACGATAATTGTTGAAACCCAAATACAACCTGCTGGAATAGTAGTTACCCCATCACTTAATGTTGGTATAACAACCACATGAGTTGAAACAATTGTTGCGCCCACCATGGATGTTGTAAGAAAGGGAGTACTAATTAAATCTGTAACAAAATTGGGTAGTGGATCGGGTGGAATTTTAATAGGAAGGAAACTGAATGGGAGTTCGACATTACCAATAGCAACTACTGGAATTATTGGGACACCTTAGATGGTGTTTACTAATCGAATAATGACTTCTCATGTGAATAGGACTATAGATCAACCACTAATGAATTCAATGGATGTTGGAAGGTACAGAAATGTAAATGCAATGAATCCAAGAGGAGGATATCAAGAACCATTTGCTGTAACTACACCAATTTTTGATCATAAATATGGCCATTATGTTAGGCCAAACAAGGTAGCTCTTAAGTATCGTGATTTCAAAAAAAATGGTGATCCAGATACTTATGTCAAAGTGTTCAATTCTATAGTAAAAGGAAATGCAAAGACTTCTAGAGAATATATCATCAATGCATTTAGCTATATGCTAAAAGATACAACATCAAATTAGTGTCATAATTACATGTTAGAATTCCCTGACTATACTTTTTTGGAACTTACACAAGCATTTTGCAAACATCATCAGAAGACTCAGAATGATGAACAAATATACATGGAGTTGAAGAATATGAAGCAAGAAGAGACTGAGAATGTGCAGGTTTACTATGAATGGATTCAAAAGTTGGCTAATGGTTTACAATTACTAACCACAGATAGTTTTTGACCAATGTGTTTAAAGCAGGTTTGCAATCATACTTCAGAATTCCAACTACAGGGATGAAGCAATCAACACTAAAACAAAATAAGAAGGCAACAATGTTGTGTGAAAAAGGCATGACTATTGTAGAAACAAGGAGTGCACTTTCAGTACCAAACAAGCAGTAGCAATGAAAACACAGAGTAATATAAAGAAGACTAACAAACATTGCACAAACTATGGGATGATGAATCACAATGTGGAGACATGTAAAAAGAAGAAAGAGCAAACCATAGTGGTACCATAGAAATAACACAACCACATAAAAAACCACAGAAGACATTTTCATATGCATGCCACATCCATAGTTTAAATAGACATAAAATGCTAGATTGTCCAAAGTTTGTTGAAATGTAAAAAATGTTTCATGGGAAATATGTGGTAGTAGTAGAGGTTCAACATGTTGTTAAGACAAAAATAGTCACTGCAAATGTGAATGTGGTGGATGTTAATGTTATCACAAGAAGTAAAGTAACTATAGAATAGTTGTTCAAGGATAGAGAGCCAAAAAAAACAAAAAATGTTGTTGATTGGGAGAAAGAAGAACAGTTTAAAAAGACAATGGTGGAAACAATTCAACAAATTTAGAAAACACATACCTAGACAAAAGGGCCATCCACATCTATGGAGGGATGGAACACAACCTGGCTAGGTATGTTAAATACTAGCCTCGTGGAAGAATATAAATCTTAAGAAGTAGTGAATGCACAAGATAAACTAATCATAGTAGAAAAGATTTTTCTAGACATTGATAGGCAGATGCTAAAAACAAATTATATTTTGAGCTTGGGACTATTGCTTAAAATAGCTCCGGACTAAAGATATATCTTTCGCAAAAACTAAAACTAGAGAAAACTCAGAATGTAAGTAGAACAACCACAAATAAACAAGTTGGTTCTTTAGTACCAGAGATAGGGACAATTATTGTAACAATAGATAATCATATGACAGTTATTCAAGTACAGATTGGGAAGAATACAATAGAGGATGTGTTGTTGGATGGAGGTTTTGGAGTTAATATTATCATAGAACAATTGAGTTGAGATTAAGGTTGGGGTTTCCAAAGCCTAAACATGCACCATATAAT
>Ga0209611_10012381_pt1 | contig 12006 bp, 8 predicted proteins | sample S1TSphgellanicum_3_FD_187693 | JGI IMG/M metagenome (GOLD analysis project Ga0209611, IMG submission 187693) | Host-associated microbial communities from peat moss isolated from Minnesota, USA - S1T2_Fc - Sphagnum magellanicum MG (SPAdes) (version 2) | ecosystem: Host-associated > Plants > Peat...
AGCTTGTTTGCAAATCAGGTTTGCTCAGAATGGGTCCTCTTTCTATTTACACTTTCTGTGTCTTGTTTTTTAGAGAGAGTGATGACATCCTCCACGGACTAGTTTCGTGAACGTCAGATGAGACTTGCCACCCGTTCTGCTCAGATCAGAACACCCATTACTGCTGGATACACAAACTGAGGTTCCTCCAACCGTTCTCCTGATGGTCCTCCTTTTAGCTTTTCTCCTGAGTTCAAGAAATCATTTGAACGCCCTGCACAGGGGTTCTGGCGTGCTCTAAAGCATACAGGTTCGCACTTGTCCATCTCATGCATTCCCTGACTGACGTGAGCAAACAACCACTTCTCCTCTGGTGTGAAGGGGATTACCTCGATCCTCTCTGTCTGCTTGCTGTCTTTCTCTCTCGTTGCTGTCGCTCGCCGGAGATTTATCGACGGTTGCCAGTCTCGAACGAAGACATAGCCGGAGGCCAGAGATCACTGAACTCGCCGTCGGTTCAAAAGAACCGGGAAACTTAACAAGTGTAGCGTTGCAGTCAAGTCCTTTTCCAAGGCAGCTTGCAGAGTGAGGCCGCGCACTCCCGTATAACCAGCGGAAGTGTTCGCCCTATCACGCTGCCGTCTTCTCCTGCGGAGAAGTTAATATACCTTACGATTACGAACTTTCTTGCCGTGCTTCCAGTGCTCAACGAAGAACAAAATGAGGTCAGCCTCATTCTAGTGCAAACGGAGCCCAGGAGAAATACAGAGACAGATGGGTCATCGGGGCGTCCTATCAGGAGGGACAAACCGAATGTAAGCAGTGCAAAATCTGTGCTCACGGGTTGACGAGAAGTAACAAAAGAGTGTTGCGTGTTTCTATAATCGGCGACGAAAAGAATGACGCTACTCTCAAATTTGAAGTATTCTTCAACACGACAGATGGAAACCCGTCTGGATTGCGTGAGACCTCGTTCCCCGTGCTTTCTGCTAGCAAGAAATGGAAGAAGAGGTCCGTGTACCTGTATCCTACACTAGTGTTCTAAGCAATCCCCGTCCTACTCTGTTGAATCTATTCAAGCATAGACCGCTTCCGCCTCGTCTTGTCGAAGTCTACTGGAGCCCGACAATGGCATCACTTCTCTAAACATACATATCCTTATGTGCTTGATTTGAAAATTTTCAAACTCTCTTTTTTGCGGTGGTGAGGTTAGGTTTCACCCAGGTAACCTTGATCATCAGTTCTTCAGAGTTACAGACGACCCCCTTGCACTCATGAACCTAGGACCCATCATTCTGCTGCACCTGAGGAGTTTTTCATGCCACATATCTGTTTCATGTATATAACTTCACTAGTGGCGTGTTCTAAACATGGAGATGCACACCAGAAATGCAAACTGGAATTTGAGTGAACCAGCCGTTATGTGTGTCATGTCTCTCATATGGCTCTTGTGATTTCACGGTGGAATTATACAGTGAGCCAGGTTGTTACACATTAATGGAGGTGATGATGATGACTGATCATTTTGGGACAATGTACCATGGAAAGTTGCAAACCGGACAAGAAGTGGCAGTGAAGGTTTGGGCAGAAGAGTTTCACCAGTTTGAAAGGGCGAGGAGCCCTATTTCTTGATCAACCAACCGTGTCTGATAACTTGTAAGATCCACTTCTCATTCGAATGGAATTTTATTTGATCATTAAATTGCCTTGTAAAACGATTGAGCCTCAACCATGCCTTTAAGTGATCTAAGTACTTAAAAATAGTAGGACATGTTTAACACGATCATTGAATGCATTTAAGCACTGCATTCAAGGAGCCATTCAACACCCCTACTGAAGTATATTACAAAATATTTTGCAAGCTATGAAATTTTTCATATTGGAGCAAACTCATACCCTAGTTGCTTTTTTGCTCTTTTGCAAAAATTGATAGCCAAATGTGTGTTTGAAATCACAGGGGCTGTGATCTCGGTGTAAAATGTGATTTTAGGTTTGTGGAAAGTCTGAAAAGTGTTGTGAATACCTGGTCAAAGTGATTGGTTATTGTGAAGAAGGAGATCAACAAATTTCAATCTATGAATACATGCCTGGTGGAACTTTGCAACAACATCTTCATGGTGAGTTGTTGCTTCGTATTGTGCAATCCAAAGTAAATGAATCTGTTGTTCTTTTCCTAGTGAGCAAATGCTATAATTAAATTTCATTGTCTACTAGGGAATGCTTCCTTTTGTGTGTTGCAGGATATGTCACTAATGAGGTCCTAGCATACAATTAGGAAATCATCATTTTATTTGTAGGTTCTTTATGCAGAGTTTGCTACAGTTGCATTTCAAAGAGTATGTTACATTGAAATAGAGTATGTCAAGGTGGACCCTGTATTAAGCCTACAAAGCGAATTAGTTTTTGTATTTGATTTGTTTTATAATTTTGGTTTTAAAGAGCCTTATTGTCTAGGTCTATATATGATATCCATGTCATTCTTAAAAGGCCTCTAGATTTTGATAGTGGGTGCAACTCAAATGTGAATATAATGCATGCAACCTAGTCTCTTTGTTGAGACTGATTTTTTTCATGGTCAATGGTTAACAATTGTTGTTTCAGCTGTTTGTCAACTGACATTAGGTGATTTAAGTCCCTTGTTTCACACCCACCTAGATGTGTATGATAAGCCTTCTTGATTCCTAAATTAAAATATTGGTTATTTCTTCCCATTGTAGCAACAGTTTTTTGGGGGCTAATGTTTGTTGTTAGTTTATGCATATGTTCATGATTTGTTTGTAACTTATTTAAATGACTTCATAGTTTCACTCCATGACTTTTATAAATAAAGGTGTTTTGGACTCGGAAACTCATGCATTGGATGGAAAAACATGGCTCCAAATTGCCCTACACATAGCTCAAGGTAACTATTAAATTTTTAAAATAACGTGTCTTATATTTTCTTTATTGATTGAAAATTTCATTTAGAGTGGGGTGATTAGTTTTTGAAAGTAATATGCATGAACCTATTCTTCGAACCAACTTAGGATTCATTCCATCTAACTGTTTTTTTCAAGTTGGTCTTTGAAAGTAAAATTGTCATTTTGGATGAGATCCACAAGCATATACCAAATCCAAGAACTATAGAAAATTATCATGTACGAGTATAATTATCAATATCTTCATTGCATTGAACACCTCATCCACATGTAATGTTTGCTTATTTTTGTAAAGAAAGGTCTATAAGGGTAGAACCCCTTGTATTTTCTACATATTGAAGTTTTAGTTGTGCTTTGATGAGTTGAAACCCTATGCTTGGTTGTTGAATACTTGAATTTTCAAATTATTACTTATGTACATAATTTAGGTGGAAAATGGCATTGCATTCTTTAGAATGCAGCCAAACTAACAAAGACTTTTAGGAACCTGATTTAGGTCTTAGAAGGTTGTTAAGCTATAGCCACTCCACAAAAATATTGCAAATCAATGGTGGTGCACCCTTCAAAAGTTGGGGGGGTATTTATTTGTCACATAATGCTGACAGATATAGAAGTGAAAGTGGCCTTCGTCATATTAAGTTTAGTATTCCAAATGCAATTTCACACCAATTGTTGGGGGTTCACAAGTTCAAGTAATGGTTATTTCCATCAATAGTCTCATGAGGAACAAAATGGTGTATTTGTGAATGAAGTGTTTGATGGTTATACCTCAAATATGAAGACATTTGCTCAATGTCAATTGAACAGGTCTAAGACATTTTCGTGGACTATGTGTCAAATTGAGGAGCAATGATATTTTTCTTCCAAGAATTGGGTACCTAAGATTCACTTTGATCCAGTAATTATTCATTCATGGTCATTTGAATGTGGTACATAATTTGTGTTGAACTTTCCATGTTTTTCCCGCCTACATGTTATTATTGTTGATTGATTCAAAAACCAAATTAAACAAATGTCCATATTTGCTTCCTTAAACCTGTGGCCTCAATTTATAAAACCTCGTATATATATACATAATAATTTTCTATGAAGCCCACATTTCTAATGTTTTTGTTGGATGTCATTACCAAATTGCAGTCCAATTAGTGTTTCAAGTTCATTTCCAAAAATCAATTGTTGGACTTTCTTTATCATTCAAAAGGAATGTCTAATGCAAATTTGCATGGACCCAATTTGTGGTTCTATTTGATGTTTGCTAATGATTCATTTATTGCTCTTAATAGTTTAAACTCTTGTAAACATAGGATAGGCAAGCATAGGGATATTGCAAGAATGTTAGCATTCGTATAGACTAACAGAGATATTGAGATCAAATTTTGTAAGAATCATACATGGACTTGGATGGCCTTTGTGTCACCAATTTTATTCACAAGAAAAACATATATTTTTTTCTACATAGGTCAAATTTCTTAAAGACATGGCATTTGGGGGTTTAAATCATTTCAAAGTAAATTTTGGGATTCTTAAACTACTAATCTATGTAATGTTTGCAAAATATTTTCCTTGTTAAATCTAGCTTCAATCATTAGGTGTATTTAATTTTAAGTTTTAAATTGTTAATTTCAAACTCAAGATTTGGTGAAAGAAAATGGAGGCTAGTGCCATTAAACATTACATTGACTTTGTAACAAAACTTCTGACCATTTGCATATGGTTGTCAGGGAAGGGTTTGCTATTTATACATTTGGATTTTTTTTATGGGAGCTAATTTCTGGGCAACCCCAACCCAAACATGGAGAAGGATTAAATCATTTGGTATTATTCCTTGAATCTATAGTCCATTTTTTGTTTACACAATTAATTGTTCTATTGTTGGCCATTTGACCCACAAAAGAATTATAGTTTCAAGAAATCCATTCTAGGCATCTATTTTATAAAAAAAAGATTGACCAATGAGCATTGGAGGTGAAATTTATTTAATTAATAAGTATAATTATTACTAATATGTCACATTTGCAAATAATTTCCATGGATTCATCAAGATAACAACTTACTCCCCACGTGTCAATGCAAGTCAAGGTATGGAATAAACCATTGTTCATACAAGGAATAATGTACAGACTTGTAATAACAACAAAGAAAAATAAGAGAGAACTTAATTGAGCAAAAGAATGTTAGTGCAAAACCCATATGTTGTTCATGCACATGTTAAACCAAGTTGTGAATGTATAATGTGAAATGTCTAAATACATCAAAGTCAAGATTAGATGACATATTCAAAAACTAAAGTGGATATGCAAACCCTTCTTCATTGTTACAAACAATAAAATGACTTGCACAAACTTAGACTCATGGATAGGTGAAAACCATTTTGGAGGATTCTGGCAACATGGGGAACATCAATCCTACCTTTGGCTCCAACTTCCCAACAAAAACCATCATCAAAATTGTGAGGATAATACATTTTTGTCTACAACCAAACCATGTTCTTCAACAAAACAGGAGTGATGTGATCGATGAAATTAATGGTGCATTACAATTGGAAGAAGGTCTGAAGGCTGAAAAAGGTGCTATGAAGATTGAAATTCCTCAATATGCTTCACAATCAAAATTGTGTGCCTCATTTGAAACTACTTCGGATGAGGTCAAATGGCAAACAACATTCATTGAGAAGTCTACCTCTGATTATGAACTTGTGTCCATAAATCCTAAAAGGAGAACACAACAACCTCAAACAAGCACTACACAAAGTCATGGTTCCAGGTTAGTATTCCAAATTATACTCATCTATCATTTAGTGCAAAAAATGACTGGAGGTTTGATTGTCAAGAATTTATGTTGTGGGACTATGTAGTGACTTTTTATTCATCTAGGACCTTTCCATTGTAGAAATGGATTTGGTGATAGGGTATTCATTGATGGTTGGAGATTTAAGTTTTGTTGCAAGGTCCCCAACATGGACCTTATACTTGACAAACAACCCTTAATGTGTAAAGCATTAAGAGGAATTTCTTAATGTATTTTAAGGGCACCTTATATCCATCAATGTCCCCCCAGAAAAAAAAGAGATAAATTCTTAATCCCCACCAGTCAGAGGATCCTACTTATATAGGCATAATGTCTCTTTCATTCTTAGGGAGTAGGCATTATAACCTTCCCCCTCGTAAACCTCACCATCTCCGTCTATGTAAATTCATGATAAATATCACCGCATGCTTTACGATGGGCAAAGCCCATGTGTAGGGGACATTCCCTGATTGTGAGGTCAAACTTGGCTATTGCCTTGTCCTAGGCCCTTTATTTTGGGAATGGCCCCCACCCTCGACCTTTTCCCCTTCCATAAAAATTTCAACTTATTTTCACAAACAAGTACCACTGTCCTAGGATCATAATGTATGCATGTGCATATTGATGTGCATGTTTATAGGTTGGGGTTTGCGAAACCCTACTATAATGAAATGGATGAAGTTATTCTGAGAAGAATTCTTTCAGATATCATCAACAAAGAAAGAAACATAAGATGAACAATGCCCAGTTTGTCAAGAAGTCCATTTACCAACACTTCAAGTTGATATGAATGTGTTTAACATGTTACTTCAATCGAGGTTTCCAATTCCTATAGAGGACTTGGAAGAGGTTTTTGTTTTGACCAATTAGTTCACACATCTTATTTTTTTGTATTCATAATGTGGTGATTGGAACGATTGTATTTGGAGCATGAACAGTGGAGGTTCAAAATGGTATAAACATGGCAGCCAAATTTGCATGTTCAAGGATGATGTGCATCACTAGAATGAACAAAGGCCACACTTGGATTTGTAAATGTGGCATGATAACACAAGAATTTTAATTTTGTAAACGGTTGCAGAAGTTTCGAAGGTGATTTAATCTATTCAAGTAGTGATGATGAAATGCCTTCAACAAGCAAGAAAGAAAGTTTATCTCCACAACCAGAGTTGTTTGGCACCATTACAAGCATTGAAGGTGTTCCAAACCTGCCAACCATGAGGAGAAGTTCAATTATGGTTGCTAGCAAAAAAAATAATGAAGGCAATGTGGAGTTACTTTTTAAAGATGCAGAAAACATGACTTAGGTTGTTGGTGTGGGCTTGAGTGGGCCAAGGTGGTTGTCACCAAAGAGTTGGATGTGGAGGTGAGAGAAATTGGAGAACATGCGTGGAAAGGCTTGTGGGAAGATTAGGGTTGTGAAGAACTCGAACTGATAGAAATCGTTCTTCCAGAGCCAGAGACAAAGGTTGGAGGTTCCTTAAATACAAGGCTGGAAGATCAAATTGAAAGATTTGGGATTGGGTTGACAGAAAGTGATGTAATTGGGGTGTATGCAGAAAACCACCTTGAACAATTGAATGAAGGATTCTCTCCCCTTATATATGATCTAATGGAATACATGGGACTTGAAGGAGAAAATTCCATCAAATGTAGACAAGTTTCAAAGGGTGCTGCAAAAGTTAGATGTTCAACAGAGAAGTCTGAAGGAAAAAAAGATGTGCATCAAGATCCATCCCAAGATCCACCTGAAGTTGGCTCTCAAGACGACTTTCAAGGTCCACCACAAGGTCCCTATGAACCCTTGTCTACATTGCCATTGGATGTGGAGGAAAAAAAGGTTCTTGTTGTCTCTATTATTCCACTATGGGGCTACCTCTCTCATGGACCAGGTGGGCAAGAGATTCATGATGGCCATGAACTATATAACGCAACAATTGTGCATGTCTTCAAATTTATGTTTGAAGTGGATTGAGGCCATAGGAAGATAACCACCACATTAATATTAACATGTGATCTTGGGGAAGGTGGTGGACCCACTGTCAACCCTGGGAATCTTGGATATTACCAGGACAACATCACAATATCCTTATATTGTGAAATGGACAAGGCTGCTACTCTTTTTTCTCATAGGGTGGAAAATGTAGAGATTGTGAAAAGGACAACTACAACCAATGCTTCAAGTTCGTACAAGTGGGGATGCAAAGGTGAAATCCTTTTTCCATTTTTGGGTATTCAAGCTGGAGGAGGTGATGGTCAAACTACTGAGAGGGGTTCTTCATTTGCTCATGAAATTTCAGTCCCCCAGTTAAATAGTTTTATGTTACTTCAAAATGCCGTGGAAGCAGTTTGGTTTACAACTTTCTTTACCTGGAACAAGTTAAGGCCTGCATCGCTGATGATAAGAAAGGTCCAAGGGAACTGATAATATCAGCAATAGGTGGAACATTTGAGCCAACCATTGTTGGTGAATGGGATGGTCTGAACCAGAGCAAAAAGTGCAACTACATTTTCAAGACAGAAAGGGACATTACTTCCATCAAGGGTTTAAGGCAGTCACATGGGAGTGGATAAGAACCTGAATGCATCAAACAACTGTATAAGCTACCTTTATGGGTGAATCATTCAATGAAACACATATTGCACAGGCATGAGATTAAAGAACTTTGAGCCCCAAAAGTAAATATATTAAAACATGTGATTGGAGCAAAACCTGCATCGCATGCGTGATGCATATGTAATAATATTTTCAACACAACATTGTTATTTTGCATGTTGTTTTCTAAATTAATGTACAGTTGTGCTGGGATTACTCAATTCACAATTATTAAGTATCATCCATCACAATGCAAATGAATTACATTACCCAACAACCTATTTTCCATTTCTTGGTCAGAATCATGTTTATTTATTGATGTTGTGTTCTACAACTTTTTCTGTGTTTGGATAACCCTCTCTTCAAACTCTTTCCAATTTATGGAGCTCAAAATTTAGGAAAGTTTGCTTTTATGTTGGTTGGCTTGTTGTGGGAATGTTGTCTGTGTGGTGTGTTACATGGTTCATACTGGAGGGCATTATGTGTTGGAACATTTGTAGATGTTTGTCTTACTTAAGTTTTACATCATCTGCAGAAGCATGTTTGGTGTGCTCTCATGTCACAACTTCCTCAACCTTTTAACTGTCTTTTGTCACCCCCCAATTCCTTGACTATGTTTCCTATATGACCCTTCCCCAATTTCAGTTTGTAGGGCACTGTTTATATGTTGTCACTCAAAATTCTTCCTCTAAATTTTCAACCCCTCTTCCCTTTCTATCCCCATACCATGTCTTTTGAACCAATAGAGCTAATGATGTTTGACACCTATATAAGGCTTATTAAACTTTTATGACAATACAAATGTTCTTTCCAAGGTGTCCTTTATGGAATATGTGTGATCAAGGGACGTTGGAACCTTTGGCACCAATTAGCTTACAAAGCTTGGGAATGTAAGAATTGACTAACCATAATGTCTTGTTCATCTTTCAAATTGTAGCTCCTGTTCACATGTTTGAATTGAGAATTAGCACTTGCTGATGTGCATAGAGTATGCGGGCCAAGTGATGATTGATGAAAAACAGATGAAAATGAAAATTTGTCTAGATTCATAATTCTTAGTGCTACTGACCCCACCACTGTGTCAGAGGACTTCATGCAACCCTTGCACACAATTGAGAAGGTGAGTTGAAAAACCATGTTTCACTGTTCTCCGTAAGTTCACAAGATCTATAATGTGCCACCACTACTGCTGAAAATTTAAAGTACATCACCTTAAAGATTGCAAATGTTCTTCTGTTAGGACGTACATGGATTAGATAAGTGTATTAAATTATTTTATTTTTGTTTTTAGAAGGCACTACAATTGAGTTTTTTAACAATAAGTAGATACAAGGTTTGAATTCTAGCAGAGTCAAAGATCCTCAAACCTTGTCATTCTTTTTATGAGGCTCATAATTTTAGTGTTGAAAAGGTTGCCATTTGTCTTCATTTCCTTGAGCTGTTTAAAGTTTCATAAAATCCCATTTATATTGAGAATTTTTTGTAAATTGCTAGTTTCTATTTGTATAGTGACTTTGACCAATGTCTCTAAATGGCTTAGTTCCTTTTACAAACCCATAGGTTACCACTTGTGGTCAATGATCTTTTTGTACTAAAACTTAGCAAGGCTCATGTTCATTTTGTTAGTAATTAAATTTTCATTTACTGTGCAGATTAAATCTTTTGGAATTGGAGTTTGATCAATTTTCTCTTATGCACAAACATATCAAAGATATAAATTCTATATACAATAAGAGGAACCTAGTTGATGTTCCAACTTTTTTCCTGGAAAATTTAGAATTATGAAAATATGAAAATAAGTGACTCATATGGGAATTGAAAAACCAGATTTTGAAAACTAGAAATAGACATAGCCCGATCATTATATTAGTTCCAATATGTAGGCAACAATATAAGTAAATGTTATTTATTGTTCCAACTTTTTTGTAGCCAGTTTAGCTAAATCTCTTTATCAATGATCATGACTTTGGTTACATCACAAATTGAACACTAAATTGATCTAGAAACCTATATGAAAGAGAGATTATTTTTTTGTGTTCACTTCTCACTATTGTGCCAAAACAAATTTTAGAAAAACTGGAAATTTTCAGTGTAAAATGTGCTTTCTTCACAAGAAGTTGGCACGTTGGCAAAATCACAAAATTGGAAAATAAACAAAACATTGGTAAGAAAGTTCGAATTAGAATAGTCTTCAGTCATTATTTTAGTTTTCAATTTTTTAAATTATTGTTGTTGGTGCATGGAACAACTCTTTATGTCACATATCTGTGGCTTAAGAACAAAGACATAAGCCATTTCGAGTCTCCCCAGAGTTTTAAGGTTGTGAAGGGTTCAAGATATTAGAAAGTTTGATAAATAATCTTTTCCTTTCATTTCATTGTCGTCCTTAGAGAGAATGAATTGGTAACATCATGGGTGTTAATTTCAGAATCTATTTAACAAATTTCTACTTATTTGTGACATGTATTTATTTGTAAAATAACCAGAAGGGCAGACTCCTGATGATGGAAATAATTCAAAAACCCTGAAGTAGACTTAGTGCTGATTGTAAAAATATACCTTAAAAGGTTTTTAAGAAATTCCTATGGCCAAGCTCATGGGCATTTTGTTTTTTACTCCATAACCAAGGTGCAATTGTATGTGAACATTTAGATCATTCTCGTCCATTTTGTATGCAATATTTATGTCCCTTGGAATACATGTACCACATTCCTTATTCCCTATGTGAAGAGTTATGTGAAGAAGCAAATCATTGACTCAAGATTTGCTTGGTCTGACCTGTGTTCAAGAACCTTGAGCTCTATGGTTCGTTTAAATTATAATGAATAAACAAGTGCTAGGCAGGTTTATGGCAGTGTTTTTTTTTGGGTGAAATTTCGCCAAATTTCGACCTGAAAAATATGATTTCGACCTATACAAAAGGTTTTCCATGGAAAAAATGGCCAAAATTAGCCAGATTTCAAAATATATATATAAATTCGAGATCGCTGAAATTCTATGACAAGTTCCAAAAGGTAGTCAAGAATACAAAAGGATTCTACTTTTTTTCTAGTTTCATATCTAATCTGTAGCCAATTCTGGCTAAATCATCCTATGGATGATGGCCACTTCAGCTACATCACAAAATTGAAAAAAAAAAACCTGGTGTATGGTCTATCATACTCTAATATGGTAATGGTATAGACAAGTTCCATACCAAAATGAGTATAAATTTCTTTTTAATTTTAAATGATGGTAAAAATATAAGTAGTGAGGAGCATGTAGTGAACATCGATATTGATATTCTGTGAAATATATATCACAAGTTAAAATATTCTCTGTTTTAACTTCTAATGCTTGAAATGAAAGCTAGTCGAATGTCTAGAATGAAGGTTACAAGAACGCCTGGAAGGCTCCTAAGACAGTTGATGTTGTGTGAGATTCTTGGAAGATACGAATGGAAAAATCAAAAAAGCTAGTGTGGCATGACAGATGGGTTGCGCACATGAAGAAAGAAGCGCGGCAGTTTCGAGAAGCGGATCTGCCCACGATCAGCCACAAAACCTGGCAGGCAGAAAATCCCGATGTTCTGCATGGTCGCACGCGGCAGACGTCCGCCTGCCACTGCAGCTCCCCTTCCGGCCTGCCCACGAACTGCGGCGCTCCGTTTAGCACTCTACCCGAGTCTCTCACGAGTTTCACCGTTCACCTTCGTGCTCACCTGCCTGCATTCCATAGCCATTTTCT
>Ga0209611_10012383_pt1 | contig 12006 bp, 10 predicted proteins | sample S1TSphgellanicum_3_FD_187693 | JGI IMG/M metagenome (GOLD analysis project Ga0209611, IMG submission 187693) | Host-associated microbial communities from peat moss isolated from Minnesota, USA - S1T2_Fc - Sphagnum magellanicum MG (SPAdes) (version 2) | ecosystem: Host-associated > Plants > Peat...
AATTGCCTAACATGAAAATGTCAAAAACTAAACCAATTGTTAAGCTCGTGAACTTTACTTTCAAATGCAATGTTGGATGAAAGCCACCAACAATGAATCATTGCATATCAAGTATTGACCTCTTCTAAGGACTTGCCATTTTTGTATTCATGGCAAAGGGCCTTGTGTTGATCCTATAATTGAAGTTTGATTAATTCTTTGGTATGCATGTCAAGCAATTGAATATAGTGAAACAAACATGTAAGTTCTTTGTCAACCATCCCAACATTCGTGTCCCTAAAATCATAATGATTATGATAGCATTCCAATTTGCTTACACATTGTCCACCATGAATCCTTTGAAGTTTGATATGGGATATATGTGTTTGACCATTGTTTCATTGAGTTTTGTCCACTTCATCTATTGTGTTTTGTTGTTTTCAGATTACATGTCGTAAATTGCACTGGTCATGATTTTGTTATATGTCACATCATATACATGGCAAGCCATTATTGTCTAGTCAACAACATGTTTGACATGGTCAAACATGAATTTAAAATTCTTTAAATTTTCCCCAAGCTGCATTTGTGCAACCAAGCTCATTCCACTTCCAACTTGTCAACTGACATCTTGGAAATGGAGACCTTTTAACTTAATATTTGCCTTGGAAAACAACATTCAAAGATGTTGTCAATGTAACCACCCTCAAGATGATGCTTGAACAAAACAACAAGGTTACAAACATTTGGAGAGTTTAATTCAACAAAAAAAAATTGTATTTGCTCCAATTGTTTGCCCTTCAAAATGACTAATAAAATGTAAATTAGAAAAATCACCATAATGACAACATGTAGCAATTAGGAAACATGATATTAGTGTGAACACTATTGCCAATATTTAATTATAGTCTAAAAATAAACAACGAATGGAATGGCATATTGCATCCTAGCTGTTCCAAAGTGCATTCCATCTTTCAATCATTTTAATACTAATTAATAACCACTAATTTACCTTGGCATAGGATGTAAACTTGGTAAATGAGAAAAATTAGTTGTACACTTCTTTTGGAATAAGATTCAAACAATTTTGCCTTATTATCTTACAAATTAAAACAATTTTGCACTTTTCTTAATAGTTTGTAGGAACTTTGTTTAAAGGAGTTGGGGTGTGTGTTGTGAAAACCGGGTTATGGGAAAAGAAGAGAAGGACAAGAAAACGAAAAAATAATTTGATAAAGAGTACCCCAAGTGGCCTTGGGTTGACTATTTTCTTCAAGATGTGAATTTTTTTTAACAGACCAAGGACCTACATGCAAAAGGTTTAGATCCAAAGATTGATTTGACTAATGAACATGTAACTAGTGTCAACATTGCCAATTTTTTTGGTAATGTTAATAAATTTAAGACCACCAACCTATTGTTGACTTTGGAAAGAAAAAAAGAGTTGGAAAGTTGTATTGGAAGATTTATGAAACAACTCACATAACCAACAACAAAATCATGGCATGGTTACTGAAAGGCTAGATAGCAAAAACAAAATGTCCACAAAATTAATTAGGCAAAAGTTGTAACTTTTACTACAAAAAAAAAGGTTAGGCATTCAACCATGAATTCATTAGCAAAGGTTCAGAAAGGAGAAAAGGTGGATGTGAATGATGGTTCAAAATGTTCACATGGAGCAATTACTATTGGAAAAACTTCTACAAAGCCAAAGAATGATTGTCCTTTAATGGACAACCAAAAGAACCAACAAATGGTGGTGTCACCTAAAGAAATTACCAAAGTTCAAAAACTCCTTGAGCTCAAACGTGACCTTTGGAAATATAATAGAGTGCATGTGCATCAACAAACCCGATAGATTTATTCCGAATGAAATAAATAGAATTTTCTATTTTGGGTTTATCCAAATCATTGATATCAAATAAGTAGTATAACACGGGATTATTTCCTATTTATAAAAAAAGTTTTGAAACAATTCTATTTTCGTTCCATTTTCTACTTGGGATTATTATTTTTAGAAGCATTTCTTACATTCTTTAAGCAACAAAAAAATAAATCACACATGGTGTGTTTGATTGGGTTGTGGTTCAATATGGAGGATCAAAAGGTGGTAGCTTGAAAGGCTCAAAATGCCATCACTATAGCTAAAGAAGAACTTTCTAGTTTGAGAATAAACTTGTTTAAACTAATGGGGTGTTTTTAATGATGGGTAAAAAATAGCTAAAACCTTGTAAAATCTGTTATGCGTGACAAATTTGCTATCGAGTTTAGGGTTTAGTAGTTTAAGGACTTGGCAAAGTGTTAAATATTTCTAACATTGATTTGAATGTGCTTAATGTATTTGGGATGGGATATAACCAAGGGGTTGTTCATCATTGAAAGGAGAAAATGGGGGAGCCACTTCTAAAGATGAAACTACAAATATGCAAATTGGAAGCAAACCACTAGATATCAAGGGTTTGGTCATGGCTATATGCCAAAAGGGGAAAGACTTGGTAGTGTTAAAAGTGATGGTTGATGATAAGACACAAAGGGATGTTAAAAGTGACGCCATGTACTAAGAAGTTGACCAGGAATGCCACATGCTACAACAAGAATTGGACAAGGTTGCAATGGACCAACAAGGATTTAGAAAAAAGGATGAATGCATAGGAAAACAATTGGATTATATGATAAGAAGAGATGACCTTTCCTTCTAACCCAAACCAATTATACATCTTGACAAGCCATAAAAAGAATGGGGACGCAACATTATCATCATAAAATCTTATGGTTACTATAATTAATGGTTTCATTGCGCTAATGTTGTAATAATTAATTGCAAACACACCTTTCACCCATTTTGCCTCATTGCCATGTTGCAAGTTTCAAATAGGTGCCTTGTATGTAAATTACAAAAGTTGCACCCAGATTGGTGGAGTTCTTCGAGCTTGTGAAAACAAGATGAAAAATTGAAGCAACTAAATAGGGAAATGAACCTATAAGGAAATCAATATGGATTACGTGGTTTGTTTATTGAATGATTTGTTGCACTTGTGTTTGTAGGTGTTGTGATCAAGGTCAACGATCAAGTTGCTAATTGTATGGGCATTAATTCAAAACTTGCAACCATTGCAATATCACCATTAGTATTAAGACAAAGGTAGGATCACCATCCTCAATACAAAAAGCAATGGCAAAGAACAAAGCAAATGTTTTAGCTATCCAAGATGATGAGTGCATGGGTCTAAAGCTAAACGACCCTATAAATCCCACTAAGCCAACACCTAGCTTGACAATGGAAGTAATCAACCACATTGAGTTGAATAAGTTGTTGCCTTTACAAGTAGGCAATATGTCAAAAGACCACATTGTTACCATCCCTGTTGATATGTTGGCCAAGCTACTGACTAGAAATAATTTCGTACAAGGGGAACCTTGCAATATAGAAGACAAGGTGAATAAGAACAAACCACTGAAAGCATTTACTTATAACCTTGGTGTGAAAACACAAAGGTAGATTGTAGAAAATGTAAGCAAAAAGCCACTTGTTATAAGAATTCTAACTACAAGAAGTAAGGACAAATAGTAAAAAATTTAAACTATTATCAATGTTTACATCTCTTATGAGACATATGAATATCTTAGATTTCCATGGCTCATAGTGTTAGGGTAAAAACATTATAAACATTTATTTCTAACCATGGTTTTTGTTTTTTGACTTATATGTGCTAAAACTAGACTTCTAATTTTTTGCCTTTATTCAAACCATAATTTGAACTATTTTGAACATTGGAAAAACACATCAATTATAGCAATAGATCTAGGTGATGATAATACGATGATAGAATGACAATGTGATGCATTTGTATGAACTAAAATGGTTGTAAATGATTGTAGAACTAAGGTTTGTGTGCATTCAACATTCAATTTGGTAGGGCAACAAAGGAGAATCTCACATCAAAGTTGTGATCTATTTGATAAACATAAATTTAGCTATTAATGAACTACAAAATTTTGTACAAATCCTATTATTATAAATTCATATTTGCATCTTCAAATCTTCATAGCTTAAAGTTTAGGTGTTGAATGTAGGTGCATAGGTGGTTATGTGGTACGGATAACTATCCAACAATCAAGAAAAGGAAGGTCAATAACAAAATTATAATTTGCTTTATTTTCACCCAAGTAAAAAAGTTACAAGTAATATTAACATGGTAGTTCCTGCGTTATGATTTTGTAGAGTTGTAACTTCCATCAACATTGATTTGACAATCTATTAACCCAATTAACTTAAAAGCAAGGTGGGCAAAGGGAGACGAAGCAAACCAAATAAAAAGAGAGAGGAAGATGAAGTAGCATGAAAAGACCTGAAGATGTTCAATAGACTCAACTAAATAGAAGTAAGTTACTTTTTACTGGCTTGGTATAATGTTAATGTCATATTTCAAAAGAACTATTTTTAATTATGCACCAATAATTTGAAAAGAACTTAATTAGTTGCAATTTACATAAATATTACAAGTAACAAAAACTCTTAACTATTACACAATCTAGATGTTAATAAAATAAGTAGAAGTTGTAGAGGGCACCCAAATTCAAAGGGCGTTTACAAATTGCAAAGGTTAAATAGGGTTCATAAATTGCAAAGGTCAAATGTTCACATCAATTGCAATTTAGGATTCATAAAAATTGCAAAGATCAAAAGGCTCACAAATCTACAATGTTCACAATGTTAAAGGGTTCACAACTTTATGCAACTCCTAGGAATCTGGAAAGCTTAAACATTGGTTCATAGATATAAAGATCAAACAGTAAACTTTCAAAAAGTTTGTAAGGTTGTTGCAAAGTTCACTTGAACAATCACAAAGTTTTTAAGGTCATATGATTCACAAGTATGAAGCTTGTTCACAAGCTTCAAAATTGAACTTTTTGTAATGCATAATGACAATACTACACAAAATTTGTGAACTGTTTAGCAACTAGAACCCACAAGTAATCTGAATGCTTCAATGCCTTGTTCTATGATTCTTAAAACCTCTTCAGAGAGCTTATAAATTGTGGAACTACCTCTAACTACATGAGCAATTGGTGGCATTAAAAACTTTAATGCTACAACTAGATGTGAATGCACTAGGGCTACTAGAGAGTTCTCTAACAAGTAGTAAGTTCGGCTTCCAGTTGAAGTCGCTCATACCATAGCCTTCCAATGATATAATCACTTTCATACTAAGTTCGTCCTCATTCATCCATGAATGATTCTTTAAAACAATGAACATGTTTGTCACAAAGCCACAACTAGAAGCTCTCATCTAATGTTGAGCTCTCACATACAACAACATAATCCCCTACAATTAAATCATTTGCCATTTCCTCACCTCTAGTTTCGAACTCTACTTCTTGGTTGGAATCATGCATTGTTTCCCTAATATCAGTATTGTTTAAAGGTTTTAGTCTAATGAAAGTCTAGGGTGAAACATAGCTAATTTGCTCACATTAAAGTGTTACATCACCATCCACACAACATGGGAAGAAGCATGACAAATGTCTATATTACACTTGGGTCATGGCAATTTACATTTCTCACTTAATGAGCTTTTTGGCTTCCTTGCATGAACAATCAAAGGTTGTTGCTCTATCAATGTCATCCACCTTCACTTGCCAAAAACACTTGTGAACCATTTTCCTTGCAACAAGATGAGAAGCATGGTATTTGTTTGACTTTGCCTTCAAGTAAGTAACTACTTCATGAACATTTTGTTTCTTCATACCATATGGTTTCATTTTCTTTTTATTCAACTCTTGCTTCAATAAAGCTCTAACCCCATCAACCTCCCCTTTGCCATGGCCAATAGTAACATAATTCCATGTCATTGGCATCCATTCAAAAGTTCATTGCAAATTGTGGAATTATGATATCTTGATATGAAGTACTAGGACCACACACTCTTAAATTGGCTCGCACACCCATTAGACCACAACACACTGTGTTTAGGATAATAGTCCTTCTCCTTTAAAAACCACCACTACAAGTCATGTTAAACACAATGTGTCATGATCTTTTTCATCAAAAAAATAATATTGAATATCCTTTAAAATTCTAGACCTAGGTTCAACATCAACAAAATTAGGGTTCCATCAATATGTGATATGCACTAGAACAAAAACTTGAAAATTGAACCAATGCATGTATTGGATTTCATTCTGAACCCTAAAAACATAGTTTCAAAAAAGTCTATGCATGACAGTATGATGTCTTGAAGTATATGTTGAAGATAAGATTTGAACTCCTTCCCTACCATTGTGCCACAAAATCGTGGGCAATAAAGTCATGCAATTGTGGCTTCAAATAATATATAAGCTCACTAAAGGGTGTATCTTTGTATTCAACCCTTAGTACTTTCTTATTTTGACCATTGTTATTCTTCCCAACTACTACATACTTTATGCACCACTATTGCACATACCTCTTAGTTGCAATTTCATTGGAGCATAGTTGTAATTTTTCAACATCACAATCAAAACATTGGCCCATCAAACACAACAACACATTTTGGGTTTTGTGACTAACCTTTGCAACTACATATTAGTTAGAAAGGACATATGTGACTAGTGACTAATGAGTTGTTAAACCCATGTCATTTCATCCATTTAGTCGCAAAGGATGTTTAATTACAAAACCCACTCGTTTTTAACGATTATGATTTTAAAATTTTCTTATAATAATGAAATTTCATGTCATCATTAACTTCGATATGATTTGTAAAGGGTGAAAGCACACTAAAGGGGGCCACTTTGGGCACTTTCACAACATGTATATGTAATATATATTTATGCAAAACATGTTGCATTAAAATTTTGGGTTTCATTTTTGGTGTTTGGGTTTGATATTTTGATTTTCACAAAGTTAATGATATATAATATTATTTGAAATAAATAAATAAATTCAAGGAATACTAGGTATATTTATGGTGTATGCAATATAATATAACATGTTTATATTTTTGAACTGCGCTAGGTTTGGGTTTGAATTAGTCAACCAAAAAATGTTTGAAATGAAAATTTAAAAAACGACCCACCTCACATATATTGTCATTTTCTATTTGAAAGTGATAGTTTGTCAAAATGTTAATTTACCACATACTTATGGCCATCGCCCCCAAAAAAACCCATTTGTGATATGATAATTATCAAATTCTTCACATGGCTCACAAATTTATTCCAATCATATGGAATCATAATGTTTAATAGATACTACAAATTTCATAAAAATTAAAAATCATTTCAATCATTTTCTGCGTATATTTGCATTTTTTAGTACATAGTGACATACATTTTTTTGCCACAAATATACTTTGGAATGACACAATATAAGTTGAAAAAAATAATTTTCTTTTTGATTAAATTCTTTGTGTTATGGCCTACCATATTATGCAAAAAATTTGGAAAAATGTGTTCTAAAATTACCATGGTTGAAGTTCAAACATGGACACCCTTGGAAAATAATACAATGTGACAACATTTTTGGCCCCCTTGTAGTGTGCTCTCACCCTAAAGTGCATGTCAGTTCAACTTAGTCATTTTATTCAATTAAATGTTACAAAAGATGCCTTGATGGATGGATGACATGTGTAAAAAATCTATAAACACATTATGAATCATTGAACATGACCAAAAGTCAACCTAGCCTAACCTAGCTAAACTAGGCAACCTAGCTTAGTTTGCTTAGCCAAAAGTCAATTTAGCTTAACTTAGTTAGGTTAGCTACCTATGTTAAGCAATTTAGACTACCTAACCTAGGTTAGGTGATCTAGATTAAAAACAAACATTAGACTCCTAACTCAAGAAACTTAGACAACACTAATTAACCTAAGCCATGTGGCCTAAGTATCATAGGTTCCAAGAATGAAGACTTGAACCTTTCACCTTCACCTTGGGGTTCAAGTCCTCCTCCATTGCACTATCACATTGTTTTATACAAATTATATTTAACACAAGGTTATAAAATTAAAAAAATTTAACCTTGAATTAACCTTGGCCACCTAAGTTGACCTAGTCTACCTATTACCTTCCGACCTAGCTTAGATGTAGACCTCCTTAAATTGACTTAAAATGAACTAGTTTGTTAACCTATACTATTTTCTAATTTAGCCTAAGTTAACCTAAACATTTTTAGGTTAAAAAAAAAATTAACCTAAGGTAATTATGTCACATCTAATCACACAAACTTGAAGTGGTTATAAAATTGATAAAATATCTTGTAATGAGGCTACCTAGGTGGGTGGAAGCACACTTCAGTGGCCCCCTTTGGGGTTCACATTGTATTACTTTCCAAGGATGTGCATAATGTCATGCCCATATGCATGGCCTCATACATGATGGTCAATTACGAGCATGCCAATCATGCCTTTTAGGGTTAATGTACGCTCTTAGGATTAATGTACGTTCTTAAATGTCTTAGGGTTATGGCTTGTTTCAACTTGTTGACAACTGTATAAAAAACCAAGTTCTTCCTTTCTCTTGTTAGTTTTTCTAGAATTCCTTTGTTTAGGAAAGTTTCCTCCATAGTTAGACTAGATTTCTAGATGCTTACAATGGCTATTACACAACCATCGTTTACATACACTATGTTTTTTTTTCCTTCTTTGGAATTTAATTCTAGAAAAACTACTCTCTATCACTTAACATTGAAAATGACAAATTTTTCTTGGTTTTTTTTTAGTTTCTTAGGTTTCTTTTGCTGCTGGTGTTATTGTTGCTACTTCTCCTTTCATGTGTTTCTATTGTGGCTGTAGTACAAGCATAAAAAAAGAAGGAGAACTAGCAGCAGCGTAAGTGTTATCTTTTCTTCCACAACAGTAGTAACTCTAGCAACAACCTTGGTTGTTCCTCCTTGTGCCACGGTTCTAACCGGGGCGAAGGAAGCAACTGTGATGCCAAGCTCCTCTTGCAACTTGTCCGTCACAATTGTAGTAAGCTCTTGGGTACCATCACCCAAAATCTTCTCTCTCTCTCTCTCTCTCTCTCTCTTTGGAGGAGGCGAAGGCGGAAGAAGCCTTGAAGACTTTTGAAGATTGTAAAGCCAAGTGCAACATCAAGTAAAAAAAAAAAAAAAAATTCTTTTGCACGCCATTGCTATAGAACTTTTGGGTGATCTGTAGTGCTATGAGCTATAGCACGGTGTCTATCACGTTGTTGTTCACCATCGCTGTAGAGTTCTTGGGCGATTTGCAGCGTTACATTTGTCGTGTTGTCGGCCGTTGTAATTGCTAGCCGCCACAGTTGCCGGCCATTGTAGTTGACATTCGTTTGACATTTGTTAACTTTCATTCAACTTTCGTTTTATGTTCGTTCGATTTTCGTCCAACGTTCGTTTGACATCTGTCTGTCACCGTTCATCCCCGTCGATGCACTGTATTCTTCAAACTATACGTTGTGTTAGAACTTTGTAGTTAGTGCCTTGTATGGTTACAAAATTTTGGGGCATGGGACAACACCATGTCCTTGGATGATGATAACACTACCGTTCAACCAAAGCCAAGGTATCAATTACGAAATAACACACAATCATTTGAGCCAATTTTTTTGAGTTCATAATCTTCATAATGGTAACATTAAGCATCTATAGCGCCACCGTCATCCAGTAAAACTTTTATTAAGAATTCAAGTTCAGGTTACACTACATCAACGGTACATCAGAGTCCATTTGGAAGGGTTGATTAGTGGGGTACACCTGTTGTTGCACCAGCTTTCACACCATCACCGTATATTCTGTTGCAAGCCATGACCTTTACACCATATACACCATGGAGGTTAGCTGTTCCTTTGGGAGAATTGAAAAGTTCAGTAGAAGGCCATGTACCATTTCTTTGAGGGAATTCAAGGCAACCTTCTCAACTGTGGTTTGTGAATTGGAGCTCAAGTATGGTGCTAATTACACTGAGGCGTTCACATTCAAACAATTGGCCCATTATGTGCACTATGAGGCATTGGATGTCTACGAGGATTTTGGGTGTCACTCATATCCCTAATCCAGTTTATGCCACACTATCGCCACCCCTCGCAAGCTGCATTGCAAGCTACCATTACACATCATTAGACTATGCCCAATAATCCAGATCCGGTACCTACTTTAGTAAACATTTCTCCTCAACAACTCATTGTTGTTATTGCAAACAATCCTCCTAACATTGATGCACTAGCTTTTGATAATCCAATGGGGGAATTCTTTCGAATTCTTGAGCTAGAATTTTCAGTTCAGAGTTTTGAAATTTTTTTGGAACTCACCACCTTCTTTCGGCAAAAGGAGGAAACCCTCAAGATGCTTTACAGGAGGCTTTTCAAGCTTAAAGAGGATACTCAGAACATCATAGACTTGGAAGTTGCCCATCAGTATTTTCGTTCGTTGGAAGGTATTCTAAAATTTGCCAACATTTTCCGCTGCCCGTCAACCAAAAGCTAAGGCACTTCAGCCTTCCACTTAGGTAATTCTAACAAGAATCCTAAGAAGAAGGAGCACAATGCTAATAAGAAGGAGGTGCTTCAAGCCCATGCTACTCAAATTCAAACTATGCAAAATGAACTCGAATCATTGAGGGCCCAACTTGTTAATTTAAAAGGTAAGTTTTCCCAACCAGCTAGTCATGCCCAACTTGTACAAGGTTCAGGATCACGGGAGGGACTTGCTAGGTCATTCTATGGCTTCTCACATGATGCCATGGTTAAGGAGTACGTTCTTTCCAATGCACATAATTCTAGTCGCACATCAGAATTTGCCACTTTTTTTTGCCCTTCTTAATTCGTGGCACTAAAGGCTAGTGGCGTCCAGAGTTTCTACCACTAGGCAGGTAATTTAGATTGATGGATTCGCATCTAGTTCAAATCTTATTACTAGGGCTACATGAGTTCAAATAGTCATGCCACAATCTTTTCGTCCTTTCAACATGGAAGAAAAACGCACTTTGTTAGTGAGGGGGAGGAGACTACTACACCACAAGCTGTTGGGGCATTAAATTCTCGTGTCCTAGGAGTACATGTACATTAGGAAAACACACAATTTTCCACTGATCAGCTTATGGAGTGCCAATTCTAAATGCATGAAGTGGTGTAAAAGCTTATGAGTAAACCGTTGTTTTGTTTTCTAGATTTGAAGCTAAACATCAGGGACATAATTGCAGTACTAAAGGATACCCTGAACACTACATTAGGTCCTTTACCAATCCCTGATCCACATGCTATAGGGGTCCCATCTAACACCTTGGAAAGATATTCGATTAGCTCACGTGTTGTAGATGGCGTTCGTAATCTGGTCTCTAGTTCTAACATGGCTCGTAATCTGGTCACTAATTCTAGCATGGCTCGTTATCTTGTCATTAATTCTAGCATGGCTAAACTAGTGGGTTCTCCTACCTCTGATTCTACATCCACATATCAGAATGGAGCTAAAAACACCTCACTTGTGGATTTGTTACTTAGTAAAGGCGTTATGGATGACCATTTTCTCCACAAAGTCTCTCACTCATTTTTTAAGGTGGTGCTTCGTGAGAAAACTTCCATCACCACCGGAGTTGCCATTGTCGACAATACTGAATTAACAATCAAGGTGGGAGGACATACACCCAAAATGGTACTTTTTAATACAGGCGCCTAACCAATGATTCTTAGAGTTCAATTTGTTAAAAAGACGGGCATGTTCAACTCCAAACTATGGAAATCTATGTGGCAAATTTGCACCATTAGTGGGAGCATAGAGGATACTTGGGGAGAATTCGGATTTGATTACACTTAACTTTATAAACGTATAGATTAGGAGCTTTGCCTATAAGTCAAATGTTTTGTCACCAATGCCATTAATTATGATGTGCTCATTGGGTAAGAGGCCCTGTTTCCACTGGGTTTCATAATTGACAACTAGTTTGAACATGCATACTACCGAATGTATTGGGAAACTGATGGCCACCAGCTAGGATACATACCCCTTGATTTACATGGGAACCATAGTCTTATGGTTCACCATTATATGCTCAAGGAAGCACACACCATTTCTTA
>Ga0209611_10012385_pt1 | contig 12004 bp, 5 predicted proteins | sample S1TSphgellanicum_3_FD_187693 | JGI IMG/M metagenome (GOLD analysis project Ga0209611, IMG submission 187693) | Host-associated microbial communities from peat moss isolated from Minnesota, USA - S1T2_Fc - Sphagnum magellanicum MG (SPAdes) (version 2) | ecosystem: Host-associated > Plants > Peat...
GCTGTTGTTTCAGGATGTCTACCAATGGTGTATTTCCCATGACACCCAAATGTTGGTAATAATGATTGGTGTGTTGTTTGATATTAGAAACTAGCTACAAGATGTCGCCTTAGGTCCTGGTTATAACTTTTTTTTCCCCCTAACCCTAAAACCCTAAAAGGGACCTTAAGGTTTTCCAAGTGTTTGGTTCTCTACTTAGGTTCCAAATGGTGGATTCAAGAAAACTTGGAACCTCCAGTATCGAGACCCTGGAACTTAATTTAATGACCTGACCTAAATTTCTTGAAATCCATGAACTTGCTAACATTGGTGGAAACCCTAAATCTTATTTAATTTTTTAAAAAATATTATATATATCCCATCCTTAGATTATAAATCAAGGTCTTTGAGTTCAAATCTAACATTTCTTGGGTTTAATAGGGTCAATAGTAGCTAGGCCTTAATCAAGAAAGTGAAAGTACCAGTGTAGAGTTGGTTCACACTAGTCAACGATGCCAAGTGGGGGAAGGAGGAGGGAAATACATTTATGGTCTTTGTGTGCAATTTAGGTCCTTCAACACTTCATCCTAGTGGACAGTTAAAATGGTTTTCATTTCATTTCATGATCAAATTTCAATGGTTAAATGATATTTCTAAGTTTTTGAAAAAAAAATCTTTTTTTTCAAAATATGACAAATGCCCTTATGAAATTATAACTAGATTTAAGGGTGAAAAAAAAAAGGTTTAAATCCCCTAAACATGGTCCGTGTCTTGGATCCTAATGCAACTAACCCTACATCAACAACCTAAGTTCACAAGATGTTGCGTCGTAAAACTTGCCTACAAGCATCATGAAGAATGCTTGCCATTGAAAATCACCACTATGATTCCTTTTATGATGGCATTTTGCCATTAGTCCTATGTAGTGTCATTGTTTGTGTCACATTTTTTTCTTGTTTAGTTACATCATATTCATAAGCAAGCTCAACATGATGAACACTAGTGTGGCCTGCGCCATTGGCCCAAGTGTTACCATGTCCTCAACTGATTTTTCCTCCCAAAACCTGAATTTTTGGAATTTATTTGAATTTTCAGAGATAGAAATCACTTAAAAATCAATATCTCCCACATTCTGAATCCAAATCTTACCAAATAAATTCCATTAATTCTTCCTCATCAAGATCTTTCCAACAACACCAAAGGCACATTCTAATTCTTCAAAAAAAATTCAGCTATGATTGAATTAAAGTTTTAGTGAAGAAATCATTCAATATTCAAGAACTTTTGCACTACACATCCAAACATCATGGAACCAAGCCCATGCACCCCTCCTCGTTGAGAGCTTTCCAAAGACACCAAGAACACAATCTGAAGCATCCCAGTTCGGTGGATTTCATAACTACAAATCGAGACAAACTACCTTCTTTCATAGCTAGATTGCTTCGACTTGTAAAGATCCTGTTTTAACCAAATATAGCTAGTGATTTCTTTTGTTCATTTCATGTAATTAGGGTTCATTTAAAAAGAAGGTTAGAAGTTAGAAGCTTGTATTGTGCACATTGTGGATTTCAAAGTCCAAAGTTTAGACCTGTTAAAATCCATAGTTTTAATGAAACATTGTTCAATGTTCACAATTATGGCAACCCAACAATAGTGCAAGGATTCACCCTGAAGCAAGTAAGAAACTCTTTTTCCTAAATCCCAAGTTCCCAAATATGTATTATGAACTATATTCATGCCCTTTGAAATTTTAATTTTATATTGCATCTTGCAAATTGGTTGTTGTGATTTCTAGAAATGAACACAAAAAATAGGTGCATATTACAATTAATGCATAATTGTAAAGATCATAAATTCAGGAGCTATTGAACTTTACTTTTCCCCTTCCTTTTTTTTGTACATTGTGCTTTGCAACAATTATTACAGTTTGAAGAAATTTGAGTTTGAGTGAAAAAATTACAATGTGTGTCCATATTGCATTGTGAATGTAGAGTTTCTGTTTCTCCAATGGAAATGGTGCAAATAATTGATCAATAAAATTAAAAAATTCAATTATTATTTTTCTATTCTAAGTGTTGAGTTTTGTAATGTTTCATTTTAGTTTTGTGAAATTCTTGAATTTTAATTGTGTGCACTATGTAGTGAAAGATTTTTGTTTGTTGTGTGCACCATGGTCCCTTCTAAACACTCTTTTAAACCCCCTCAAGACTCTAGGTATTATTTTATTTTATTTATTAAGTGCCAACTTTGGAACAAAATTTTGTTGTTTGAAACCTTTACCTTGTTAATGTAGCATCAACATCCAATAATCATCTTACATAACAAATTTTACATTTCATGATCCTTTTATAGCATTAGTGCTTAGCAATCCTTCAATTTTTATTGTTTGATTCGATGCAAGCTTCAAACACTAGTGTCATGGTGCATTTAGGAAAAACCCCTCTTCTTTCTAACACAAAATTTACATGTGATTCCCTAAAAAGAACTTTAAAAGATAAAAAGAAAAACATAATGAGTATGAGTTTTATAAAAAAATTAGAATGTGTCAGCCACAAATTTCCCTCAGGTTGAGAGTGTTGTTGAAAAAAATGGATTTATTCAAAAATTCAAAAGAAAGACAAGATCCTTGTTACAATATTGGATTATTTTTCTAAACATGTTGGCAAAAGGAAAACTACAATGATTGTGAAAGAGGTGGCCAAAAGAGTTCTTTATCATGTGGAAAACAACCATCACCACAAGAATGAAATTGCATATACTTCAACTTTGTAAGGACAATGTGGTGTAACAACTAAACATAGCACATGCGGAGGAGGAAAACACGAAATGAATCCCAAGCATTCCCACTTGGGAAGTTGGAGTTCTAAAATGTCTCGAATATTTGGGTTTAGGGTTAAACTAACAAATGTGGTCCAAATTGGGTTCTCAATATATCCATGCAAAGGTTTTGAGGCACATATATCCAAAGTGAACTCACATTTTCAATTTCAAGTTGCGAGCTAGAAGAATATGGCCAAAAAAAAGGTTGGGAATCAAAGTGACAATTTGATTCCCAACCATTAAAAAATGAGAAATAAGGGTCAAATGACTTCCAATTTGAGCATTCAACATGGCATTGGAAAGATTGCAATGAAGTAGACATTATAGTGTGATTACATGCTCAAAAACACTTATTTTGAACGAATTACAAGGTTCCAACATTTTGAAACACTACATGTTCCAATTTTGAGAATCCATTTTGAAATTCCCAAGAGTTTTGGTCATTTCAATGTAGGCCTAGTGGCAAGTGACAAAGTATATTTTAAGGAAGGAAATAGTGAGTCCTCCCAAATTTGGGCTATGTGGGAGCTTTAAATGAATCCATGTCAAGTTTATGACCCAATTTAATTATAAATGCACAAACTGCCCTTTTATCTTCATGGAGGAGTACATGACCTTATTTATGAAGATGACATTTGATTTTTGAAGTGAACCAAAAGTTGATGCATAGGTTATAATTTTGGCTTTTAGTTGTTTGATTCATGTGTTTGAAGAGGTGTTTTCATTAATTAAGTTTAACCAATGTGATATGTTTGTATGTCATTTTATTATAACAATGAAAATATGTCAAGGTGACATATATGCCTTGTATTTTGACCTTCCAAACAATTTGACTTCTTTCCAATTTCCTACATTCAACTATTTTCTTGAGGTCAATTTTTTGGGCTTCCTATGATGAGAACCATGAATCTTACTACCAAGATTGAAAACCTCACATTTGACAGGAATGGCCAAGCTATTTGAGCCAAACACCACAATTAATACTATTGGACTATAGTTTAGATAACCAAGCAAATGTATATAATAAAGTCAAGTAGTGGTGGATGTGAAGTTTTAGTGCTCACAAGTGATAGTGGTTCATGTTGTTTAGTTTGTAGCTTGATTTTAAACTCATGTTCATGGATGGTTGGACACTTTGAAAGTTAATTTACCCTTGGTATTGAAAATATTCCAATGTTGTAGAATCTTTCAATTTGCACTTGGATATCATCAAACCAGCTTGTTGCTAATTAAAGAATTGGGGAATGCTTGTTTTTTGATCCCTTAATTTTAGTTGTTGTTTTCCATGAAAGTTTTATGCAACCTAGCCCAAATATGTGCTTTGCAAATTCCAACTTCAAGAGTAAAGGAACTTGAATGCCAAAACAAAAGGAACCAGAAGCTACTTGTTTCATTTATAGGTTTTGTTGTAGGTTAATATTTGCAATATGTGCAATATGTCCCTGGAGAACACTAGCAAAAACATTTTAAGAAAAAATACATGAGTAAAAATAGAGGGTGGAATATATTAATTGTTGGGTAAAAATTATAAGTTAATTAGTTTTAAAAAATGTACATTTTGTTCAAATAATCAATCTAATTATAATGTAAAGTATGTAATAATTTAAAATAATAAATTATAATTAATATAGGATGATTTTAATATGTATATATTAGAAAATTAGATAATAATAAAATAAGTTGAACAATTATCTAATACCCCTAAAAATAGTCATTTGACACATGTAAATCCAAACTTCCCCCTCCCACACCCCCTTCCCTTCCCTTGGGGCAATTTTAGGAAATTGGGGTGCTACAATAGAAAGAATCAAAAGCTGCCCATTTCGTTTTGGGGTGTTATACTGAGTACTTGTAGGTTGTGTGCATTTTGGAATATTTATGTTTTGAGTGAGGTGGTTGGGTTATTACTAAAGATCAATTATGTTGCAATGGGCAAAGTCCTATTCTTGGTTGGGGTTCAATATTCTAGAATTGCATGTGTTTTGTGACCTTCATCTATGTGAGTTAGTTGGTTTTCTCTTGGCTCTAATGTGTGTGTGTTTTGTAGCTTTTGTATATTGGCATAAATCTCCCACAATTTTCTTCAAGTAGCTAGATATTTGATTCAACAAAAAAGATCTCGCCTCTAGACATGAGGGAAAAAATTCCCCATTTGCAAGTAGTTCTAACCCAAACAAAAAGTCTAATCACACAAAAAAACCTGATTAAATTTTTTATATTGCCACTTAGTTTTATTCCAATCGCTAGGATATAGCCACATTTGCTATATTATACCTATATATGTGACCATTCAAGCAACCTGAAAATTTTGAAAAAAAGCATTGCTTCTAATGAAATAAATTAAACTTTTTGACTTTCTATAAGCTTGAATCCCGTGGATCTTTTGTGCAATTTAGGTCCTTCAAACACCCAACTCCCAAGGATTGGTTCACATGATGTTAATTTCATTTAACAATCGGATTTCAATGGTCAGATGGGAAATATTCTAATAGTATACAATTGAACTTTTCAAAAAACTTGTAAGCTTGAATCCCAAACATTTTGGGTTGAAGAATCGCAGAGTCACATTACATTTTTTAAAAATGAAGGGCTGGCAAAGACGAACCTTGATGCAATAGTTTCCACAGAATTAGTTATTTCATAAAATGGTTATAGAGGGGTATTCATTAATCTTACAATTTTCACATGCTTTGATTGTGTTTGGAACCCTCTCTTTTCTGGTGAATAATTATGACGAGTGACAATCATTATAATGAAGCCCTATCCTAACTGATCATTACTCAGGTCTCCAGGTCTAAGTGGAGGGTATCATGTATCACTCATCATCTAACTCTGAAAAAAGAAGTGAGGAATAAATAATATCAAGCAAAAAGTAGGTGAATGAATAACCTTTTGCAACACTGCAAGTTTGCTCAGAAGAATTTTTAAAGAACTGGAAATTGTTGTTGTCTGGGATCCTTGGATTGTGTATGGAAACTCTTTTGGGTTAATGAGTGGCTATTGATCATGATATGAATTCCTTGCACTTGACCAAATTTTACCAGGCAACTTTCTTGTTGTTGTGATTGTTTCAAGAATCATTGGATTGTGTATAGAAACTCCCATATATTTGCCCCTATGGTTGATGGCTCCATGTGGCTCTTGTTTGGAGTCACAAAGGTCCTGGGTTTGAATTTGTTGGTGACCAGGTGAAAGCTTTTACCATCATCAATGTCACTAACTAAGCCCAACTTGGGGTGGGGTACCTACTCATTGACAGCTTGTTGGTTGGGTTTGTTCCAACTTGTTAGTTGGGTTTGTTCGAGAGCTTGATAGTCAGGTTTATTGTGTTGCCTGCCCTTCCCCCTTCACTTTGCTTTAACTCTGATATGTTTTTTGGGGGCTCCCAATTAAATCCTTTTGCAAATATGGTGTGCCTCATTTGCTGGTTGTAATATGGTAAGGACAATTTTTAACATAATAGTAAGTGGCCTTTGTTGTTGGCCCAATTGAATGAATGTTGAAAGGGAAAACAATACACTTTCTTGAACCTAAGTCTGAAATCAAAATTTCATTAAAAATTTAATTTTAAATTAATATTACAATGTCAATGAAATAAACTATTCAAAAATTCAATACTATCTTTCACATCTTAGGTCTAAAAATAATGAAATTACCTTCATAAAATTTTACTCATTGTGGCCTATTCAACCATATGAAGAATTGTACCCAATTTCCCTAAATTTTTAAAATTTTGATTCATTCAAATGAAAAAATCACTTCTGTACTGTAGGTTTAAACATTATGAAACCAGCTTCTGCGCACCTGGTCTCATTGACCGCTTTCAATGGTCTCAAAAGTGCGATGGGGGCACCATGGTTTGGGAGATCCTGGCGTGACAAACAAACTACCTTCCTTAATAGATAGCCGTGTATGCTTACAAAAATGTAAATTCAAATTTAATGATGACTTAATAGATAGGTGTGTAAGGTTGCAAAAATGTATATCCAAATTTAATGATGCACTCTTCAAAACTCAATCACTCTTATAGTGAGCAAAGGAGTGCAATACGTGCAAGGCAGACTGGGACCACAACAAACATCATTGCACAACAAGCATCCAATAAGGAAATGTGAGTTGCTAGAAGCTCAGACATTGGGCCCCCAGGTGAAATGGTACTTTAACCTTTTTGAAGAATGCCTTTCATTGTCTATATTTAGCCTGGAAAATGTCAAATTTAGACTTGGAGACCCTGATTCAGTTTTGGGGGAGGAGACCCATATTGGTGCTGGGCGGTTCTTACAATTGGGGGACAAATACCCATCGGTTATCAATGGGTTTATAGAATATACCCACTTACTCATTGGTTCTCAAATTCTTTCAAATAATCAATTTTGATACAATAATCACGGTTCTTGAATTTTTATGAAAAGTTAAGTAACCTTCCAATGAACTGTCAGTTTTTTTTTTGTCAATTCTTTCATGAAAATTGTTGGTTCTTTGAAGCTTTTGAAATAACCAGAGTCAATGGTTCTTTGATTCTGAATTTTGTTCAAAAAACTGGAACTGATCATTCCTGGATTCTAAAATATTTAAAGAACTGGAACTGGCATTGCTTTAAAAATTCAAAGAACTGCCCAACACTAGTCCACATAGTCTTTATAAGCAACTATTTTTAAAATGGGGCCTTAGGTTTTACCATGGTACAAGCCTGGGTTTACCCAATTCCTCGACATGGTCATAATAAGTTGATGATTACACAAACACAATCTTCCCAAGGATATTCAAAGTTGGTAGAGAAATTTTGACTAAGAATTTTTTTAGAAAACGTTGCCAAGTCTGGACTATGGCACCTGTAAGCTCAAACTTCAACCTTTGGATGGGAATGGCGTGCTTAGACAATCCTTCCTATATACATTTTTCCTTTTCATTAGTGTTTGCCATTCCCTCATCCTAAAAGGGAATAAAAATACACACCCTACTAGAACCCTGTGGCCAAGGAAAAAGGTCTGAATTAATCCATGGTTATGTAGCGTCAATTCAAAAACTATATAATTAAATATAATTATACCTTATGATTTATACATTGTAGAGAAAAATATAAAAATAAAATATTATTCTTAAACATTTACAATGGTAGAGAATGTACTCCTATCTTTGCTACCAACCCCGAGAGTAAGGTGTGAAAAAGTCTACAAAAAAGTTATGAGCCAAAATCTCATGGGTTTGTCCCATCACAAGAAGGGGTTTTCCAAATTCTCCCTCTTGAAACTCCCTTGTAAGAATATGTTTTGCTATCTCTCCAGTTCCCCTCCTCCCCCTTTCCTCTTTCCCCCCCCCCCTCATTTCTCATCACTTGTGTATGTAATATATATCACAAAAACCAAGCTCATTTGGCTGATGGGGGGGGTGGTGGACCCAAAACCAACTGGCAAGAACAAAAGAGTGAACAAGGTGGGGTTGGACAGGCCATTATCTGCTGAAAATCTTCAAATGGGTTTTGTTTAGTTCACCAACTTTCTGTGTGTGGGGACTGCAGAACTTGCCCTACACTTCTACTAGTCTGCAAAAGAAGCTTCAAGGTAGGGGAAAAAAAGGCCACATCCTTCCCAGAGACTATGAGAACAGTACATAAATGTATGTGATACTAGCTAGGCCAACTTCTAGTTGAAACTTTTGGTGACTGAAGTTGGAGTGGAAGGTGCTGTGGACCCTCCTCCTCCCCCTTTTACTTTCTTCTCTCTTCTTGCAGGTATTTCAATTTTCCACTCCTCCCACCCAGCTCTATCCACCAGCTAGCTCTTTCCATTCTTTAATACTGTTGTACCTTGGCTTGCAGCTTCAATATGAATGAATTATATTACTTTCAGAACTGTTGAAATTGTCAAAACATATTTATTCAAAGAATATTTTTTATGAAGGACATAACGAGTGTTTTAATATGTTCAAGATTTTATTTTTTTTAACATTACAATTTCAAAATAAAATAATTATTGGACATTGAGATGTTGAACTTGCTGTGATAACTCATGTTTTTACTTATTCAATTTTTTTGCCAGAGTGTTACTATCAGCTTGTGAGCATCCCAAAGAAAAAAATAGCAATAAATGGTGATTGTTATTAGAACCTTTCCAAAACAAAATAAATAGTCTGTCTATCTACAAAAGCCAAAAATAAACTTCTGGTGAAGTTTACCCCAAAAAAATTTCTTTTTCTTTGAATTTTTTTCAAATTTTTTTTTGAAAAATCTACCCAAGAAATAATATTCTTTTTAAAGAAAAAATCACAACAATGCAAAAATTCCTTGGCAGATAAAAACTGTTTCTGATGGCACTTCCGTATACAAGTCCCATTCCAGTCCAAGCTGATCTCCAGTACATATGGCTCAAGTTTGCTTTTAGATTGTTGTAAAGGAAGTCAATAACTAGAAATTTTCTTGAGGATGGATTGCATTACAAATTGGCCCAGTTGTTCCACAAAGTGGACGAAAGCTTTCAAGGCATTATTAGGATACATAAGTCAGCTTGGGAGCAGTACTAACCTAGCACAACCAAAGGTACACGCTTTTTCTAATTTTCATATCAATATCAATGTCATAAATGTGATGAAAGAAGGTGACGTATGGAAGGACTACAAGGTCTCATATGTTTGTATGTAGGGATCAGCTGAAGCCGATGTCGTATGTAGGGATCAGAAGCAGATATCATATGTATGTAGGGATCAGAAGCAGATGTCGTATATAGGGATCTGACAAATTATGATTTGTGCTACCATCCAAAGTCTGAATTGGCTTTTCTTTTTTCTTGGCCTATGATGATGGCAGCAGAGGGAACTCTTTTTCTGAGTGGAAGGGTTAGAGCAGCCACAGTGAACCAGCACCCACCAGTACACCATGAAGGATGGATGGTACATGGTCAGGAAACAGTTTTCTGTTGGGCTCCAGTTCACTAACTAACCATGGTCATTATCTCAATTACTTTTTTTTCTAGCCTACCTATTAACAACCCACAAGCAAGTAGGTAATCAAAACAGCCCTTACCTATGTACAAACCATCTACTTAGCTACAGTTGCCTATTTTCCTAGGTATCTGCCTATATATGAGAGCTATTTCCTACAGCATTGGTTACCAAGGTGAAACCGAATATTTACTTCAGTTGAGGTACATCCAGAACTGAGTAATAACAGACATCCAGCACTGTGGCCAGTTAGAGCGGGTCCAGGACCTGCTCAGAGTTCAGTATTTGGTGGATTGCATGTGCTACTACTGAAGTTTTACTCATCAGTGGCGCACGGAAAAGTGGCAGGCAGAAGGGGTCAGATAAGTAAGGCTAATAACAGGGTCTTGAGCAGACTGGAGGTCATCATCTTAGGGTGGCCCAGCCAAAGACTCGGAGTCTCCAAGACTCCTCAGCCTCAGCGGGATTCGCTATGTCGGTTTGATTAATATGACTGATCAGGCTTTTCCCTCACATGGATCTCTGCATCCCCAGTTAAGGTAATTTGTCTGCATGTCTGGGGTGTCGCCCATGGATCAGCTTTGCATCTCTGGATGATGATAATTTGTCTGCATGTCTGGGTTGTCGCCTACGACTTGTGCAAACTGCATTCTATATTCCCCATACTTACTGCTACCAGCATATGAGTTTCCCAACTACATTGCAACACAAAAAAAAGAAAAGAAAAAAACAGCTGATCATAAACTCATCTACTGACATCAGATCTGATTTGGTTCTCTTTAATTATTTTCTTACTCTACAACAGATCCCAATTGCTTTTGTTATTTCCTTACTCTTGCAACAGACCCACCCAATTGCTTCTCTTATTTTCTTACTCTGAAGAGATAGATCCAATTGTTTACTTACTCACTGTCAGATCTGATTGCTTTTCTTAGGTTCTTACTCGCAATAGATCCAATCACTAGCTTGTTTACTTCACTTACTCATAGCAGATCTGATTGCCTCATACCTACCAGATGACTGGAGGGGTCCAGACTCCCAGGCATCCTGACTCTCTTCCCTCTGGCAACTCAGTCTTTTTGTTATAACAAAGCAACTTCTTTCAAGAAAATTCTTCTTACAAAGTTTTATTTTTTCAGACTTTTTTTTACACAAGGGGATTTTTTAATTGTTAGAGTGTTAAGCCTTGTCAGGAATCTCCACACAAATCAAGTTCACTAATATTAGTACCATACCAACTACTATAGTCTGGCATATTAATCATTCCTCAAATGGTGTGCAAGAAAAGAGAAAATAAAAAAATAAAAAAAGAAGGAGAAAACAAGGGAAAAAGCTTCCCAAACTTCCTCAGCAACAAGGAAATTGTCATAATGATTTTTTAAGGTAATCACTTTCCAAGGCTCTTAAGGTTTTGGTTTACAAATGAACATATTTGTGCTTTTCTAAGGACCCAAATCTTAATTAATTTTTTAAAAAAATATTTACATTGCAAATATCATAATCTCTTAAATCACCATCCAAGAAGCGATTTTTTCCCTTTGCAATTGCAATATATCACAAGTTCTTATTATGATATCAAGGAAATAATATAAATCATAATTATATGTAATATGTAAACATTTCAATTGATTAATGGGTAATTAAATGATGCTCAAATGTTTCATACCTTGACGTTGTTCTTATTATTATCTTAAGTGACCTGGTTCAAAGGTGGACAGTTTCTAATCATTGTAAGGGGGGAATTCCCACAGGGTTTGACTGATGCGGACTCTGTACAAGAGTCACATTTCCTTAGCCGATTAGTTTACCTGATTGCCTATTGTAAGACTGGTGACAGAGTCCATGGACTAGTGGCCAAATGAAACACACACACACTTACAAGGTGACCATGAGTACCAATCATGTTAAGTAGCTATGTTATCATGCTTTCATGTTTTCGAAATGAATTGAAGTTGAAATACTTCTCACAAGAATTCCAAGGCTTCAAGGTTTGAAATTCTCAAAAAAAACAAAATCCCCAGACTAAAACCCTTTACTACATTCTATTACAAAAAGAAAATGAAACCCCTAAATGTAAGGAAAACCCATCAATGAACCTCTTATCTCTTTTCCTATGTCTCTTCCAAATTATGGACACTTTAACTTGCCGGCCTGAAAAAATCACTTGAGCTTGGAATAAAGCTTCAAAAGCTAATGGACGCATATGCCTTGACCTAGAGTCATACGCATAATAAATATTCAAAACCCAATCATAGGCTTCAGATAATAT
>Ga0209611_10012387_pt1 | contig 12003 bp, 8 predicted proteins | sample S1TSphgellanicum_3_FD_187693 | JGI IMG/M metagenome (GOLD analysis project Ga0209611, IMG submission 187693) | Host-associated microbial communities from peat moss isolated from Minnesota, USA - S1T2_Fc - Sphagnum magellanicum MG (SPAdes) (version 2) | ecosystem: Host-associated > Plants > Peat...
TTGTGAGAAGATCTACATCACAAAGCTTTAAAATAGAGATAAAGTCACAAATGAAGGTCTATTGGTTTTGGGCAAATTTTGACAAACCTTGCACCAACTCCAACAAAGAAATGATGCAAGAAAGACCCAATAACATCTCGAGATCACACAAGAGTTCATAATTGGTTTTGCCAATTTCAACAATTACATTATCTTCAACCATTTTTATAACCAAAGTTTTGTATTCATTAAGGATTCTATTGGAAGGCAATAACATTGAGATTTAACATGTTTTGATGTTATTGAAAATTTTATTACCTTTGCATTCAAAGAGTTCAACCAACTTACTTGCTTCAAGATGGTGCTTGGGAATTTGGGCAAAGTAATTGTGCATAGATGCAGGCAAACTTTTGATTTTTCCCACCAAATTCAAATTACTCAAAGTTTGGACAACTAGGTTTGTGTGGTGTGCCATACAATGCACACCACTCACAAATGGAACATGGTTTTGCATCAGCTTCATGGTGACACCATATCTTAAGCCCTCAAAATTTGTCACTCCATCTGCTCCAAAGCAAACCAACTTATTTGCCACATTTGTTTCAATCATGCCTCCAAACTCAACAAGGTTCCACATAATAAGCTTGGTCAAATTAGTAGAAGTTACACCATCCAAAACCTTCTAAAAGTTGAGCAAAATTGGGACCCACTTCCACCCATCAATCACATATAGATGAATTGAAAGCCAACTTTAGTTGTTAATAATGGTGACTTCATCACAATTCACTAAAATGAATAGTGTTTTTTGGACAACAACCTTTATGGTTCGCAACACTAGGCTATGCATTCTTTTAGCCATGGTCCAGCCATGGTATTTGACCAATGTTTCTAAGGACAATGCTCCACTTTTAGGAACTAGAAAAGCGTCTTGAAATCTTCAAAATTTGTGATTAGGTGCCCTTGTTGGAGCAAATGGAAGATTACAACAAATTGTAGGTTTTTTTTCTTCTTCTATGTTTTGTCACCATTTGCAACTTGCACTACAACTATAACACATCCTTTGGAGGCATGCATCTTTACATTTTTCACGTGAACATTATAAGGATGAAAAAACGATTGCTGTAGAATAGTTCCTAATTTAGCCTTGCTACATTTCCTCACTCCAGAATGTTTGATGAAAAATTTAATTTTAGAATTAAAAGTTTCTCCTTCCCCTTAATGTTAGAGCAAATTTTGCATCTGACCATTTTCATTTTTCCATTTGGTCCACACATTGGTTCAAACCAAGGGAACTTAGTTGACCATCAATCTTGAAATACTTTGTTTATTTTCCATTCAGATATTTTTGGCCTCTTTTTCTTTGGTTCATTACTTTTAGGGTCTAACACATGATCTATAGATTTAAATGTGCGTGTAGATTCAAAAACCAACAAACCTTTACCCTTCACCACAACAGAAGATGTAGGTGATAATGAAGAAGGAGCTAAATTAGTAGAAATGTTAGGTGATTCGTTGGGTGTGTGGTTTGTAGCAAAATCAAGTACTATAGAGGTTGAGAAGAAGAGATGAAAGTTGAAGTTTTGTGGAGGCTTCAAGGGCACCAATTCCAAAACAACGATTATAAATTTGATAGGGAAAAAAAATCGTGACCTTAGATGTGTTGCAAAGCTTTCATAACAAACCTCATAGCAAGAAACCAAAAGAAAGGCCAATTGACACTTGAGCAAAAGACACAAACTCAACGAAACATTTCTAATAAGTCAAGCTTGAACCCTAAACCCTACAACTTTTGGATCTTAATGACCTTCAAACCTTGCACAACTACATAAAACAAAAAAATACTTGAATGTTCAGTGGGTTTTGTAGTTGAAAATTTGTGTACCTTTTTGCATTCAATTTGGTCCTCCTAAATCCCTTGGGCCCTTAAGAGTAGTGTGTTTGCATCATTCCTAAGCTCCTCCTTTAAAAGATTTGCGTTTACAATTAATCTAACATATTAGATCCAATCCTGACCAAAGAACACCCAAATCAAATCAAATGATTCAAAACGAAGATATGTACCATGATCTTCTTGGAATGAACTTCATACAAAAGTATAATGTCTTCTAATTTCATGTTTCTTCCTTTAGCATTAGAAGCATATCAATTATGTGTGAAGTTCATTCAAACTGAAAAGGTGCGTTCCACATCAAATTGAAGTTGCTCCCACTGCTCAATTGTTTTTTTCTTAGCACGAGCATTGGCCTTTTAATCATTTCATCATAATTGAACCAAGGGGTTAACTAAAACCTTTGCTTTCATAAATGCATGGTCTTTGTGCCTTGGCCCCTCATGTTAAGTATATGAATGACTAAACTTACTTTATTCCATGGCAAGATGATGAGTTCCATTGAGATGCTTCTAGAGCAAACATTTTGCCATGTAAAAGACATCACATGCACCCATCTTGCATGTGAATCTCTTCCCAACCTTGGCCCATTCAACCCCTTCCTTGGCTACCCCCAATGGCCCATTGTTCTTAAACCAACATACAAAAAAAAACCAGATTCATATATAAAAGATATAATGTAGGTATTATAGTTAATGATGTTGGTTTTAAATAGAAAATGCAAGTATTGCAAGGTATTCCAAATTATGAATGCATTGATTAATTAGACATAGGCTTTTCACAATTGGGGTATTGCAACAAAGAATTTGACCAAAAAAACCCTCGTCACTCAATGTGAGAGATGAATGAGGTAATGTTTTGTAAGTATACAAAAATTCAACGCCTTTAGGAGGCACATAGACCATAAGTGTATGATGATGTTCTTTTATCAATCCAAAATTTGATTGTAATGGAGGAAGTTTTTCATTTCCATCAACAAGCTAAGCCTCTTTAACTTCAATAACTAGCTTAACTTCTACTACAACATCTAGGCTTCCATCAATTGGTTGAACCTCTTCACTTCCACCTACAAGCTAAGTTTCCATTTCCATTTTTGCAAATGTGGGTGCATTTGCTGCATTCATGTTTGCACCATCTTGAATCCACTTCAATTCATTTTGAGTTATCATCCTATTACAAAAACCAAAACTAACCAAATAAAAATGAAACAACCAATTACAACTATAAATAAATAAATAAAACAAGAACAACCAAGAGGAGCTTCAAGAGCACCAAGAAATAAGGGGTTTAATGTTCAGGAACAATTAAGAAATAAGAGCACCAGGGAGCACCAAGGAGTGATTAAAAAAGAAGAACATCAATGAACGATCAGGAAAGAAGAGCATTAGGAGTGAGCAAGAAAGAGGAGCAACTAGGAGTGACCATTAGGAGCACTAGGAGTGAGTAGGGAGGAAAAACAACCATGAAAAAGCATTAAAAGCGAGTAAGGAAGAGGAGCACCAAGAATGAACACTAAGAGCATTAGGAGCAAACAAAAAAAAGGAGCGACAAGGAGCGAACACCATGAGCACTATTAGGAACAAGAGGGTCCTGACTAGAAAAAGGAGCGAGCAAAGGAAAAAGGAGCACATGAGTAATAGGACCAACCAAGAGCTCGGCGTAGCTTACCTAAACACACAATGGCAAGCTTGGGGGGCACGCATGGCTTTTGGCTGCGTCCTTTGGTTCCTTGCTCCTCACTTTCCCTCCTCTAGTAATGGTGATGACAATGGTAAAACTTCATAGGAACATAATGAAGCTTTTAGAACAATGGCGAAGCTTCTAAAATGATGGTAAAGCTTTGGAGGAATGTGGCAATACTTCTGGAATAGTGACAAAACCTTGAAATTGGGAGGAGAGGGGGGGGGGTTTAGGGTAGGTAGTTGGGTTAAGGGGTAGGTAGTGGGGTTATCCTTAGAACTAATAATGGCAGGTCAGGGGTGTGGGGGAAAAGAAAAGGGAAAAAAAAACCCACTATAGAGGACAATCCTTGGAGTTGGGTTTCATCCCATCCAAAACATTTGGAATGGGATTTTTGGATGGTGCACTGGTGGGTGTTGTGTCACAAAAGCCTTACGTTCGACTAGAGTGAACTAGTAGCCACCAATGCACTAATTGATCGTTTTGTCCATTGGATGGGTTGTGTTTTTTCATTCAGCATTAAATGGGGTTATCACAATCCATTTTTTTTCATTGCTAACCATTATAAATTTTTTTTTGGTTTGTTCTTGGTTGTTTTTCCTTGGACCTGACCTCACACATAGCTACCTTACGCACCTTCCTACCTTCATATGTGTTGTACCAACCTTGGTACCTTACTAATTATCCCCTATTGACATAGTTACCCTAATAACTAGTTATCTTATTAACTTAACTACTATACTAACTACCTACCCTACTAACCTAACTACTTTGATAACTACATACCCTATTGATTTAACTTCCGTATTGACCTAACCATTGTATTAACAACCTACCTTACTAACCTAATTACATTACTATTTAGTAACCCTATATACACAACCACCTTATTGACATAAGTATTCTATAAACCTAGTCACCTTGATAAGCTAACTTGTTTCCTATATACTAACTTACTTGTCTACCTAGTTACCTTGCTAATGTCACTTTCTTCCTACTTATTAATTTGCCTACCTACATGCCTACGTACCTTAATAATTTATCTACCTTGCTCCTTGAACTTCCTTTCTACTTACTAACTTGCCTACTAACCCAACTACCTACCTACTTACCTGCTTACATATTTATGCACCCACCCTCCTACCTACCACTATGTTCACAAACTTACCTATGTTTTTTACATAGCCAAATACCTAACTAATTACTTACCCACTTTTCCCACCCCCTTAGCCCCTTAATCCTACCTATCAATATATTAAGGTTCACCCTAGTTCATGGATGATGAACATAGGTCCCCATATGTAGGTATTAAAAACAATTTATAATGGAAATAATGTCATAATTGTAACCATTTTGGTTTAATTAATGCATATTTTACTAAATTTTGTTTACCTAATTTATTTATAAAATGGACATTACAATACTTCTTTTCATGTAATTATTATAAGTATATACTATTGGATTATGGTTTAGGTTTAAGGTTGGGACACATAAATTAGTTAACAAGTTTTTCACATATTTATAATAATATTAACTTAAACTAAATTAAATTTGGGGGAAAATTTTAGGGTTCAGACATATGTAAATTAATACAATTTGATTCTATATGTTTTTCAAAAAGAGTGGAAAAAAATAGTTTAGAGAGATCATACAAAGGTAAGAGACATATCTTTTCTTTTGGTTTTTTACAAAATTTATTTGATTTATTTTAAAGATTAAGGTTTTTTTTTTCAGTTAGTAAATCTTTGTAATTTAAGAGCTTAAAAATTTGGTTAAATTTTTTTTTTAAATTTTTTTTTGCATTATATAATTTGTATATTTTGTATAGTTTTTTGGGGTTAAAGCATATACCATTAGGACTTTCTTTTGTTAAGGTTTGTATATTTAGGGTTGTAATAGGGCTTATGTCAAAATATCATTTGGATTTTTAGGGTTATGCCTTATGATTTAATGCATAGGAATTTGGTTCATATATATCAGGGCTTAAGGTTTATATTCTAAACTTTGCTCATTATATTGATTTTTGATCTTATCATTTGTTTAGATTTATAACACAATTATGAATTTCCTTTGTTTCCATATGTTCCATAGTTATTAAAGTTCAATATTTCCTAACCCACTTTTATTTAAATGTAATACCCGTATCGTATTGTGATAATTCATTAACCATGAAACATAAAAATATTTTTAAAATATTTGACTCCCTGCCAATACATCATGAAATTCGTATTTTCAAAATTATTTATTCACCTTATAGTATGATTTAACATATATAAAAATGAACATAATGCAAAATTGGTCACATTGATGATACATGGGGTTAACGTATAATGTAAAATTTACCATTTAATGTTAAAATTATGGTTTAGGTTTAGAGTTTGGGACATATAAATTAATTAATATTTTTTTTACAAGTCTATAATAATTAAAATAAATCTAAGGTGCATTTTGGGTGGAATTTTTAAGGCTTAAACATATGTAAAACAATGCAATGTTATTTTATATTTTTAAAAAGAAAGTGAAAGAACTTAACTTGGAAATATTACCAAATGGTAAGAGACATACCTTCTTTTTTATTTTGTTACAAATTTTATTTAATTATTCAAAAAATTAATGCCAAATTTTTAGTTAGTGAAAATAAGGACATGTGCAAGTATTGCAAAATTATATGAATACTTAGCTCTAAATGCAATATTCATATTCAAGTTCATTTCGATATAACCAATAGGTGATTTAAATAACTTGAGGTGCAGACCCAACCCTAAATGCAATACCCACATGTAAGGTCAGTTTAAAATAAATGGTTTGGGTACCCAAAATATGTTTATTTATAGACCTAAATTAATTTTATGAAAATTAATTATCATGAATAATTATCTAAAATAATGATTTGAATAATTTATCAACATAAAAAATCTAATTAAAATAATAAATTAAATATCAAATTATTGATCTGACTTTTAGATTTAAATTTTAATTATTTGAATAATTAAGGTTCAACCAAATAATCAATTAATTAATATTTTAAAAAATGATTTAAAAAAATGATAATCAATCATTTAGATTATCTAAAATATTTTCTTAATATTTTTGAAATTATGACATCATTTGTTGATATTTAAATTAGATTATTATGTCATATGAGTCCCATAAATATTACAATGGAAACCTATATGCAAGTATTACAAAAGATGTTAAAAATCAATAATTAATTATAAACTTATATGCAGGTATTATAATGGATGTTAAAAAAATCAATTACTAGACCTATATGTGGGTATTGCAATGGATGTAAAAAAATCAACAACTATTTATGAGACCTGTATACGAGTATTGCAATGGATGTAAAAAAACCAATAACTATTTACAAGACCTATATGTGGATATTGCATATTTGAAATGGCCTTATGGAAATTATAATAGAAAGGATGTAGGTATTGCACAATGTTCATTTTGATCTTTGTAAACCTTAGACAAATTAATTTTAAAATGTGCATATAGGACTATTTAAGTTTTGATTATTACGTCTAAAACACTAAGAAGATGATTAAAAAAAAAACATATATGATTAACCATATACCCATCAAACAAGGGTGATTAAAAGAAAATATTATATTGATAAAAGATGTATAAAAATGGGTGGATAAAAAAATGCTAAAAAATCTAATGAAAAAAAAAGTTTTTTATAGAATATCAAAGGATTAAAATTCAAAAAATGGGTAGTCCAAAAACTAAAAGGGTTAAAAAAACTTAACTAACTATATAAAGTGAAAACCTTAAACCATATCATTATTTACAATGTCATGTTTAATTCAGTAAACATTTGTTGTGTTTGCAGCCCTTGTTGCATGACAAGCAATGTATAGATGGTGACGTTGCATCTCAACATGAACTACATTTGTAACAAACTCCTCCTTTATTGTGCCCTGAACTTTATAAACACCTAAAAACCACCAAATTAAACTTTAACCTAACACACCTTGGATGAAACAAAATTATAAAGAAACAACAAACATTGATTATTATTTTTTCTTACCTTCCATGAATTATTTTTTATTCATGGAAATCCAATATAGTTATTAACTTTTATGTCCAACTTGTTTTAGTGGATTCTCAATCTTAATTTTTAATATCCCATTTCATTTTCAATCGTCGTGCATATGCAGAATGAATGGATCAAATCATTTCTTGTAAATTTTCGTCCTTTTCCATCCATGATGTTACATTTCGAGGCACACTTCCCATGCCCTAAGCATTAAGACCCAACACCTATAACAATTGCTTTGAAGCTAATTTGACCAAAGTTAGTTTTGGTAATGGTGGACATTGTTCTGTAACAATTACCAATTTATCCCACTTGAGTCGAGTTTTAGCACGAACGTAACTAGCAACCTTTTGATCATTTTGCCTCCACATGGCCATGGCATCTCCCAAGATGTGAACGTTCATTTTAACATGGTTTTGACGTCGAGCACCTCCCTTGAAAGTTTAAAGCCTCCTAGGTTTTGCCTTTTTTGCCATTAAACCATGCACCTTTTTCAAATGATTGGTCAACAACCATTTGGCAAAATATGCAATAATGTAAATGTTAACTTTACACTTCCATTTCAACCCAACCTTCATCCATTCTTTGTCCTTCCGAATCATGTTAGGTGAACAAGGGGGTGTTGGTGGTTGAAAGGCTTGGTCAATTTCAAGTTTTGGACCTAAACCAAAAACTATAAAAATAATTAAGTCCTTACTTTGTATTATAAACCCTTAACCTTAAAACCTTAGACATAAAAGATCACACAACAAAATGTAGGTATTGCAAACCATAATATCACATAATCAGATGCAACTATTGTAAACTTTAACCTTTTTTAAGTATTGGAAGGTGCGGGTATAATTAAACTTAAATAGTTTTGCACACTTTTTTTTTCTACATTTAATTTAATGTATGTAAATTCTAAAACAATCTAACCCACCACTTTTTGATTGAAATTCCCAATCTGTATTAGGAGGGATCTCATTATTTGAATTACAAACAACCACCATTGCCAACTTTAAAATCACATGGATTGCTTAATTCATCAACTTTTGGTTTTGATGGAACAACATTTTACTTCCCAATTGTTGGTTCTAATGAAACAACATTTTTCTTCTAGGCTTCCAAATCACTATTAACTTTCTTTAATTTCCTTCTTTTAGCCATTATAACCCTAAACATTAAAAAAACCACCAGATCATTGTTAATTGTCAATTTTAATGAACAATTAAAAATTCTTCGTAGCAAAAAGACTATAAAAAATGAAAAAGAAAAAGAAAAAAAGAAAACAAGATAATAAAAAAGAAAAAAAGAAAGAAGGCGATGTTTTGTTATCATTGCTTTCTTTGTAACAAAACACTTAAAGAAGGTGACAATAGTTGTCGTCGCCTTTTTTGTAGTGACACCAATAAAAACAAAAAAGGTGATGGTAGTAAGATTATTGCTGTCATTTTCTTCACTTAAAACATAAAAAAGAAAAAAATGGGCGATGGTAGCAAGCTTGTTATTATTGCCTTGTTCGCAACAACAACAATTAAAAAAAAACAAAATGTGATGGCAACAAGCTTATTGTTGTCATTCATTTTCCCTTCAAGCAAAAATTGTTGTCATCACCCATTTTTTTCTTCTTTGTATTTGAAGTGAAAATGGGTGACGACAATAAGCTTACTACCATTGCATCCTTTTTGTTTTGGTTGTGAATAAGGTGATGACAATAAGCTTGTTGTCATTGCCTTGTTCATAGTAACAACAACAAAAGAAGAAAAAAATGTGATAGTAGCAAGTTTGATGCCATTATGTTCACTTCAAACAAAAACAGAAAAACAAAAGAAAAGGATGACGACCATTGATGTCATCCTCTTCTTGTCAAGTAGAAGAAAAAAAAATAGAGAAAAAAAAAATTCAAAGAAGGGAAGGAGCTTACCTTTCTTCTCCTACTTCTACATTTGGGATGAAGAGCTCCTTTTGCCTTCTCCTCTACACGTTCCTTCAGTGTTGAGCTCTCCACCCTCCTCAAGCCTTGTGTCTCACGTTTGTTCAAAGTTTTGAGCTACTTAAGCTTGAGAGCTCGGAAGAGCTCTCACGATGGAGTGAGGAGGAAATGAGGTGAGGGAGGTAGGAGGGGGGCGGTAGGTAGGATGGGGGGAGCGGGGAGGTCGGTAGGAGGGGAAAATTTTGAGGCAGAGAAGGGGGGCCGAAAAATCCCCGGGCAGGGGAAGAGGATGTGTTTTTGGTTCATCCCCAAAAAGGCTTGAATGGTTTCATCCTGAACTGGTGCACTGGTGCCTACTGGTTCACTCCAGGCCTTATGCCACTCTTATCTCAGACAATGACAGTCATCAATTTTCTTGATTTTCCATAATTTGGTGTTCACTGTGGATGTCTTTAGAGATAATCTCCAACTGGGCATGAAATGGGAATCTGCCGTCCAAATTGGTGCCCAAACACTAATGCCGAATGGGTATAGTTTTCTAAATAACTTTAAAGTGGGGTTTTATTAGGAAACCCTCCAATTCAGAGTTCCTGAAAAAAGATAAATATTTTCGCCAACAGCTTCAAAAGTCCTATGCCTAGGAGTGCCAATTCTAATCCAAAATGAATTCACTTTTTCTTTGAATTATGTTTAAGATTGGCAATACCTCAAAACATGATCTGGTCTACTTAGAAAACCATATGATGCCATCAGAAATCATTCAAATTTATACTTTGGGGATAATGTTATTCTAGTACATAGATAGCATAATTTCATGAAATATTTCCAAATTCTTTTAATTGATCCATAACTTACAACATTGAGTGCAAAATACCTTTTGGACATAGTAATAGCAGTGATATTTCTTTCAATTTTTTGATGTTGCATCATTGGCTAGTGTCCCAAGAGGGATTTAGCATTGAATGGTAACAGATTTTTAGAACCTGTCCAAATAATTAAAAATGATTAGTTTTAAAATGCTATCAAGCTCAAATCAGAGTACAAATGAGGCAACCAAATTTCAGGAAAAAAAAAATTTCCTGAAATTTTGGCAATTTTTTAATAGAATGTGGATAAAAAGTTACATAATGAATGAAAAGGTGGAAAAGGTTGCATTTATGGATGAAAAGTTACAGAATGAATGTGAAGTTGAAAAAATGTTGTACAACATAAATGACAAGTTGTAAAATAAATTAACACATGCAACATTCATCCATTGTGTAATCTTTCTTAAGGAATTGGAAGGCTTGGAAGCCTTCAAATTGCCCCGAAACAGGGATGTTTTCTCATAGACTTGACTTGGGCCTCTTGTGCCTCATGCAACTTGGTTAAGGAAATTGCTTGAAGAAACTCGAAGAAACTTTCTTTTCCTTGAGGAAGTTGCAAGTCCTCCTTCTTCCCCAAGCAACTTGGTCAAAAAAGTTGCCAAATGAAATCTGGTTAAGTCTCTTTCTCCCCAAGAAAGTTGAGAAAGGTGGATTAAACCCCCTTCTACTCAAAGAATTTGCAAGTTTTCACCTTCGGAGGGCAACTTGTTTGAGAAAGTTGCTCAAGGTTTGCATCCCCTTTTTCATCTGTCCATGAAAAAAAAATGAAAATTTGGCAAAAGAATCAAACTCCTTTGGATTAAAGGCTTGGGAGGAGGATTTAAATCATTTTAACAAGATTTTTTTTCTTGAAATAAGGGTGCAAAAAAGATCGTTAAAAATCATAATTTGAATACAATCCAAATAAAATAAAATAGTTTCCTTGTTGAGCATACTATCTTGAAACTACATCAAGCCCAATGCTACATTAAATTTGTTACACCTTTAAGTGCTTGCCCCATAAGCAATGGTTCTTTTTATAAACTTGGACCTGAAAATTCTTGGGTTTTGAAATATTTCAGAAACCAAAACCATTGGGTCTCTAGTTCTAAATTCTTTTTCAAAACTAGATTTGGTAGTTATTAATGCACAGGTTCCTACCAAAACAATCAACAGTGAGTTTGTTACATTGCACCATTCATTTACCCAACCTATTTGGATCTTGGAAAGAGATTATCACACACAAACCCCCAAACTAAGGGCCACCTTAGACAAGGGTCCAAGGACCAAAAGCCCATGGGATCAATTTGAAGCAAATTGAATCTTGAATTGGACCTTTCTTCACATGAAAAGAAACCACTTTTTCCTAAGGTACAATGAGTGTGTTTAAAGGCTTGGGGTCTAATTCCAGGGTCCAATATAAAAAATGTGCCCTTGACATGTGAGAGGATTGGGTGAACCTTTGGTTTTTTATTTTTTCTTCTTCTTATTTTTCATGATTTTTTGTTTTTCTTATTCTTTTTTTCTCTTACTACACACAATGGATGAGTGTAGGCACAAAGATATTGGTAGCTTTAAATGGACTTTGACTTCCAATGGAAGAGCTCTCCTTTAAGCTTTGTTTTGGGTGAGTGTAAGCATAACATAATAG
>Ga0209611_10012389_pt1 | contig 12003 bp, 10 predicted proteins | sample S1TSphgellanicum_3_FD_187693 | JGI IMG/M metagenome (GOLD analysis project Ga0209611, IMG submission 187693) | Host-associated microbial communities from peat moss isolated from Minnesota, USA - S1T2_Fc - Sphagnum magellanicum MG (SPAdes) (version 2) | ecosystem: Host-associated > Plants > Peat...
CCGGTGCAACCTGCGGGCGCCTACTTCAGCGAGACCCTCGGCGAATTCTTGCTGCCGTATGACATCGTACGCACCAGCGCCGACCCGGATGCCACCCTGCTGGCCTTCCTGCAGAGCACGTATGAGGCCGCTGCCGTGACAGCGAACTGGGATCGCGAGAACTTGGAGTGTCCGCTCGGCATTCCCTGCCGGCCAAGAGAGGTGCCGGGGCCATAGCCTCCTGTGACGCCAATCTTAGCGGCAACTTTGGTAATCTTGCGCCCCCAAAGAACAAAGGCTGCTGCACCATCCCCATGAGAATCACCAAGTTTCTGGCCTCGAGCCTCATCGTCCCGCTGTTGGCCGCGTCGCCCGCGATCGCAGCGCCGTTCTCAGTCGAGCAGGTGCCCGGTCGGCTGCCCAAGGATGTGGTGCCCATCAGCTACGAGATCGCCATCGTGCCGGACAGCCGCGCGCTGACCTTGACCGGGCGGGAATCCATCCGCGTTGAGGTCCGCCATGCGACCGCCACGCTGCAGTTCAATTCGCTCAACGAAACCTTGCACGACGTGCGGTTCGACGGCAAGGCCGTCAAGCAAGTCGTATCGAACGATGCGGAGCAGTTGACCACGGTCACGCTGCGTGAGCCCGCGCGGACCGGGACACATACCTTGAGTTTTGCCTATGACGGAAAAATCGAAACGGACCCTCATGGTCTGTTTGCGCAGACCTATGCGACTCGCGGCGAAGCGAAGGATCTGCTGTTGTCGACGCAGATGGAAGCGACCGATGCACGACGCATGTTCCCATGCTGGGACGAACCGGCGTTTCGCGCCACCTTCGACTTGACGGTCACGGTGCCGGCGGCTTGGGCGACGATATCCAACATGCCCGTCGCGAAACGCGTCGTGCACGGCGCGCTGGCGACGACGACCTTCGCACGGACACCGAATATGCCCTCCTATCTGGTGGAATTCACCGCGGGAGATCTCGGCAAAATCTCCGCCACCGCCGATGGAGTCAAGTTCGGGGTGTGGGCCGTGAGCGGCTCGGAGAAGGACGGCGCCACCGCCCTCGCCAACGCCCAGACGATTCTGGGCGACTACAACGCGTACTTCGGCTACCGATATCCATTGCCCAAGCTCGATTCCATCGCCGTGCCGGGCGGCTTTCAGGGGGCGATGGAGAACTGGGGCGCGATCACCTACAACGACCAAACCCTGTTGTTGTCCTCCTCGAGTACGGTCGCCAGCCGGCAGGAAGTATTCAGCATTCAGGCGCATGAAATGGCGCATCAGTGGAACGGCGACCTGGTGACGATGGGATGGTGGGACGACATCTGGTTGAATGAAAGCTTCGCCTCGTGGATGGCGGCCAAGGAAACCGACCTGCGCAATCCGGATTGGAAGTGGTGGGAGGGCCAGGATGCCGACAAGGAAGACGCCATGAGCGCCGACGCCCGGGCGAGCTCGCACGCCATCCAGCAGCATGTGACCGACGAACTGCAGGCGCTCAACGCCTTCGATCCCGAGATCACTTACAGCAAGGGCCAGGCGATATTGCGGATGCTCGAGGCCTATCTCGGTCCTGATAACTTCCGCGCGGGCATCCGCGAGTACATGCAAAAGCACGCATTCTCGAATGCCACAACCGGCGATCTGTGGGAGGCGTTGAATGCGGCGGGCGCCAAGGACGCGAGCGTGATCGCCGCCGATTGGACCGGTCAGGCCGGCTTTCCGCTCGTCGATGTCGCCGCGCAGTGCGACGCCGCGGGAGCGCGCACGCTCACGCTGACGCAACGGCGGTTTCTGCTGCGCGGGGTCGACCAGGAGCATCACCATTGGCACATCCCGCTGCAGATTCGCGTCGGCGGCGCGGCGCCTCATCCCCTATTGTTGAATGAAGACCGGCAGACGACGGCCGCCGGCCGCTGCGACGAGCCGTTGAGCGTCAACGCCGGTGCGCTGGGATTCTATCGGACCCGCTACGATGCGGCGACGCTCGCGCTCGATACCCAGAATTTTGGCCGCTTGCCGGACACCGACAAAATTGCGCTCCTCGATGATCAATGGGCGCTGGTCGAATCGGGTGTGGATCCGTTGCCGACTTATTTGGCGCTGGCCGCATCCATGGGGTCGGATCTCGACACCCGGGCGTGGAGTCAGATAGCCGAGGCGCTGCGCACGATCGAATTTGCCGAACGCGGCAGCGCGGGCCATGAGGCCTTCAGCGCCTACGCCCGTTCGCTGCTGCGCCCGGTGTACGAACGCCTTGGATGGGACGCGAGGGCGGGCGAGACCCCGGACGTTCAGGAGCTGCGGCGCACGGTGATCCGGGACCTCGGGAGTTTCGGCGACCAGTCCATCATCGATGCGGCGCGCAAGAGCTTCGCCGCCTTCCTGCTGAATCACGATTCGTTGTCGCCCGATTATCAGGCGCCCGTCTTGAGGATCGTCGCACAGTACGCGGACGCAGCGACATTCGAAAGCCTGCATGCGGTCGCGCGCGCCGCCAAGGATGAGACCGAACTGCGCCGCTATTACACCGCCCTGGTCGCGGTCCGGGATCCGGAACTGGCGCGGCAAGCGGCGCAAATAGTGCTGTCGCCTGAGATTCCGGCGCAGGCCGCCGCACTACGGCTGCAATTGATCGTGGCGCTTGCCGGCCGGCATCAACAATTGTCATGGCAGCTGTTTCGCGAGCACCACGAACAATTGTTGAAACCATTCGTCATGGAGGCGCCGATCCTGGTCGCGCAGTACCTCCCCGAAGCCTATTGGAGCGGGGTGCCGACGGATGAACTCGATGCCTGGGTGCGGGCCAACGTGCCTCAGGAAATGACATCGAACGTCGACCGCGGCATGGAGACCGTACGCTTTCGCGTCGCCGAGAAGGCTCTGCTCACACAGGCGGCCGACCGCTACCTGCGCTGACTGAATTCAACGGGAGCCGGGCGTTCGCGTCATGCGATGCCCGGCCCCGTCCGGCCCGCGGCCGCCGAAAATTTGAGATGCGCCCGGCAGATTGCCCGCAAACTTGAGCCCCACGTTCGCATTCTGCGAACGCGATCACACTGATCCAGGCATATGTCGAAACATCATGCATTCGCGGACTGAACCAGCGATCCGCATGAGTCGAAATATTTTCCAGGAGCCTTTATGCGCAAGATTCTTTCCGCGGCGATCGCGGCAGCCGTATTCGCCGCCGGTGCAGCGGACGCGGGCAGCACCACGACGACGTTCGCGGTCACCGCCACGGTCAATGCGACCTGTTCCGCGGCCGCTACCACGCTGGCTTTCCCCGCGTATACCCCGGGTGCCGGCGCCGTGGTCGGCACCAGCACGATCACGCTCACCTGCACCAATGGTGCGCAGCCGACCGTTGCGCTGAACGCGGGCACGACCACGGGCGATGCTTTCACGCAGCGCTTGATGGCCTCGGGCACCAACACTCTGCAGTACAACCTGTTCACCACGAACGGTTACACCAACGTGTGGGGTGACGGCACCGGCACCAGCAAGACCGTTCAGGTGGCGACTCCCAGCACGGGCCTCGGCACGCCGCAGACGCTCACCGTCTACGGACAGCTCCCCGACAGTACGACCAACAAGAATGCGGCTCCGGGCAGCTACAGCGACTTGATCACCGCCACCGTCACTTATTGAGACGAAGTGACGACCGATAAGCGATCACAGGGGCGGGCATGCACAAGCTGATACACGCAGGCTTGGCCATTGGTCTGGCAACAGGCCTGCTGATGGGGGGTCTCGCCCGCGCCGGCAGCACCACGACGACCTTTACGGTCACGGCAACCGTCAGCGCGACCTGCTCCGCGACGGCGACCACGCTGGCCTTTCCCGCGTACACGCCGGGCGCCGGCGCGGTCACCGGCACGAGCACGATCACTCTGAAGTGCACGAGCGGTGCACAGCCGACGGTGGCGCTCAACGCCGGGACCACCGCCGGCGATGCGTTCACCCAGCGCCTGATGGCCTCCGGGGTCAACACTCTGCAATACAACCTGTACATCTCGAACGCTTACGGGACCGTATGGGGCGACGGCAGCGGTTCCACCAAGACCGTGCAGGTGGCGACTCCGAGTGCCGGCCTCGGCACGCCGCAGACCCTCACCGTGTACGGACAGCTTCTCGACAGTGCATTCAACCGGAACGTGGTGCCGGGGAACTATAGCGACACGATCACCGCCACGGTTACCTACTGATCACATGAGGAACCGACGATCACGCGGGTCTGCGATCGTCCGCAGGCGATGGCGCGCATTGGTGATATGCCTCGCACTGAGCGCGCCTGCCGCCGCCAGTACTTTCAATATCGCACCGATCCGTGTGCAGTTGTCGGCCGCTCATCGAACCGGGGTGCTCACCCTCACCAACGCGGATGACGAGCCGGTAGTGGTCCAGGTGCATCTGGTCGCTTGGTCGCAGCAAGATGGCGAGGAGCGGTTGGATGAAACCCGCGAAATGCTGGTCACGCCTCCGGTCTTGCAGATCCCGGCGAACGGCGCACAGGTCATTCGCGTCGCGCTACGGCGCGAGCCCGACCCAGCTCGTGAGTTGAGCTACCGGGTGATTCTGGAGGAAGTCCCGCAGGCGGCGCCGGACAGTGCGATCGGCCTGCGCGTGGCTCTGCGGCTCAGCGTGCCGATATTCGTGGCGCCGATTCAGGGCTCTCCCAATGCCGATCTGGCGTGGGAGACGCGCCGGCTTGCTGACGGGAAAATCGAAGTCGCCGCGAGCAATCGAGGGACCGGTCACGTGCAAGTGAGCGGGTTCGATTTACAAATGGCGGGCGCGGGGGAGCCCTTGCGGGCGGTGGGCGCGAAGTACGTGCTGCCGGGCAGCCGTATGACGTGGACACTGACTCCCGACGCCGGCTCGGACGCCGGCGGGCGGCGCCCCCTCGTCATTCACGGCCACGGTGATCAAGGCGAGTTCTCCGCTCCAGTCGCGACCAACGGCTACTAGCTGCCGCGGAATGGCGCGTGCGCGTAATCAAGCAATGGCTCAGGACGCGCGGGCTGACGACATATTCCGGGCTGCTGACGGTCTTGCTGATTCTGGCCTGTGCGATCGGTCATGCGGCAAGCGCCGACCCACTGATCGAGGCGGTGCTGGAAGTGACGCTGAGCGCGGATAATGCGGGGGACATGATGGTGGTGCTGCGCGACCCGGGGGGGACTCTTTATCTGGATGAGGACAGCTTTGCGCGCTTGCGATTGCAGCTGCCGCAGACCGCGGCCCACGAATACGACGGGCACCGATACTATGCGCCGGCGGCCATCAAGGGATGCACGGTCGCGATCGACGAGGCGCGACAGCGTGCGGTGATCACCGCACCCGCCTGGGCGCTCGGCTCCACGCATGTGAGCGCTCCGGATCGCCAGCGTCCGAGCGTCACCCCGGCCTCGCCCGGCGGATTTTTCAACTATCAGCTGTCGGCGCAGCAAATCAACGGCCAGTCCACGGGCGGCGTGTATGGCGAGCTCGGCGCGTTTGCCGGAGCCGGCGTATTGACGAACACGGTCGTCGGACGCGCTGCCGACGGGCAGCAGCAATTGATCCGCCTGGATTCGACGTTTACGCGCGACTTTCCGGATTCGCTCAACACCTTGAGTGTCGGCGATGCGATCAGCGATCCGGGCAGCTGGGGCTACGCCGTGCGTTATGCGGGCATACGCTGGAGCCGCAACTTCGCGCTGCGCCCGGATTTGCTGACCACACCCTTGCTCTCGACCGGCGGTACGGCTGTCGTGCCCTCGACCGTGGACGTGTTCGTCAACAATCAATTGGTGACCAGCAACCAACTGCCCGCCGGCCCATTCGTCATCGATCGATTGCCGACCGTCTCCGGAACCGGCGATGTCAGCGTCGTGGTGCGCGATGCCTTGGGGCGCGAGCAGGTGGTGACGCAGTCGTTTTATTCGAGCACGAATTTACTGGCCCGCGGCTTGACGCAATACTCGATCAATGTGGGCAGCATTCGCGAAGACTACGCGCTCGAGAGCGATCACTATGGGTCAACGCTGGGCGAAGCGAGTTATCGCCGCGGCATCACGGATGAATTCACCTTGGAGGGACACGCCGAGTACCTGGCCGGCGATGCGCACGCGGCCGGCCTCAACGCCGCCGTCGGCGTCGGGCATATCGGCATCGTCAACGTGACGGCGGCGAACGGCGGCGACGCCGACGGCACCGGATGGCTGACCGGCGTCGGAGTCGAACACCGCGGCAGCAACTGGAGTTTCGTCGCGAACACGGCCTGGGCGAGCGGCGGATTCTCCCAGGTGGGCGCGGTGACTTTGCCGGCGGAACAGATGCGGCAACGCACGCTGCTGCAGACCGGCATGGGGCTGGGACGTTACGGATCGCTATCCCTGGCCTACGTGCGTGAAACGTATCGGAACTCGCCGGCTGCACAAACGCTCGGCCTGACTCACAGCGTGAACTTCGGCGGCTCGGGAACGCTCAATTTCACGCTCACACGGACCCGCATCGCGAGCGAGTCCCCGAGCATGGAAGCGAGCATCGCTGCGCCGGTCACGAGCATCCCGAGCGTGCTCACGAACGTCGCCGGCCCCGCGCAAAACTCGACCAGCGCCTACTTGATTTACGTGTTCCCGCTGGGCGGGCGGCGCGCGGCATCGCTCACCGCGGTAAACGGCAGCGGCAGCGGTGCACCGCAGAACGAAGTGATTGCCTCCGTGGCAGAGAGTCCCCCGGCCGGGCCCGGAGCGGGTTATCGACTGAGTGCATCGACCGCCGGCAATTACGATGCGGACTGGCGGCAGCAGTTCGCGGGAGCGGACGTCGAGGTCGAGGTGGCGCGCAACCAGGGTCTCGACGGCCGCAGCGCCTATGCGAGCGGTGCGATGACGTGGCTCGATGGCCAGCTCAACGCGACGCGCTCCGTGAATGGCAGCTTTGCCATGGTCGATGTCGCGGGTCTGCCGGACGTACCGGTGTATGTCGAGAATCAACTGACGACGCAAACCGATGAATCCGGCAGAGCTTTGCTCTACAACCTGCGGCCCTACGAAGCGAACCGCATCAGCATCTCACCGGAGGAGCTGCCGCTCGATACCGCCATCGCCTCGACCAGCACCATCCTGGCGCCGCCCTATCGAAGCGGAGTGGTCGCGCGATTTCCGGTCGAGCGGGTGCGCGGCGGCACCTTCCGTCTGGTCACCGAGGACGGCAACCCGGTCCAGGTCGGAGCGGTGGTCCGGCTCAAAGGAAAACAGTTTCCCGTGGTCTTCGACGGCATGGTGTACGTGACCGATTACGATCACGGGATGGGCGGCGATGCCACCTGGAAGGGCGGCCATTGCAGCTTTCGTTTGGAACCCCCGCCATCGGATGAGCCGGTGCCGGACATGGGGACCATTCGATGCCGCACGATCACCACCACGGGTATCAACCCGGTGAGCACTCCGTGAGGCGCGCCGGCACCGTTGCGGGGATCATCGGTATCGCCCTGTTGATCGGGATGGGCCCGCAGGCGTGGTCCGCCACGATTTTCAGCTGCACCGCGGGTATCACTTCCCTCAATTTCGGGGCTTATGACCCACTCAGCGGCAACGGCAATGCGGCGACCGCAACCGTCACCGTGACTTGCACCGCCACCGGCACGGGCTCGACGACCGTGACCGGTACTCTGACCTTGAGCACGGGCGCCAGCGGTTCGTACACTCCTCGTTACATGGTGTCCGGCGCCAATAAACTCGACTACAACATTTATGCGACCCCGGCCTATACCCAGATCATCGGCAACGGCACCGGCGGTACCTATGCGCCCTCCGAATCGGGGACCGTCACTGCCGGCCAACTCTATCAAGTCACGCTGCCACTCTACGGATTCGCGCCCGCATCGCAGAACGTTGCCCCCGGAACCTATTCGGACACGATTGTCGCCACGGTGACCTATTGAGGGCGTAGGGGCTGGCGCGTCTGGGTGTTCTCCAGGCGTTCGATCAGCGCCATCGCCGCGGCGGGGTTGTGCGCCTTGTGGCCGCTTATTACATACAAAAAGACATCGCGGGGTTTGCCCGCTTTGCCTCGAGGGCCGACGTAGTCGAGTCCGTCGGGCAAGCTGCCGCGCGCCCAAGCGAGCGCCCGCGAGGCCCACAGATCCAGCATTTTCCGGGAGTATCCCGATTTCTCGGCCGCTTGGGTTCCCATGATGCGCGCGTACACAAACGCCGCGGTGGGGTCCGCGATTTGCGGATGCTCGGAATCGCCGGCCATTGCGACCGCAACACCGTGCTCGCGCGCCAGCGCGACGAAATCGGCGCAGCGGAAGCTGTCGTGTCGCACCTCGACGGCGTGACGAAGTGATTGTCCCGCGGCTTCCTTGGGCAATAAACTCAGAAACGCAGCGAAGTCCCGCGCATCGAACGCTTGCGTCGGCAGGAACTGCCAATTGATGGGCCCGAGCTTGTTCTTCAGTTCCATGACGCCGCTCGCCAGAAATCGGGTGATCGCGTTGCCCGCGTCGGCCAGTACCTTGCGGTTCACGGCAAAGCGGGGAGCTTTGACCGAAAACACGAAGCCGTCCGGGGTTTCGTCGCGCCACTTGGCGAAGGTCGCGGGTTTCTGATACCCGTAATAAGTGCCGTTGATCTCAATCGAGGAGAGGTGGCGGCTCGCATAGTCGAGTTCCCGTTTCTGGGAAAGCTGCGGCGGGTAAAACGTGCCGCGCCAAGGCTCGTAGGTCCATCCGCCGATGCCAACCCGGATCGCTCCCGAAGCCACTTCCGCGGCCATACTTTTCAAGCCTCGCTGAATGCTCGAATACAGAGCGCACTGTATAGAGGGTCATCAACCCGCGCGAACTCATTTGCCAACGCAGGTGTCACTTGATCTGACATTGAAAGACTTACGGTTGAGCCCGCGTTTTCCTAATATCGGGCGGCGCGGATCAAGGGGGGCGCCCGCAGCCGCTCAACCGAGCATGTCGGCCCAAATGTTGTGCGCCCATGCCATCGCAAACGGCGCTTCCGACACGGACCGGCGGGGCGACACGCCTCCCGCGCCGGCGACGGGTTTGAACGTGCGCTCTTCGGCGTTGTAGCCATACACCGCGGCGGAATGAATGACTTCCTCGGCGCTGACATAGCTGTAGCAGGTGTTGGTGAGCATGGGCGCGGGATCCGTTTGCCACCCGTGCAAATCGGCGACGATCGCCGCCGCCGCCACCTTGGCGTGTGCATTGGCCATGTGTCCGGACTTAGGGCTCTGCGGCGCCGCCTGGATCGAATCGCCGAGGATGTGAATGTGCTTGGCGAGTTTCGATTCGAAGGTGGAAAAGTCCACTTCGCACCAGCGGGCATTCACGTTGGCGAGTCCCGCCTGCTGGGCGAGGGCGCCGGCCCTTACCGGGGGCAACACGTTGAGAACGTCCGCCGTCACATCGTCAGCGACCTCGAAGCGCACCGTTCCCGCCGCCCCGTCCACGCTGATCGCTTTGCAATGGTTGCGATACTCCAAAATATCGCCGTAGAGATCGCGCCACGCCTGCTTGAACAAGCCGGCCATGGCGACCACGTCCTGATTGGCGTCGAGCACCAGCACCTTGGATTTCGGTTTGTTGCGCAGCAGATAGGCGGCTGCGAGGCTGGCGCGCTCATAGGGCGCCGGAGGACATCGATAGGGAGCCTCAGGAATGGCGATGGCAAATACCCCGCCGTCGCGCATGGCGGTCAGTTGGGCGTGCAGGCCGGTCGTATCCCGGCCGGCCGTCCAGGCCTGCAGAATCCGGCCGTGCGCGTGCGCAGTCTCGAGGCCTTCGATGGCATCCCACATCGGATCGATGCCGGGAGAGAGGACGAGTTTGTCGTACCGCAGGGAACCCCCGGCGCCCAACGACACGGATCGGCCGACGGCATCGATGCTCGTCACCCGATCGCGAATGAGGGTCACTCCGTGCCGGCGCCTGAGCCCCTCATACGAGACGGTGAGGTCGGTGAGTTGCAGCAGTCCCCCCACCACGAGATTCGAGAGGGGCGCCGAAATGAATTGCGGGGCCGGCTCGATCAGCGTGACGTCGATCGTGCCGTTCGACAGCAGCCGCAGGTATTTGGCCGCCGTGGCGCCGCCGTAGCCGCCGCCCACCACCACGACCTTCGCGGCCGATGGCCGGGTCCACGGTCCCCGGCAAGCCGGCACACTCGCCGTCGCGCTGCCGAACACCAGACTTCGAACCACTTCGCGCCGATTCAAGCGAGCCTACTTCCGCCCCGCGAAATACTCGGCCAGCCGCTCGGTTTGATCATCGTTGAAGCCCTTCGCAATTTGCTGCATCACAGTAGAAGGTCGGGTGCCCGCACGAAACTCACGCATTTCATTCAGGAAGGTGTCCTTGTCGAGACCCGCGAGGCGCGGTGTTGCCGAGGAGGCTACGGCACTCCCGTCAGTACCGTGGCACGCCGCACAGGTCGCGGCCAGCGACCGAACTTGCAGCTCGGTGGCGGTCGGCGCCGCGGCAACGGCTCCCCCCATGGCCGCCAGGATCCCTATCGCCGCCGCCCACATTGCGGCCGCGGCTCGATGCCAGGGTCCTTCGCCGCCCCGATCGGGGAGCGCCGGCGTCGCGCCGAAGTGCGCACTTGGAGGCTCATTCATGGGGGCCACTTTGGCACACTTGACGGCCGTTTTCCGCACTCCCGCGGCGCCCGGAGCATGGTTTTGCGGGGGTGAGCTTTTCAGCGCAAAGTTGTACCTACTCGAGTTGCCGCCGGTGGTTCCGATCTCGTGTTTTGCTAATATCGTGCAGTGCGTTAACATCGCCTCATGGGGCTGGCAAGAATCTCTTCGTTTCGCCAATTGCAAACCTTCAACACCGTGGCGCGGCTCGGCAGCGTTTCATTGGCCGCGGACGAGTTGCATCTCAGCCAATCGGCCGTCTCGATACAGATCGGCGAACTGGAGGCGTCTTTCAACACTCCGCTGGTCATGCGCACCGGGCGCGGGGTAAAGCTGACCGACGCGGGGGAAATGCTGGACCGCTATGCTGCCCGGATGCTCGCGCTGTGGGCGGAAGCGGTCGACGACATGTCGAGCTTTCTCGGCGAGTTCTCCGGCACCTTGCGTATCGGCGGGGTCACCACCGCCGAATTCTGGCTGCCGCGCTTATTGGTGACCTTCGCCGGCGAGAATCCGAAGGTCAAGGTCAAGCTGCAGATCGGCAAGCGCGATGAGATCGTTCGCAGCCTCGCGAATCAAGAAATCGATATTGCCGTGATGGGCCTGCCGCCGCCGGAATTGAGCGTGACCGCCGCCCCGTTTGCGAAGAATCCGGTGGCGTTTGTCGCGTCCGCCAATCATCCGTTGATGAGCCACCCGAAATTGACCATGTCCGTGCTCGCCGAGTCGCGGATGTTGGTCCGTGAGCGCGGTTCCGGCACCCGCGCGACGGTCGAACGGTTATTCAAAGAGGCCGGGCTGCGTCTGCGCATCGGCTCGGAACTGTCGGGAAACGAGGCCCTGAAACAGATGTGTGTCGCCGGCTTCGGGCCGGCCTACCTTTCCATGCACACCTGCGCGCTGGAACTCAATGCGGGGTTGCTCGCGGTGCTGCCGATGCCGAACAATCCCTTCGAACGGGATTGGTACCACGTGCGTTTGTTCGAAAGGCCGGTGCCCGCGCTCGCCCTGGAGTTCGAACGCTTCCTGTGCCACAAGGGCCAGTCGACCATACGCAAACACATGCTGGCGCTGCCGGCGTTCGCGCCGCCGAGCGAGAAGTCTGCCTACGGATTGCTGTTGCCCACGAGCTAACCTCTCAAACCCCGCGATACCCGCTTGAAGGCGCCGCTCGCCCACAAACAGGCGCCATAGCCGATGACCGACAGTGGCGCGACCGCCCAGGGGGAGACCATGGAACACGCTAGAGCGATGGCAGTCATCGCGGCGCCGCCCAAGATCACCGAGACCAAGTCGCAGACCAGCGAGCGATCGAGTACCCCTCGCGGCAGGAGCCATAGTCCGGCCGCCACCATCAGCACTT
>Ga0209611_10012390_pt1 | contig 12003 bp, 11 predicted proteins | sample S1TSphgellanicum_3_FD_187693 | JGI IMG/M metagenome (GOLD analysis project Ga0209611, IMG submission 187693) | Host-associated microbial communities from peat moss isolated from Minnesota, USA - S1T2_Fc - Sphagnum magellanicum MG (SPAdes) (version 2) | ecosystem: Host-associated > Plants > Peat...
CTTGTAGTACTCCCTGCAACAATAAAATATGATTTATTTCAACAACCATTAAAGGTTCAACGTGATTAATGTAATCAATATAACACAAAAAGATGATCAAAAAATGTTGTACATACCTTGTAGACAACGCCAAAGGATCCTTGGCCTATCTTCATGTCTGGGTGAAAGTCTTGAGTGGCTGTTTTGATATCATTGTATGCATATAATGTAGGTTGCACATCTTGCTTTGCAAATTCTAAGTCCAATACGTGTACAACTTTAGTAAATTTCTTGAGAAATTTAAACAATTTTTTGTCCAAATCACAAAGTTAAGGAAATTTTAAATTAATATAACATAACAAATAATTGAGCATGCATCAAGAGAAACATTTAAATTGCTTATAAACATGACTAAATTTTTTTCATATTTGGGCCAATATCCTTTTCTTTTTTTGAAGTGTTCATTCTTTTATCATTATATAAATGGTAAAAAACTTGGTGCCCAACTTTCCTCTAGGCTTTGACCATTATGTTCCCAATTGTTTTTGATGGGCAATCAACTTCATAACCTTTGCTATACTTGGTTCATATGTTACATTTAGTGTGGCATAATATTCAAAGGTGGCCATGAGTCTTGAGAAATTGGGCTAGTGGAATTTGGGTTGATGTTAAACCAATGAATATAATGTGTGAAAGTGAAATTAGCTTATGGACTTCATAACTTATTTACATCAACACATTATTGTACAAAATGAATTTTAATGTTACATAACATGCTTATCACAATAGACTATTTGTAAAATACACATCTTACTTCAAAAGCTAACATACATTATTCCACAAAATGTCATATTCTTGATTATTTAACTTGATTCATCAAAAAACTTCTCCAATTCATGAAAATCTTTAAGCTTATTTGAAGTTGAAGAATGTGAAATTTAGGAAACAAAGTCAATTCAAATGATACATGTATAATTCCATTACCTTGTTGGATTTGAAGTAGTAGGGTGTACTTGTCTTTTCGTACTGACCAATATAAGAAAAAGCCGATCACTGCTACTAAAAAAATTACTATTATCATAGGCACTGTAATTTCTATCACATGGTCTTTGACTGCATGACAAATTCATAAACTTGTGTTAATGAATGGTTCATGAAGATTCATAATTTACTGTTAAATTGCAATATATGACTAAGTAATTAATTAGGGAAGGTGGGCCATGTTTCTACTTCATTTTCAAATGGAAATTGATCCATAGCTAGATTAAAGTTACACAAGAAATAGTGAACAACACACAACTTATTCGTTAAAAGATTGAAAATGTACAAGTGGGTTTTATGATTTCAAGGATCTTGATCAACTTTTATTCATCTACCTTTACACATATTATAGAATTCTTTTATAAAATTCTTGTAAATACTTCAATAATTTCAAGACATCACATAGTTGACAAAACATGTTTAGATCAAGTAAAAAACTTGCCTGATGATGATGATGGTGGATGGTTTATAATATTGCAAAAATAGTAGAGCTCGACATCATTTAACTTGGCATTGACACAACAAGGGTTGTCTTCAAGCCTGTCAATATATTCAAATTCAAGTTATAACAAATTTGTTCCATGATGTGCCTATCAAAATTTGAAATAATTCATGCTTATAAATAATGAACATATTTACACTTCTTTCAATGAATTTCAAAACAAGGTCATATTGAATATGGAACTCACAAGATAGAAACTCCATTAGAGACCAAATGTGACATATTATAATATAATGTAATATTTGGTCCAATATTGTTCCCTGTGAGGTTGACCACATGCAATGGCCCAGTTATGTTGATGCTCGCCAAATTAAGGGAGGCTGTGATGTTATTTTGGTCAAGCCCTCTGCAAACCCCATTAAGTTTATGTGAAACCAATTTTTTTGAAATAAGTTAATTAATTCTATTCATAAGAGAGTTGTGATATTGATCAACAACATAATAAATTTTTTAAATTTGTAATAAAGATGCTTATATTATTATGGTCATAAACATGATCAACTTGGATGGAACAAAATTGTTCCAAGAATGATATGTGGAATTAATTTTATCATCAAAATGTTCAGTCACATAACATCATGAACTTTCATTAACCAAAGTGCAACATGCTTAAAATGACTACATGATAGTGCTCACAAGATTTGTAGTGATGGGAGCCACTCCATAATAAGACCCATATCAATGATAGCATTGGGAAATATGCTTGCCAATATTTGGGAAGATATGTTTGATAACCCTCTGCATGCCAAGTCACATGCCAAGTCACAGTTAAAATAGAAGGTCAAACTAGATTGTGATTTATTGTAGCTTTTATCTAGACCAACATGCCACACGGTATAAAATAATTGTACTTTTAGTCTCCTCCCCCCCTCCCTCTCCCTCCAAATCCCCTTCTAAGTATTGGTTTTAGTTGTGAAATAATGATTGTCATTTAAAAGTATGCCAATGGCATAGTTGGTTCCTACGTACACACACACGCACACACACATATACTTCATTTTTTTATTACATTTGTCCAACTATTTATAGTGGTATAGGTGACTCTTGTATTTACTTATGTTGAAAACCAAAAATTGGATATGGATGTAACTTTCAAAAATTGTATTCTTGAACAACTTTCGATTTTTAATTTGCCATTGAAGGTGCTTCATGAACATATACATGTTCCTAGGAAGAATTTAAAGAAATGCTTAATTGATACTTTCCTTTGACATCTTCCAGTATACCTCAGATTAAAGAATAACTTTTACATGGAGTTATTATAGATTTATTTTTTCTTAGACTTAATTCAAACTTGGTTCCAGAAATTATATATACTCACAATGTTTTTAAATGTGTGAGGTTTGAAAGCCAAGACCAAGGAAATGCAGCTGGATAGAAAAGGTTGTTGCTCAGATCCCTGCATGTACCAACAATAATTTAGTTACATTGGTGTGGAAAATAGGTTTATTGAAGTAGCTTCTAGCAAGGTTTAAACCCTAACCCCAAAAGAAAAGGCACTTATAGGGACTCTCACCACATTCACATTGTAAAGATAAAAAGTAGTTACGTCCATTTTGGAGACTTGTTTTAATTAAAGGAGGAAACATTTTAAATATCTCTCACCCTGTTAACATTCAAACATGTGCAATTATTTTCACAAGAACAATTGTAAGCCTAATGTTCATAGGAATGCAAACATGTAATTTTAGTAACATACCATTTGAAAGTCACAAAATATGTCTTTTAGGTCATTGTAAATAAGTAGGCAAAGCCCACATTTTCTAGCATGCCAATTCAACCCAATTTTTATCTAAACTAAATTTATTTCAAAGCACTAACAAATCATTACTGTTGGGTTATATTCATTACAATCTAACACAAAATCCTTTTTGAAACCTAATTAAGGTTCCAAATTTTCATAGACCCACTCTAATTTTGGGTTCATGTTCATGAGAGGCTAAGTGTCATAAGTTGAAAGAATTTAGAGAAATGGAAAGCTCACAAATATTGCAATGATTCTGAAAAGCTGTTCAGATTGGGAAAAGCACCAGTGAAAGCATTAGATGACAAATCCAAAGTACCAAGTGGAATTGTTAAATTGAAAATTGAATCAATTAACACATTCCCGCTCAAGTTGTTGAAACTACAATTCCTGGATGACTTGCCACATAAATAATTAGTACAATGTTTTGAATAACATTATGCTTAGTTAACCGTGAATGATATAACAAACCCAAAATCTTACTTGTATGTTCACTACCAACATGAGTAGTTGTATCATTTGAAATTTGCCCAACCAAAGTTGCATAACCAAAGATTGTTCACTTAAAGGAATGTGCAAACTCCAAACCAAACCAATTAGTCCAACAATTGCCACATTGATTTTGGTTAATTGACATTGCACTCACAATATGAAGAGTCCGTCTGCTCTTTGAAGATTGGGTAGTCCTCCACTCAATAAATTTTCTTGCAAATTCCTACACCATACCAAAGACAAGTTGTTAGATTAGTAGTAGAGTATGGCAATCTCATATAATTGACCTATGGAATCAAGTTTGTGACTCTAGTTTGTGGAAAAGTCCTCCACCCTAGCACATATGCAACACTAGAGTGCGTCAATTCCTAAAACCCCATTCATCCCAATTCATCCTTATGACCTAACTTGAATTTTCTCTATCTTGCTAGGCATTCTTTTCCTATGAAAATTTAATCAAATTGTAATTGGGAAAATGTATATTATTCATTCATGATGGCTTTGACTAAGACAAGAGGTTCTTAGGTACATTTGAATACACATGAAAATGAAATCATTGTGTTAGGGATGAAGTTACATGACACTTACAATGTCGTCAGCATTGTCAAATTATCAATACCAAGATTATAACTGTTGGTTGATGAAACTGGAATTATTCCAGTGAGATTATTGTTGTCCAATAGCAATATTTCTAACTGGCTTGCATTTCCTAATTGTGGAGGAATTGGCCCACTCAAGTCATTGCCACTCAAGATTCTGAAACAAAAAAATGGAAACCATTAGAATAGTAAAACACATGTAGCTCAATAATATTAAATGGATAGCCTGTCACAACATTTGAATTTATCCACCTCCTCCAGGAATTGTGAGAAATTGGCCTTTGCTTTCATCAAACAACCTCTCACAAAGGGGGGTAAGCAAGATTTATGGAACTCTAAGAAATATGCAAATTTCTTCTTTGGAGCATTAGTGTTAGTGGAATCAAAGTTTTAAAACTAAGGTGCAAGATTAATTTGAACATGAAATTGATTTGCAACTTCCTTGGCCCTAGGCTTTAGAAACCATATGGAGAAGTTTGAAGGAGGAAAAACCCTACGCATGAACTATGATGTCTTCACTACAAGGAAAATGTCTCCTTTGAAAAAGAAAACATAATATCTTTGACAAGCATTTTGTTGCTTCTGGGTATATACTCATTTAGGTGGACCAAAAGATAATGAGAGTCATGGATTGGGCAACTTTTTGGAGATTATACTTACAATTGTGTCAAATCTTGCAATAATCCCAATGTGATTGGAATGCTCCCATTAAAAGCATTATCTTGCAAATCCCTGTAATCTCATTACAACACGAGTGGTGAGTGGTTAAATTAGAGCAATTTCTCTCACCACACATGCATGAGCAAAAGCCTTAGTTACTCTCATGAATCTTTGTATAGTAGCCATTATATAAACATAACCTGGTCAAAGATTTTGTGATAGTTAATGGGTGCAATGATGCTCACAAGTATGACAATTTTGTATTACCCAACTCCTGTGGAATGGGACCTCCAAGGTTTGGATTCCCTACCAAGATTCTGCAAGCCACAAAACATTATATAAAAAATTTATTCAACTAGAGCACTTCAGATTTTTTTTCAATTAGCTCTCCCTAGGTATGAAAACATTGATACAAGTGAGTAGATTTCAAGCTCTAATGACCATCCATGGCTTTGTAGAAATATGAGACTCATGATTTTCAACCTCATTTTCAACCAATGGACATCATGTAACTCATGACCATGTGATGCTACTTGGCAAATTTGATTAAGGGTACACAATCCCTAAGTTTGTGCTCACAACAAGATCCAATGGGTAAAAGAGATAACTTACAAGGCTTCCAATTGAGAAAGATTCCCAATGTCAGGGGGGAGGACACCTTCAAGTTCAAGACTAGACAGTTCCCTGCAACATAATCATGAAGGATTGCTAAATACTAGAGATCAATGTTCCGTTTAACCCAGTTTGTATATAGACAAAGGTTATAGTAAGATAGACACTACTATACTATATAAGGGGGTTTGTGGAACAGGCTTGTGTCTCAAGGTGTAAATTAAAAGAGCCTTTGTGGCCAAGTAATTGATAAAATGGGAACATTGAATTGAATTGAGGAGTTACCCTCAGTAAGCTCACACTCTTATATTATAATAGCCTCCTAGGATTATGTCAGATGTGAAGAAAAAATTGTGGGCAACCCAAATTGTTTGAATTAGTGCTTTAAATTGGTTCGAGGAGTTGTCTTAGTTACCTAGTACTTAAATGTTGCATGTCTTGTGCATATGTCCCATGCAAAAGAGATGCAAAGTGCAAGGAACTTTGAACCAGAATTTGGAGCAAGCTGAAGACATGTCTCTCTCATTATACTGAGGGTTGCACAAACCCTAAAATTTCTATGTGCACATCAGCAACCTCGCAACCTCCTCCTTTTACTAGTAGACAAAGTTAAGGCACGTTACTTGTGTTATTTGTTCTGAACATTGATGTTCACATAGGGGCAAGTGCGGGAAAAAGAAACCACTATATACTAGGACAATATTGGCATAAGAGATTGGGATGAATTCTTGGAGAGTAGCTGCAATTTCTGGAGGAGTTGGCTCAATGATACTGTGCAAAACGTGATGTTAGTATGGGCTACCAGCTCACTCTGGGAAAATTCGTTCATGCCATTATAACAACAAAATATTCAATGCTTGATAGACGAAAGCTTTGAAGTAGGCTCCTTACAAATAGTGTACTGCCACAGAGAAGATTGGAGTAGTGCCATTATACGGAAGTTGTTCGTGGAGGCATACAACCCCTTGCCAATGAGTATTTTCAAAGCAAGGATAATTGAAGCCAACCTGATTCGACCAACCTGGCAAATTATAAGAAAAAGAATTGGCTGCTGTGTCGCTCCAAGCTTCGAAAAGACTTTGCATCGCATCCACTGCAGGCACATCAAAATTACACAACAACATGTAAATCATAAGTTTGTGAAACAGACAAAACAATATTCCTATTCGCAAATTCAAGACTTGATAGCAGGTGCAAGAGAAGAAATGTTTCTGTAGTGCACCACACATGACCCTAGAATGTAGAGATACCAAACTTTGGCCTGTTTCTGTGTGCATCACAATGTCTCTTTCCTGTAGGAGAGAGCCAACCAAAAACAAAAAAAAAAAACTCAAAAAATATGAAAGTGAGAGTACTAGAAACCTTACCCTCTTTTGTCTCATAGTAGTACCAAAATCCGTTAATGAGCGTGGCATTCAGGCCGGCGGGAAGATCTGATAACGGAACTGGTAAGGGAGGGGGTCCTGTGGAGGTCGCAGGAGCAGGACCAGGTTGTTGTGTTGAATTCGTGAGACAACAACAAGAAGACAAGCTCGGTAATGCACAAAACAAGAACAAGACAAACTTGATAACGTTGTTGCTTGTGAGAATGCAAGTATGAGTAAGGAAAGGAAATCTGGCGACTGTCAAGAACATTGATTGAGTGGTGCATTCATCCTTGAGGCCACATGCACGAGCAACACGGCTAACACGGATATTGCACAAGCTGCATCTACACCTGCCCATGATTCTAAGCTAATTTAGAGCTTGGACTTGGGGACTTGGACTATGTTTATTGTGAAGAAAGGAAGGGGATGTGAGTTTGTAGTAGACATGGGGGAAGCGCTTTGCTGATTTGTGTGTGCACAAAAGGTTCACCTCCAAAATTCACTCACCAAATTGTGCTTGCTATCTCTCGAGACCAAAGGGACAAAAATTGGTTCCTCCGTGTATTGAAGATGACCGAAGGGACCAAACAAACCGCTTGAACCACGCGTTTTGGGAGAAAACGAGAGCGTAAAAAAAAGAATGAATATATACTTATTTCCTCCCAAATTTCCTGAAATTCCCCATTAATTGGTTTCAAAAAACAACCAAATTTGTTGAAAAAAAATCAGTGGTCCGATCATCTTCTTCTTCTTTGTACATAACCAAAATTGCCAAAAATAAAAATAAAAATAATCAATTTACACTTGGCAAAACACAAATTTCCTGAAATTCCCCATTTTTGGGGTTTATTAAACAACAAAATTTGTCGAAAACAATTCGGTGGTCCTATCATCTTCTTCTATGTACATAATAATGTGCACGCGCCACTCTCATTCCCGTGAAAACTGGAGCAACAATCCCACAATAATATAGATGCCTGGGCATATTTGACAAATGCCTATCCCAAAAGTTGTTCTATACCTTATGTCACAACAACAACTCCCCTTTTATTTCTATGTGTATTTTGAGGGATCTCCCCCCAAGCAGAAGAACCCTAAGGTGTTATGCCGGAGGAGCTCCCCAATTTTATATGTTCCCACGTTCCCCTTGGAAATATGTTTGAACCCCGTGCCTAATGCACAGATGTGTGTGTATTTGACGGTACATATTACAAAATTACAATTACAAACTACATTTTCAAGGGAGAGGTTAATATCAAAAGAGAGTTGTTTACATAAGGGGAGGTTAATGTACTTGTGCGCGTTCTCCTCATGTTCAGGAACACCCTCAAGTTCACACCTTTGGGTACCCCTCCATCAGAAGAACGCACTCATATGGAACCTCCCCTACAACAAAAATATCTAGGCTCATAGAATAAACACTATAGTCAGGTAGCCAACAAGTGGGGGTATTCCCAAAATAAGGGGGGATAAGATGTGGCCGTAGTTTGGGTACCGAGTCATTGAAACTGGATTTTGGGAAAGTTCGACACTTGTGAGTGAGCTTTACCCATGGGTAAAGCACCAGGTGAAGGGTTATACCCAACTTTGAGATTTGTGAATCACCAACAATAGGTGCCACCCCACTCTTGAGTGTGGGTCACTCTTCTTTCCTAGGAGTGATATTCATTGATACATGGTGCCCCCTTCCTCCCCCCTCCTCCCCCCAAAAATACACATAGGAAATTGTTGTGAGTGCTTTATGTATGAGGTGGATGGTTGGTTGTTGATAGTTGATAGAGTAATATAAGGGCAGTGTCAACAAATGCTTTGTATTGTAGTACCTTGACAACAACTTCAACACTAATTATATTGTTTGTAGGAATGTTAAAAATTTCTAAAGATACTTCTTTCAAAGAACAAAAGATTGTGAAGAAAATTTGGGAATATTTTAAAATCTTTTACTTCTCAACATGGAATATTTAAAATTATTTAATTATTCAATGGACATGTGTTGAAGCTACCTTTTGTGTTACGATATATATATGATTTTTGGTATACATGTTGAGTAATTATAAGTGTATAATTTTCATTTATATTTATGTAAGTGTCAATTTATTACTTTGGGACTATTTCACTCTATGTTAAACAAGATAAATGCAAATCATGAAAAAATAAAATTCTATTCATGTGGTTTTACACATCGTGCAAAACCATATAAAATAGTGTAAACAAATGAATGAACACAATGATATATACAATATTGCAAATTTACTTTTTTTTCTTTTTATTTAAGGTTTTACATGATGTGTAAAATGGCTATTTACCATTTACATGCACAACATTGGTTTCAACATACATTCATCAAATATTTGATTAATTTTGAGGATTCTATGTTGAAAATAGATTTTTTATTTACATTCATGAAAAAAGATCTTTGAAAATTTTATTTTTTGAAAAGTTAGCATTTCCACAAATAATATAATTAGTGTTGAATCTGCCAAGTTAGTACATTAGAAGAAGGGAAAAAAAGAGGAAAAAAGGAAAACTAAGTGGCAACATAATTATCGACACGTCAATTTACAAGTAGCATGAATAGGTGAGAATTTATTATGTTTGTAGAGGTGGTTGATAAGTGCCATTTTGAATACAACATGAAAACCCATCAAATTGAGGTTAGAATGACCCAACACCCACCAATACATTCGATGGTCCTTATGAGGGAAGATGCTAAATACCCCCTAACAAGCTCTATATGGGTGTCAGAATAATGTCATACAAATTGAAAAAGGTTTGTGACACTTTATGTGGAGGCTTGTGATTTTGCCACAGGGTTTTGACAATTGCAAACCTTGGTGCCAAAAATTATGCTACTTGTAAAATTCATGGCTCTCTTGTGGGAGGTTGTGGGTTCAAATCCGCTATAGATTGAAGGCAAAAATCTCTCTATATATATTTATACATAGTTTTGCCTATGTAACAAGCAATAGTGCACACAATTTTGTGTGAGGCGAAAGGAGATGAGCCTTTGTAAAATCACGCAAGACACACAAAAGACAATCCTGAATAGAGTGCTGAACAAAGCTCATAAGAAGATTTCAGTGTGTTGTCCTTATGATTTAGTTGTGGATGAATGTCAACTGAATCAATGTTTAGCGTGACTTTGATAACCTGTTCTGTGAAGACTATGTCATATATAGGTAGATACATAGGAAAATAGGTGACTTCAAAGTAAGTAGATGATGAAACCTTAGCAATCAAAAATAAACAAAAGCACCCCAAAAAAAGGGGGAATGCAAAGAACAAAATGGAAGGACCCATGTCCAAGAAGACAAAAGAACCACCTAAGAGGATGAATCACAAAGGGAACATCAAGTAGATGGTTTGTACATAGGTAAGGGTTAGGGTTGTTAGAAGGTAAGTAATAAAAAAAAAACTTAACTAATCACCGTGGTTATCTAGGGAATTGAACCCAACATAAAATTATTTCTTGACCACTTATCATCCATCCTTCCTTGTGTGCTGGTGGGTGCTGATTCACTCTGGCCCCAAATAGACACCTATGCAAATCCAAATCCTCCAGATCTTTGATGATTTTTTTTATTTTTAAATTGCATCATTGGCTAGCATCCAAAGAAGGATTTAACATTAAATGACAACAAGGTTTTAGAACCTATCTAATAAAAAGTAAAAAAGCTAGTTAAGGAAATGCTACCAAACTAAAACCAGAATTCAAATGTGGTGAAAAAAATTCCAAAAAAAAAAAATTCAATATTTTTTTATGAGACGGGAATATTATGACATGGTATTCTTTTTATATTTATATTTTCTCATTTTGGCGATTTTTTTTCACAGAAAAAACGTTGTTTCAGATACAAATGGGGCATAACACATGCCTTGGTACATAATAAGACTTTTGATTTCTACCAAACATTTGGATTTCCTCATGTTTGTATGTGAATAAGAGCAAGTTCATGAAATGTACATTGTTAATGACATGTGTTTTAAGTAATAACTTATTGAAGTTGAAAATGTGAATCCCTCCCTCTCCACCCCAATGTTTCTTTTACTGGCAATTTTTCGCCAGATTTTAACCTGAAAAAATATCATTTCGACCTATACAAAGGATTTTTCATGAAAAAAAAACAACCCAAATTCACCAGATTTTGAAGATTTTATTTTTTTCGAATCACCAGATTTTTATGATAGGTAGCCAAGAATATAGAAGGATTCTGTTTCTTTGTCTACATTCATATCTAATATGTAGCCAAATTTGGGCTGAATTATTTTTGTGAATGATTGCCAATTGGACTATGTCACAAAATCCTTAAAAGAAACCCTTCTCCACCCTCATGAGAGAATCTTCATATTCATTCTCCAAAATGTTGTTGTGCCACACCCAGCATTGCTTTTTTGGCAAATCACACCAAGAAGATGTTTGGAAGATGCATTCATTTTGTTGCTTATAAAGTACCAAATTATCTATTGATCACTAAAAAAAGTGAAATGGATAATAGGCTCACTGGACTGGTATGCAAGTTTGTGGCATGGAAATTTTATTGCACTATGGGATGGACAATTTGATAAAAATTATCAAGAAAATTAAATTATATTTTAGTACTATTTTCATTTCATATTAATCAAATTGAAAATGTCTTCAGAATATGTCATAGGGTAGGATTTACAATTGTAGCATTTTACATTACCATACACATATGTGGTTGGTGTCCAATCTAGCATTGAGTTTTACTCCATACAAAATTATTGAGAGTTAAACCTTAATCAAGATCAGGTTGACCAATTAGAACAAATGAAGTTGGTGACGATCAAATGTTCATACACAATGCAAAGTATGGAATTTTTTGGTAGGATTACATTGGGCAATGCTTGTGAATGTTGAGTAGACTTAGTACTAAGTAGTGACAATAAAAGGTAATTGCAAATAGAAAAGGGAGACTACACATATGCATCATTTTGGGTGGGAGTTGTTAATCATCAACATCCAAGAGTGGGGAGAGTTAGTTTAAC
>Ga0209611_10012391_pt1 | contig 12002 bp, 8 predicted proteins | sample S1TSphgellanicum_3_FD_187693 | JGI IMG/M metagenome (GOLD analysis project Ga0209611, IMG submission 187693) | Host-associated microbial communities from peat moss isolated from Minnesota, USA - S1T2_Fc - Sphagnum magellanicum MG (SPAdes) (version 2) | ecosystem: Host-associated > Plants > Peat...
GACTTTTAGTGGTCGGGAGTCAAATTGCCAGTTTGACTCCCGGCCCTTCTTTTGCCCATAACTTGGGCTGCAGATGTCCGAATTGCCAATGCGAGGGCATTTTCGATATCTACGTTTCAAGACCTTTTCAATGACACCAAGAACACCCCAATTCGAGGTGTTTTGCCCCTTGCTGTCGAGCTCTGAACATTCGGGAGTCCCGGAGGACTCCAAACCTCCAACTTTTCCAAGTGTTGGGCTTCACCCCCACACTTGGCCAAAGTGGGGTTGCGACACCCATCATCACGAGTTTGTAGGCACAAGGTTTTTTTTCTTATAGAACCTTCATTCTATTTGCCATGTCCTTCATGCCCACCACTCTCAATGTTGTTACACATTCCAAGCTTGAAGAAATAATATATTTATCCTCCCTCTTGCAATGCTTAAAGGAAGAAAAACCTCATTCATGATTCTTATAAGTTCTTATATTCCCAATGTTCATTTGTTTTATTCTTTTGGTCATATTGAGTTGTGCTCTACACATGGTTTCAAGTTGTGTTCTCCTAATCTTAATGGCCTCAAGATGTGCTCTTCCAATAGTCTTGGTGGCCTCAAGTTGTGCTCTTCACCTCATCTCTATGGTCGAGTTGTGTTCTCTTACTCATCTTAGTGGTCTTGAGAATTTGTTTTTATAATGTTTTTTACGGTTTTGAGTTGTGTTCTCTTAGTCAATTCAATGGTCTTGAGTTAACTTACTTAATTATTTTAGTGATCTTGATATGTGTTTTCCTAGTTGATTTGGTCATTTTAAAATGATTTTTTCACCTTATGTCAATGGTTTCAAATTTTGTTTTTCATTTGGTCTTGGCAATTTTGAATTGTGATCTTTTGGTCATTTCAATGGTCTTGATGGTCTCAAGATATGTTCTTCTGGCTATTTCTAGTGTAGTTTCAATTAGTTGTGCTCTTTTGGTTATCTCAATGATGTCAAAATATTTTTTTCACTTCATATAGGTGGTTTTGATTGTGTTCTCCTAATTATTTCAATGATTTCAAAGTGTGATCTCCTAGTTGCATTCATTTTTTAATGAAACATTTTAATGGTTATGTTTAACCCCAAAATCTTAAAATTGGACTTAAAGACATTAATTTTGTTTTAAGGATGAGACATTTATAATATTGAAAAGAAACCTTAAAAAATTGGGGTTTTTACCATCGTGCCAATTATGAAGGTGTTTGTGCACCCCAAATAAGGCTAGGGTGAACCAATATTTACACTAAAACTTTCACCTTCTTGAATGAGGCCTTTTAGTGGTGGTATTTAACTTGTGAAATGTTAAATTTGGAAAGGAAGACCATGATTTCTAGTCTTGGGATGGGATGTTTATTATGTTTATAAGAAAACCAAAAGGGAAAAATGGGGGTTTACCAATGTCAAGGGCAACTATTTGATTTTAGTAAGGATGACAATTTTGGTTTTTCCAAAAATCAAATTTCTAAGAACCTATTACCTTTTTCAAATTTCAAATAACCTATTTAGTTCCAACAAATTTTCCAAATTTTTACTAGATTAATTATTTTAAGACCTTAAAAATGGAATTATATCTAATAGTTTTTAAATTTTATATAACCTTGCCATGTTTGAAAAATTGGTTGTTCTAAACTAGCTTTTTAACATAAGGTGGCTTCTTTCACATCTTGCACATTACAATTATGTATAAAGGCCACTTTTGGTATTGAATGATATTAAATTTACTCTGTCTTCATGCACTTGACGTTTAAAATATATAGATTTGAACAATTGGAATATGATGATGACACTAGCAAATAATTATTGGGCAAGGGGTTGTTAGAATAAACTTATTATAGTTTAGTGGAAACATGTGATTACAACAAAGTTTTTTGTTGCAAATGAACTTTCCTGGGTTTTTCCAACCTCAATACTAACTTATTATAGTAGCCTCCATTTGTTGTCATATATAGTGTAAAATCACACGACTTTTGCAATGATTACAACATTCAACACAAATAAGCAACCCATAGACATGATTGGCACAATTGATATATATACCAATGATAAAGTTGCTCCAACTTGCAACAAATCAAAGGCATTTCAAGCGCCTAGTATATTTTTTTGATATATTCACCATCATTTGTAGTTTTTTTTCCTCAAGAAACAATTTAATGTTTTCAATATACATTAATTTTAGAGAAAAAAAGACAAGCACATGCATATAATACTTTATTATCAATGGTGCCAAATTGTTAAACTACATATTTGATGAACTTTGAGTGTTGCCAATGCATTTCGGCATTGTTGCCAATATTTCCAAAAAGAAAATCTTACATAAGGTTTCCTAACCATAGCTTAAATATTATAATGCCACTCAAACAAACATAAGGGCAAAGTGTAGGTCTTGATTTGATTTATGACACAAGACACTTATCTATAAATGGGTGTCAATAGTTTATAGGTGATGATCAATTGAAAAAAACCCTATAACATGTAACTATGCATTACAACAATTGTACAACATGGCATGTGCTTTCACATTTAAGAAAACATGAAACACCCATCACTTACACCCATAGAAAAGCATAATAACTACAAAATTTAATATATATGCAACAGCAATATACAATGTAAGGAGATTTTAAAGCAAAAAGAATGAATAGTTGCATCCAAGTAGATTTAACATGAGTTGCCCCTCTTGCAAGTTAATTGTAAGGTTTACAAATTGCAAACCAACCCATGAATTAATGGTTACAAATGTGAAAGCAATAAATTGTTTGAACTCATGAAGTGGTTAAATTACAAATACGTTTAATGTGGCAATCATGTTCATTTGTATAGAAGTGGTTCATCACACTAAATTTAGATCATGAATAAACAACTTTAATTACATTCAAACAACTCACACCATGTGACATGTGTAAGAACACCCAACTAAACTTGTAAAAACATTCAAATCATTGCATCAATTCAAGATTTTTTTTCAAACACATGATACAAAATTAATAACACTTGTTAAGCTAGAGTGGGTCTTCCAACAATCATGCACATCATTTGCTTCCTCATGCTCAAAAGCACCTGCAAATTATTCTTTCAATTCTTTTGCCAATTTCGCTTTAAGTTCAACCGCATCCACTAGGTTTTGTACAATATTACAATTGGACATTAGGTCACTAGGCCAATTTTTGTGAACAAAGATCAATCACTCAAGATTGTGAGTTTGTAAATTATATCATTGGAGATTGATCAACATATTAACATGGGAGAAAATACATTTTGTCTTTTATTTGTGATTTGACAATTCTCTATGCAAAACAAACTGATGATAGGGAACATAGCTTTGTGTTTCCTCCACCGTAACAATGGACATTTGATGTTATTTGCATCAATATAAAATCTTTTGAAATGTAACACTTTTTTAGTGACATAGTCCTTTGGCAAGAATCAACAAAAAAAAGTAGAAGTTATTGGATGCAAATGTTGATAATATTAAAAAAATCAAGATTGGGGTTAGTGATTTCTAATCATAATCCCAAACAACTTCAATTGAACTTCATTGCCCTCTTGAAAAGTCAAGGAAAAAAAACATGAAATGAAGGTTTACGTACTACAAATCCAACATAAAACACATGTTATGACCATTTTGGGTTTAGACATTTGTAGGAATGAACCAAAAAGACCAAGAAAAAAATGACATGTCTTTTGATATTTCACATGTATTCAACTTTGCCAATTCAACATCATACCCACTAGCCATGTCATCACCCCATTTAGGATTGATAAGTGCAACCATCAAAAATCAAAAAATTAGTTATAATACATAATTTCGGTCTAGAAAAAATAAATACATAGTTTGAATATATAAGCACGATTTTCAAAATTTTGAGGAAAAATCAAATAACCATTTAAAATCAAAGAATCACCCATAGATTGGTTTTTTTACCAATGTGACTTATTTTTTCCCCCCTTCAAAATCAACAATGAAAGGGTCTTTCTAAAATTTCCTTTTTCATCTCAAATAAGGCATCAAATAATTTGTCTTTATATATTTGGAAATTTTCATATTACAATTATCCTTAAAATCACCTTGCATTTGGGTCCTATTTTCAACCCCCAAACCTTTTTAGAGCCCCAAATGTTATTATTCACAAAAGAAGAATTTTAAAATTAAAATTGAATGTAAAATAATAACAATTTTCATTTATTGGACATGTGCATAGTTAAATTAAATAAATTCAAGGTGAAATTATTTTTACCAACACTATTCAAAATCAATGTACTTTTTTAAGCAATGTTTTTAATTTTGTTTTGCATTATACCACTATTGTGTAGTTTATGGACCTTAAGTCCTGATGCTAACTTTTTTTTTGGAAGGGAATCTTTGATTTAATCTTGAGATCAATTCATTGGATTTTTAAAACCTTTGGTTTCGATCATTTTCATAAAAGATTAAAAATTGGTTTAGTTCAAAACTAGGTCCAATTCTATTTCCGTTACACAAAATTAAACATTATTTTTTTTGTGTAGCACTATTTTATTCAACTAGTGTAGCACACAATTCAAAAAAGATGTCATGTAGTTTTAATTATGCATAACAATCAAAACAATTAACTTGCCTAAAATGGAAGCTCATGCTTATACTTTTAAAATAACATTATATTTATATATTAAAAAAAACCTATTCAAAACATGACAAGATCCTTGATTTAGGTTCTAATTCAATTTTGAAATGAGGTTGGTTGTGTAATTAGATTCCAACAACAATTCCAACAAAACTCATAACCTTTAAATTAAATACCCTTGAAACTAACTTATAATTTAAGTTCAACCTTGCTTAATTTCTAAAATCTATCAACATTGCATTATAGGTACCCAAATTGCATGTGTTGTTGCTTTTTTTTTCTTTTATGAATTTATTTGTTTAGACAACCCTTGATTCCCTATTTTCCTAGTTATTGGAATGGAAGGCTTCAATTTAATTTTGGGATAAAATATATTATGTTTAAAAACAAACCAAGAAAAATTGAGTTTTTATTAGTGTTGGTTGGTTCTTCCTTTTTCTTTTCTTTTTGGAATGATTGGGAGGGGAAAATCTTTCTAAAATTTATGTTTTCATCTTAAATAGGGTATCAAATGATTGAATTTTGAAAAGAAATTTGAAACTTGCAAGTTATGAATTTGTTTGTTTTGGCCATACCCTTATTACCCTAGTACCTTGGCCAATTTGACACTACTTATATTATTTTCAGAAATCTTAAAAATTTCAAAAAAATTATTTCTTCCAAATCAAAAAATAATGTTAAACAAAAAAAAGTGAATAATTTAGGAAATATTCCATGTGTTGAAATGAAATTTTTTTAATTAATTAATTATTTGATCCATACATGTGTTGAAATGGCCAAGGTATTATGGTAGTAGGATTCCCAACTTTTTAAATAATGTTCATCTATTATGCATAAGGATTGTTTTGAAATAATCAACCTAATATTTGATTTGATAACTATGTCATATAATGTTAGGGTAAGATCATGTACACAAAGCTTAAATTCTTTGGTTCCTTGTTTATTTATTATCACAATTGTGATCTCATGCTTGTCAAATTGTAGTTAAAAGGGGGAGCTAAAAGTGGAGATCAAATCATATGAATCCAACAAAAATGAAGAATGACACTCAAATGTTCGAATGTATGAATAAGGATTCAAGAACATCTCTTGATGAAACATGAAAGATTTTGGGCCACATTTTGGGTTTCATCAAATTAGCAAATACCTACTACCTAGGCGGCTACTAGGTCTTGTCGGGTCTTTACAAAAACATATACCACATAGGTAGGGTCTCTAGGTATTTGGTCGGGGCCGTTGGTCATTGACCAATTTCAACCCTTGTATCGTTGTTGATAACCAATGATTTTCTCAACAACCCATCAACACTACTAGGAACCAATTTGGACTCATTTGAAGCAAATTGAATCCTTGAGTTGAACCCTAGGCTTTAGGGTTTAGGTTCTTCAAATCACGAGCTCTCCTTTTTTAGGGTTTTTTTTTTTAAGGGTTTGAATCAATTGATTTTCCCTCTAAAATTGTGCCATGTAAGTTTAGCCTCGATTTGCCACTTTTTGGTCTTCCATCCTTGTCTAAAGGTTGTGGGTCCAATTTACGACTCTCATCCAATAGGATTGCTCTATTTCATTGGACCCTGGACCTTGGACCCTCATCTAAAGTGGCCCTTAGCCTACAACAGGCCTGTTGCACCTCTTAGTAGGACTAAGAGCTAGTAGGTGTAAGAGGTCTTTTGTAGGTGTATTCATAAGGTCCCTCCTAGTCCTATTATAGGTGTAAGAAGGCCTCCTATACACCTAAGATGTTTCCTGATCTTAGTGGCTCCTGGTCTACATGGGTTAAGATGCAAGGGTGGGAGACAGTCCCAAAATCCAAGGCTAGACTAGGCTAAGGTCTAATCCGAGGCTCCTTATTTAGGGATGCCCGCCACCACCATGGGGGCCTTACCCTACCCATAAAAAAATGGGTACAATTTTTCTAGCGTATCTAGATGGTGCCTTACCTTCAGAAGAATCCCTACCTCAACAGAGGATGGCACCTTATACAAAACAAATTAATAATAATTTAGGAGTTCTTTACATCGAATAAGGACCTCGAATGGGGGTGTTCTAGGAGTTGGGCTCACATGCTTGAGTCCCGACTCCCTTGGACTGTCATTTCCATAACAGCCCCATCTGGGGTCCTTAGTCCTTATCCTACACTTCCTCGCTACCCCCCACTCCCCACCCCCAAAATAAGGTTTTCCAACAAATTTTCAAGGGTCACTTTAGATGAGGGTCTAAGGTCCCTTGAGGGTCCAATGAAATAGAGCAATCTTATTGGATGAGAACCATAAATTGGACCCCATGGCCTTTAGATTGGCCCAAGATGAAAAAGTTGAGGCTAAACTTACTTACATGGCACCATTTTAGAAGGAAAATCAATTGGTTCAAACCATGTAATTATTATTTTAAATAAATTTAATTTAATTTTAAAAATAAAAATTAAAAAAAAGGAGCTAAAAAGGAGACCTCATTATTTGAAGGACCACGATGCAAGCTAGGGTCCAAAGAAGGGTACAACTCAAGGACTCAATTTGCTTCAAATGAGTCCGAATTGGTTCCTAGGAAATTGGACCTTGGACCTCTATCTATAGTGGTCCTTAAGTTAGGCCTACCCTCGCTATCCTGTAAAGGACCTATCTTTAGCGCCAAAGGATAGAGGTCCCGTAGATCTTCCTGCGGGATCTTCCTCGGCCTATGTGGTGTATTCTCCTTATTACGACGCTCACATGGCTGGCTACCTTCCCTATCCTTTTCTTTGGCATGGACTGGATGGGGCGAAATGTCTACATGGGCAGGCCGACGTTTTTGGATCTCACCAAACGATACTTCGACGAAGTGCACATTGGGTCCCTGGGGCTTGTGCTCCATTCCATCGTGCTCGACCTCTTTTCGCTCTGCATAGATTACCTTTGCGGAAAGCTTGGGTCTATGTACGTCTAAGAATTAGGCAACATGGTTATGGTAGCTTGCTACGCAGCCACGACGCTAATAACAGCAATAGCAAAGCGAACCGCAACAACGACGGCCGAAGATGAAGGCCCAGAACCTTTGGTAACATTCGTGGCGCTGGTGGTGTTATCACTCCTGGGAGTTTCTCTCGCGCTGACGTTCTCTGTGTCATTCTCTATGGGTGTAACTTTCACAGAAGAAGTTGGAGGTGGCCAAGGTGTGTCCATGGGGGCGTTGAATTTGTCTATTTCTCTCCCGCAACTCATTGTTTCCCTGGGAGCCGGACCCTTGGATGAGGTCTTCGGAGGCGACAACATGCCTGCGTTCTTGTTTGGAGCTGGAGCTGCATTCTGTGGAGGAGTAGCTGCAGTGCTACTTCTACCAATACCGCCACCACCGGACCCCCGAACCTTTAGCAGGCTGCTTCTCAGCCACAGTTCTCCCATCCATTGACACTTTCTCCGACACCTCCTTTCAACCTCCGAATTCTCTAAACTTAAATTGAAGTAAAACATTGCATCAAACCTTATTAAAACCTTATACTTCCATCTTCTCCTCGAGAGTGATGGAAGAAGGATCATCTTCACCATCTCCTCGTGACTCTGGATCCCACACCTAGTCTTCCTCTGAAGCTTGCTCCATTTAGAAGCTATGTTCTACCTTGACCGTCACTGAAGCTACCTTAACAAAACCTTTTCAATGCTCTTTGTAACTCTTATTTGCACCATTAGTCATGACAAGTCACACTTTGGTCATGTTTTTATTGAGCCAGGAGACATCAGTGTGCATGATTGAATGCATCATTCGCTTCCCATGTATATAAAACTCTAATGCCTCATCCATTCAAATGAAGAATGCAGGACACAAACAACTTGGCCTTGCTTGTATCTTCAAGATCCTGTAGTTGCACATGATTTTGAGAATCCCCCAACTTTGGGGCTATACAATATTATGCTCAGAAGCCTACTGTTGACATTCTTGGTTTTCCTTATGCAGAAATGTTGGGTGAGATTTGAAACCTACACACACACATAATTGAAATCCAAAATCTTGTTTTTGGGGATGGATGTCCAATATTGAAACTTCATGACCTTTGGGTGAGACAGAAACAAGAAGAATAGAAAGAGGTTTCATATCTGATCATTTGGGTGATGGGAAGATTAAGATAGTTTGGGAGTTGGGCTTGATTTTTGTTGGATGATCACTATTGAACAATTAATGTTGTATTTCTTTGCATCTGTAAGGGAGATCTATGTCAGACTTCCAGAGATGCCAGACATTTGTTTGATATTTGTTGGAGAATCTACATAGTAGGTGATGGGAAGAGCCTTGATGCAGCTGAGAATGCCCAGAATCCACCATGAGAGGACTATTCGAAAGGCTGTCCTAGGCAGCCCTTGCAGATGTTTTACAAATTGATGAAAACAAAGTTTCAAGACATCTTTTGTAGCAAATTGTTTCATTTCAGCCTAAGTTGGTCTGCCTGACCAACCTGTTGCTAGATGAAACACAACCTCCTTTATATGCTTCTATGCCAGAACACCAGCTCAGGTTCAACTCTCAATTATTGTTTCCAGATACCCAATCCAAATATAGCTTATAATCAAATCCTAACCATATTGGCACATGTTAAGAGCTCCAATTATTCTCAGTGTGAAGATTCTCTGAGTCTCATCTACTAGTCAAAATGCTATCCCTTGTCTTTGCTTACTAGTTTTTTTCCAGTGTTACAACACTGACAGTGGAAAATTTAGAAGGAAACAGAAACTCTCTCATGATTCAAATACTTGACCTCCATCTCAATGGCCTCGACCACCTACAATGAACAAATCAAATGTAGTAAAGGGGAAAGAGGGTCCCTGCAAGGAGGGCAGCTGGCAAGAAGCACTGATAAATCGTTCTACCTTATGAGGATTTGTAATTGCAATACCAATCATACACCAATGAAATTGCTTGTAGTTCACCACTTGAATTCCCTGCTCACTTCCTGACCCAAAACCCGTCTCACATCAGAATTTCAATTTCATGCATTTCAAAACTCTCTGAACATGGCCCCTGACTCCCTTCAAGAGATGACAATGATCTGTCTACATCCATTAGGAAATTTGGTTCCCTGACTATAATTTCACATGTTTGCAAACCAGACTCTCACACCAGTTAGAAGACCTGACATAAGAACCATCAGCTTGTCAATAGGGGTTGAAGCTACACTGAAACAGACACCTAATCTTGTTTAGAATTTCAATGACTCAAATCAATCTATCAACATCCTGTGCACAGAGATGACAAACTTACAAAACCAGAAGATCATAATATTCTAAACCTTTGTGTGTTCCAAGAAACAATCATCTCCAATTTTGAAGAAACAGACAAACCTACAGTTGATTTGGGAAACCTGAAATAAAACAGACTCGGCTCCAAAATATCAATCAAGTAGATTGACCTCAGGATGTGGATGACACCAATGACACCCCATCACCAAATATTCAGTCCATAATATCTCAAACTGTTGTCTTCAAGAAAGTGTATATAGTACATTTAGAAGCCAAATACAACAACATGTCTTTGAACATGGCCAGCTTAAATCCTTTTAGGTAACAAAGATTTGAATTGCTCCTTCCACACATGGGCTGGCTTTGTTCACTTTGCTCAGCGTTCACATGACAGTTGCATGTCATGAATATTCCACACTTGATACAATGTTGGGTGGATTTTGGGTTCAAGGATCCATAATTGTTCTTCAGCTAGTAGGACATCTGACACTCAGATTTTAGGTCTATTTACACAACAACGAATTCAGAATCTCAAGTGCTCCAAATCTATTTGAGGTCACACTAACATCCTAAAGTGCCCATTGTCCCAAAACCAGCTGTTTGGAGGCTGGATTGCCAAGTAGAATCATTGAATTGAAAATCTGAAAAAAAGAACTGAAAATTTGGAAATTGGATCCTGAAAAACGTTTTTTAAAGGCTGGACCAACAAGCAAAATGTTAAACTGAAAATCATAGAAAAGAACTGAAAACTGGATATAGGAAAATTAGTACCAGGGGTTGGACTAAGTTGAAGCACCCCACCACCCAATATCTTTTTGTAACATATTGCATGTTTTTAGCAAGTATCAGATTTCATTCATTGGACCTCCTCCATGATCGATAATTTTCACCATCACTAACTGCAAGTTCAAGCCCTTGCTGAGAGGTATTGTCACCCTTGATTTTTCCAACACCCAAATAGTACATCCTGAAGCTTCCATCTTCCATTGCCAAAACATGAGTTCCCACCAACACATTATCCCAGATATCCTCTCTTGTCCGGGGCTTTAAAATTGGTCCTCCAAGTTTAGTTCCACAGTTCTGATCTCTCTCCCAGATATTTCCATCATCCGAGACAGTAACCCAACAGTAAACTAAAACTTGAAATCTGAGCCTTCATAGAAGGTCACAAATCAGTCACCAATTTTAAGCATATGGCGGACAGAAACACCTCCCTCATCCCATGAGCCTGGGGCACCTGGTGACAGAATTTTACCATCCTTCACCCATCTCCATCTGTTGATGTGGCTACACTGGGTGAAAAACACCCAACTCCTGTTGGTCCTTTTATCTCATGTGTGTGATAGGTCATAAACCATTTCCCATCTTCACCTCCTGATTACATATAGTACATGGTTATGTGAATTTGCATTTGCCAGACAATGAAGTCTAAGAGTTTGCCCACCTCATATGAGTCTCTAGGAAACCTGCCTCCCTTGCACCAGAAGAAAAAAAAGTCTGCTTGAAAAGAACTTTCCAGAGGTCATCTGTGACTGGAAGAAGAGTCTTTTAGTAATTTTGTGTCATAGAAAGTATTCCAACCCATACATAAATCAAAGTGGAATATTGCAACATAAAAGGAAGGGCCCTCAAACTATTCATTTCAATGTCAAAACCAAGAGGTACCAGTATCAGGGCTGTTAATTTCGAAGTTCCTCCAAACCCATCAACACCCAAGGAATTTTTAGCGTTCTCATGCATGTGATGTGTTCCATGTTTTGATGAAGATCCAAACAGATCAAAGAGTGCAAAAGGGTTCACCACTATAGGAATGTAAGATCATATATACCTTTGGGTGGGATCGCTTGTGGCCAGGAAAGTCCATTCTTGTCCCAAGAATCTGCATCTCTAAGTTCTAGAATTGGACCCTTTCAGTCTTCAACTGAGAGCCCATCTCTAGACATAGCTAATCCTGGCTACAACATCACACCCCTTACATCACCAAGTCAAGTCACAAAGCATCAACACAAAAATCTCCAGTTCATGCTCTGTAACCTGAAGCACTATGACTTTTGCCAGAAAACACGGTGACAATTGGCTCGTGCCTTGACATGAATGACACTAGAGGTTTCAAGTATCAGCTGGTAATGATTCTTAACTTCAAAAAATCTCCTACATTCATTCTTCAAATATGATATGCTGACTT
>Ga0209611_10012392_pt1 | contig 12001 bp, 8 predicted proteins | sample S1TSphgellanicum_3_FD_187693 | JGI IMG/M metagenome (GOLD analysis project Ga0209611, IMG submission 187693) | Host-associated microbial communities from peat moss isolated from Minnesota, USA - S1T2_Fc - Sphagnum magellanicum MG (SPAdes) (version 2) | ecosystem: Host-associated > Plants > Peat...
GCCAAATTTGGCTACATACTAGATATGAAAGTTCAATTTTTTTTTTAAAAAAAAACCTTCTATAATCTTGGCTGCCTACTGGAACTTATCATAAAAATCTGGCGATTGAAAATAAATAAATAAATAAAAATAAAAATAAAAATTTGGTTTATTTGGGTCATTATTTTAATGAAAAAACCTTTGATTAGGCAGAAATAAGGTAAGCATGCCCATCACTGAACAACGAGCGGTGACAGATCAGGGCAATAGTTTGATCAAGGGTTGATTATTGATCAATGATTAAACCTATAGACCTCCAATATATACCTTAAGTTGATTGAGTTCACACTTGGTGCATAGAACTGGTGTTCAAAGTATTCATCACCTAGAGATGCATGGAGCATTTTTGTGTTTGGTAAAAGAGAATAATTGGATCATTTGGGCATCCCTTAGGACCCACTCAAAATAACAAAATGTTAGGTTTAGGGCTTAGAGTGCACACACATAATCAAAATTTTCAACACACTCATCACGAACAATTATTTGGTAAGAGGAGTGGTTTAATGTAATTTTAAAGAATTTTAAAGGGTTTAGAGCAATGTTTTGTGTATGCATGGTTTAGAAGGTACACTTTGTGTAAGTGTAAAATGTCTTAATAGAATTTATTTACACTCGATGTAAAGGCAAGTGTATAAGGCCTATTTACATTTATGTAAATGTAGAACACGGGACATGTAAGTGTAAAGCTTTGTAAAGTTATTTTATGTTGTGTAAAATAATGTAAATGTAAGTGTAAATTTATATGATTTTATACTTCCATGTAAAATCATGTAAAAGCATGTCATTTTTTGGGGGAGGGGAAGACGGGTTGGGTTTAGATTGTTTTTGGTGATTGGTCAATTAAAGTGACCCATTACAACCCAAAAAAAACCTTAAAAACATGTCTACTTTGGGATGCATGACAATGAATTAAACTTAATATGAATCATCACAAGGAAGAAGCTTTTGTAAAGTCCTAAGCCAAAAATGGTGATGAACAAAATTAAGAATTAAAATTCTATTCACACAATGAATTAAAGCAAAATGCATATAAGAATGTGCATCCAAAATATTCTCTAAAATAAGGTGGACTAATTCTGACAAATAAATAGTCCATAAAAAGTCCATTCAATAGTGTTAAAATGACAATCCAATATGATATCATTGTTTAACTGTGGGAATACAAGGTGATTAATGAACTAATAAAGATATTAATAAAAGTCCAACTAGATAGTTTTTTAACGTTGAAACCCATCAAAAAGTGATTGTGATATGGACTTTTGAAAATAAAGTCCATTTTAGGACATTCAAAAGTCAATAATGTTTTATGGGACAAATTTTTTCTAGCAAAAGTTTTGCATCTTCTACTTTAATATATCAAATATTGAATCCCTATAAAATATCCCAAACACAATCCATAAAAAATGTACTTATATAAAGTCACAAATAAAAGACCAATCCATATTTTTGAACTTCAAAAGTCCATTATTCTATATTTGATGCTTATGTGTTACAACTTTTAAAAATAAATGTCTTCTTATCCAAGTTGAAAATTTTAATCTCATGCAAAATTGAACATAATGATGATTTTATGGTATGTTAATGACATGTTAATGCATGACTTTTACCAAAAAAACTATAGTGTGATGAAAAAAGTGATCCTCCTTATCTTGCAACAACCTAATTGGACCACAATTTCTCCCACGTCCTTTGCCCAAAATTTTGGGCTTGTATTGTATATAGGTGGCTAAAGGGAAGCACTACCATAGTCCCATATTGGTTGAAAATGATGTTGGAGAAATATTAAAAGTATCATGATGTTTTTATGAAGGGCCAATCAAAATGGCCCAATGCAAAAAAAAACCATTAAGCTTTGGGATGCACCCACATTTGGATGTATCCACAACTAATTAATATAAATTGTCAATAGGTATAGTTATTAAAGGTATGTAATATATTTACATTTGCATGCCCCAAAACATTTACATGACACTATGTAAATATATTTGACAAATATTTACACTACTCCCATGTAAACGTAAATTTAAAAAAATTGGGCTTGTAACACTTACATGCAAAACATTGGTTTAAAACACAAAGAATGTTATGTGTAAAAGCAAGCCTTTAAACCTAATATCTAAAAAACCAAGTATGGAGCTTAAAATAAGACACATTTACAACTATCCTAAAGAGCATGCAAGGACCCCTCTTGTGAACACATTATAAAACCATGCATTTCAAAATTGAATTACATCTGCAAAGCAAAATACATTGGGCAAATCTTCAAGTTTCTTAGATATTCTAGTAGTTTTCAAGAATGCTCTCACTCCCAATTGATATGTTAAATGATCTTCACTATTTCCTAAAGCTATTGGTCCCAAGTGCAAAAGTGTTGAGATCTAGAGTAGATGAGAAGGAAGTGGATGTGAAACCAATAGAGGGGGGAAAACAAGTGAAAGAAAAAGATAGCTTAAAAGAGATCAAAGTAAAAGCAAGTTTCCAATTTCAAAATGCATAAACATCAAATGAAAAGATAGGAACTTGTTTTATACATAAGCTTTATGAAGAAAAATATAACACATTTCTATACCATCATTGGATTCAACAATTAGTCCCAAAAATAATAAAGAACTCAAATAGATTTGATTTTAGCAAATTTTAATATGTTGCAACCCAACACAATATGAGATTCACACCTACAGTATGTTTAAAAGTATGGTGTGCTAGACCAAAATGGATGTTACAATCAACATCTTTTTGCAAGTGATGAAATGTAATCAAAGGCTATAGGATAATTGCATTGATATTTTTATGATTTGGATTCAAATATGTGTAGTAGTTAATATGTTTAATGTAATGCATAAAACATTCATTAGAAAAAGTCTTGTCCATTTTACCATATGCTTGTGATTAGGGTGTGACTATTGTCCAAATCAACCCATTTTGCAACTACATATGTATTAGTCCTACGTGTCACTAAGTGACAAATGTTAATAGTCATGTACGTGACTATGAAACAAATGGATTTATATTATAGTCGTAGATGCAATTATAATTTGTGACTACCTTGTGTTTGGATAAAAATTTGATGAAAAATCAACATATGTTATCAATCGTTGTTAGATTCCATTGATGGATGAAAACTAAATCATATTTGTAATTACAATAACATTTTTTTGTCAACTATACATAAATGATTAGACCACATGTTGCATCAAGTTTGTGATTGCAATTGATTATCAAAGTTTATGAAATTACATTTAATGTTGACATTGATAGTAATTTAATTCTACATTTTCATCTAAACTCCATATTGGAAACTAATATCCTAGCCTATATAAACATACTTACTAAGCAAGAATAGTTAACCTAGCATAAATCTATGTATTGCATAACGATTTCGTTTATCTGAGCCTACATATGAAAACTAGTCAGTAGGTTATGACATAAAGGTTATTATAAATTAATAACTAACTTAAGATTCAAGGTTACGTGAGGATAAACTATTATTAATTATAATTAATAGTTAGTCATCTATGTTAATTACTAGCTAAACTAAGTTTAAATATGTTAATTTTTATTGCCTATATATATGTAAAAGGTTACATTAGTTACTAGTTAGTTATGTAAATTAGGCATATATTTAATGGCATCATACATAATGTAAATTATATTTACATTTATTTAATCTATTTTTTATCATTTTTTAAATTTAAATATTATTTATAAATTTTCACAAATTTATTAATTAAATAAAAATATTTGATATGATTTAATTTTAAATCTAAAATTTTATAATATGTATACAAATAATAATTTTTCTATTTAAGATTTTTTTAATATATAATATTTGTGGTATGCTGTTGATTATCATATTTTAATAAATAATAGATTATTACTTTTATATTTTCAAAATAAAGGAAATTATGAAATATTTTGCATTATAATATTATAATATAATTTTAAATTATTATTGGCTAAAACATTGGGAGATATATCATTTTATTATTGGTATGTTAACTGAATAATCTTTTCCATTAATAAATCATGTGCTTGACTTTTTTTTTCAAAAGAATGTTCATTAAAATCTTATTAAACAAGGAAATTCTAGTTGTTTTTGTTGAAATGAGGTTTTTTTTTTTTAATCACTAAATGTGTGCATGATTGAAAAAAATAAATAAATGAATTTTTTGCGACAAAATATTAATAATATATTAATAAAATTCAAATATATAAGCATTAAATTTTTACAATATAATTGGCAATCACACATTAGTTTTAAAATTTGGAGATATGTCATTTATTTATTATTATGTTAGCCATACAATTTATTTCATCTATAAATCATGTACTTGAACTTTTTGCTCAAAAAAAGGGTATTGAAATATTATTAAACAAGGAAATTCAAAAATAAATTTACATTTTCTAGAGGAAAAAAAAGGATAAATGTGTGCATAATTTTTTAAAAAAAAACTTTCAATTTTGTCATTTGGAAAAAATATCAATAAGATATTAAATAACAAAATTGACTTTGTACAATGTTTAAAACAAAATATTGGTTAAATAAAACTCACCTTTTTATCGTTTCATTACAAGTGAAGTGATTTGTTGGTAAAAGAATTGGCCTCCAATATTTTTGAAGTTCAAGGATCAACCTTCACAAATGACATGATGGTGGTCAACCATGATTTGTTGATTGAATGTTCCTTAACGAATATTCAACGTAATTAACTTGCCTTAGCTATATTTCCTAGGTTCCTATCTAACTACTTAAACTAGGTTTTTACCTTGCCTAAGTATTGACACATGTCAACAACTCATAAAATGAAAATAATGACATTATATGATAATATAATATTATATATATATGTCTTCCATGACTATTTAATCAAAAATGCAGTCGTAACATTATGTGAATATCAATTTGACTACATCTGCCATACCATGCCATGTGGTGTCTTTTATGACTTGGTTATTTTATGGCAGTTGTCCAAAACAACAATGGGCATTTCAATTGCATGTGTCCATTATGACTAAAATGTAATTGAAAAATTAATCATTGATTTCTTATATTGATTCTTGAAATTAGAAATAGTTATATTATATCTTTGAACTCTTAAATCTATATATTTGTCTTGTTACATATTGCAAATATGAATGTGGATTTTTTCGTGTGGAAAAAAATAAGTTTTAAAATTTTAATCACATGAGTTGATCAAACATATTATAAATGACATGGGAAAATAAAAATTGACAAAATGAGAATTTTGGTTTTTTACATGTGTACATTAGAGCAAAATATGTTAAGTCCATAATGGACATAAAAATGAAAAATTGGAAAAAAAATTATATAGGAACAATATGTTTATATAATCAATATTAAAACTATTGTGAAGCCAATGATTTCATTTAATAAGGCCTAAGGCATGAGGAATATCTCACAATTTTCCTATTTAGACATAATTACAATTGAATAAATAAATGAAGTGAAAGATAAATTCACATTGATATTACACATTATAGTAATTCATAAAGGAAAAAAATAAATTATAGATCAAGGTGATCAAATCATTTAAAAAGAAGTTATATACTTTCAAAAATAATTGGAATGCTAAGGTTTGGAATTGTGAAAAGGTTAACAAAAGGATTGCAAAATTTGTATATTCATGTGTGGACTCTATGTTATGTAATAATTATTATTATCCAATAATTACCTTCAAGGAAAATTATTATAGTTAATTCTAGGATGAAATTTTAGTAAAAATATATATGTTGATGGGAAAATTGTCTAATGAAGTTAGCTTAATGGGCATCCTAATAATTTCTTAAGTTCCAATGACAAATATTCATTTTTAAATTTATTTCTTTATAAAGAGATGAAGCAACTTGCATAGTTACTCGTTGAAAATAAGGTGACTAACTTGAATTAGCCAATCAATTAGGGATTTGTGTAGGAGATTAAAATAAAAAACTATTTAGTGGTTGGACAGTAATTATAACAAGAGGTACATCACAAGCTTAATATCTCATGACATATATGGAAATTGTGCAAATTTGTTCATTTGTAATTCGTGCGTTTCACACATTAGTATCATGCATTGAAAACACATTTGACACACGAATTCATGGGAAGATGCAAAATTCATGTGACATTTGTTCATTCATAGGTTTGTATTTCATCTGTCAACACATTTATTCATGCTTTAAATGTGTTTTCAATACATGACATTCATGTGTAAAATGTATAAACCTATAAATGAACGAACTTTGCATAATTTTCATCTTTAGTTTGTCACATGTTAAATTTGTGATGTGATCAACTTGGAAGAATGAACTCTAAGAATGAAAGCAATTGATTTGTGATGGCTTGTGCATTATAGAAATTATGAAAGGTTTAAAAGGTAGATACCTTACAACCCCATCACAAACTTAACATCTCACAACTTATTAATGAAAATTGTGCAAATTTGTTCATTCATAATTAATATGTTTCATGCACTAATATTGTGTTTTCAAAACACATTTGACATATGGATTTCTAGGAAGATGTGAAATTTGTGTAACATTTGTTCATTCATAGGTTCATACTTCATTTATCAACATATTTATTCACATGTCAAACATGTGTTCAATGCATGGTACTCGTGTGTAAAATGTACAAACTTATGAATGAATGAACTTTGGACAATTTTCATTATAATTGTCACATGTTAAATTTGTGATGCCATCAAATCTTCAATTTTGGTTTTAGTTTAGTGGTGATTTTTTTAAAAATAAAATTAAGTTGAAGGTAAAATTATTTTCTAGTGAAGCAATCCCCCTTTTTTTTTTAATGATTTTATTTACCTATGTTTGACAACGCTCCTCGTGTTAATACCCTGGCTACTAGGTTTGTAATTTTACATTGCATCACAAATTTAGTGTCTCACAATTTAGTAATGGAAATAGTGCAAATTTGTTCATTCATAATTTGTACATTTCACATACTAATATCGTGCATTGAAAACACATTTGACACATGGATTTATAGGAAGATGCAAAATTTGTGTTACATTCATTTATTCATAAGTTCATATTTCATTTGTCAACACATTTATCCGTGTGTCGAACATGCTTTCAACACATAACATTTGTGTGTAAAATGTACAAACCTATGAACAAAAAAACTTCGCATGATTTTCATTATTAATTCATCGCATGTTAAATATGTGATCTACATGTGCCAAAATCAGTCCACCACACCAAATTTTTACACACCCCCACATTAATTGTAAACATCAATTTAGTATGAGAGAAATTTGAAAAAAAATATTAACTTATTTCCTCTAATAAAATTTGTTGTGTTATTTTAAAATATCCTAAACCAACACATTATTTGTAGTCTTGAATTAGTATAGGAACTTGAAATGCATACCTCTTGAAGAGCTAGAAAAAACTTCTTCAACTTATCAGAAGTTAGGGTTAAGAGGTCAAAGGTTGCTAAGATGCCCAATGTACCTCATAGGCAACAAAATGGATTGTTGGACCAATAATAGTAGAGAAAAAGAACATCCCACCTACACTTGCAGAACAAACAAACAAGGCAACAAGAATAAATAGGGCCCCTACATTACATTAATGAGGCAAATGGACATCCAAATCCTTGGAAGAAGTGATGGATGTAGTGGAAAGGGGGTAAATTGTTTTGAAAAAAATAAGCAAACATTGGAACATACCTCTAACCTCTCTTTTAGATCAATTGATTAGCAAAACAAGACTAAGGTTGAAGGTTGACCCACAAGGTGCATTAATGGAAGAGGATGTAGCAATGGTGGCTTGGGTGCTTAGTATGCAAAAATGCAAACTTTCAATTACCTTGCAACAACTCAAAATGAACTCGCTCAAACTAAGCCCACCCCTTCAAAGATGGAATTCAAAGGAATGGCTAATGGTATTGGTTCGAAATTGACATTTAGAACTAAATATTAAACTTGTAAAAAGGATTGGAAGTTTGTAGGGCACAAAGTTAAACAAGTCAAACATGTGCATTCATTCTACTAGGATCTACAATTTGGACTACACACATGGCACAAATATAGTCTATATAACATCTCAAATTCAAACAAGATAGGGGCATAGTCAAGGGTAAGAGTTTTGGCAAAAAAATGTTTATAATAGGTTTATAGCACCATTCCAAGGTCTATGGAATGGCTAACAATAAACATTGTCGCAAATGTTATAAGGGGTTTCCTACCTTAAACCCTAAACCCAAGATTCTACATATTTAAAGGTGAGTGCATAAAAAATGATTACATTAGATAGTGCAAAACATGAACATGTATGGCAATGCAAACCAAGGCATGGATGACATCATTTCTATTCAAGGAGTTTCTCTCATTTTTTAAAAAGCCAATTCCATCTTTAAATCTAATCAACATATATTAGTTATAAACAAGCATGGTTCACATGTTACATTGAAATCAATAAAACAAGCACAAGAATTTGGGTTGAACATGATCATATTACTTTTTTATACATCACATGCCTTACAACCCCTAGATGTGAATTATTTCAAACATTTCAAAACAACTTTTAGGGAAAAAAGAAATAATGCAATGATTAGAAATAATCATTGTGAATTAGACAAATGCACATTGGCTAATTAAGTTGACAAGGCAATGGACTAGTCATTGTCAAAGAAAAACATCAAAAATTGATTCAAGGCTATAAGGATTTGGTCATTCAATCTAGGGCCATGGACAACAAAACCAAACCAAGTAATGTATACATAACACCACCTATCAACATCTTAAACAAAAAAAAAAAAAATAGTGTTCATGAACCAATTGATCTAATCAACAAGAATGGGGGGAAGATGGAGTTGCCACATGATTGTTGAACATATAATAACAATATCAAAAGATTCTAGAACATGGGTTAATGTTGATCACCAAAAATAACCAAAGTTTAGATACTACTCGAATGTATTCATGAATCCTACTACCACGTAGGATACAAGGCTAATAGAAGAGTCTATGACCTTACAATTAATCTAGATCAACCTATTTGTGAAGTCCAACTAGATGAAATTTCAACAATTGCAACCTAGGAATCATTGTCTCTTACAAATTTGTTGTCCCTCCCATGTTTACCTATAAAAAAAACAATGAGCAAAGAAACATTAATTGATTACTCTCACCTTTTGTATAGATGTGTGAACCTTGGCTATACAACCCAAATAATAGGAGGACAAACAAAATGACACATGACAAAGGGTTAAGTTTTATGCAAACAAGGGGTGAATGCACTCTAAGGTGGACCAAAAGTGGCACATGTGGTGTCCACAATTTTCTTTTTTCATAATTTCTAATGCTAATGTTTAATGTTTTGCAGATGTGAATTAGTCCATTTGAAAGTAGGACACAAGAAGAATACCTAAACCCTAAACTTACAAGTTTTAAAATTATGACAAGTGTTTCGATTCAATCAACTAAGGGAAAAGTAAGCAAAAACATGGGTTTTTTGAAATTTTATAATTGGCAAATGTTATGTTGGGTAGTAATGTCACATTTTACAAAACAACATCTATCATTTTTTTCCATTTTAATTAATTATATATATTTTAGACTATTGGTAATCTTGAAGAATCTTAATAAAATAAAATATTAAATTTGATTGGAAACCCTTATTTTAGCATTACAATAATCTCACAATCATACTAAAAAAAAAATCAACCATTAAAACATCTTTACTATGTAATAAAAGTTCATAACATTTTTTATGGACTATGACAAAAATCTTACATCATTTGAAAAGTCCACCTTATAATGAAATGATGGCATTTTATTTTCAAATTTTTTAATTTGATTTTTTTAGTGTTATAGTTTAATTAAATGGGTCCCTTTTAAAATTTTCAATCAAACCTCAACACACATTACCCAAACTTAAAGGTACCCCATAAAAATTACTCTTATGACACCAAAAAATGGACTATCTAATGTGCAAACCACCCACAAGGAGGAACAAAACAAGGGGGTCAAGATTCACAAAACAGGAGGAACGAAACAAGGGGTTAGGCTCCTTAAACCAAGAGGAACAAAACAAATTGATCATTCTTCACAAACTAAAAGGAACAAGATGAAGGGAAAGGTCACATTTCATAAACAAGGAAGACAATTAAGAATGTGGTTTGGGTTCACAATAAGAACATAACAACAACAATGAGTGAGGGGTGGCATAGATTTGAAAAACAAAAGACATTAAACATAACAAAGAAAAAAAAATGATGACAATCACACGTGAAAAGGGGGGGGGGGAAGTTGGGTTATGTAAAATAATGAGATACACTAGGGGTCCACCGAAACACGAAAGAACAATGAACAAACATGAGGGGGGATTTGTATTGAGCAATGAAACACATCAAAAACCCATCGAAACACAAGACAACAATGAACAAATGTGAGGAGGTGGGGCAAGTTTTGTAAAACAACGATACACACCAAGGGTTAATCAAAAAACAAGATAATAACAAATGAATGTGAGGGGGGAGATGGGGTTTAGGGTTTAAGGTCTTTGTAAAGCAATGAAACCCACCAAGGAACCATCAAAACACAAGACACTAACAAACAAACATGAAAGGGGGCCCAATTATATATAACAAAACACACTAAATGACCAATAAAACATAAGAAAACAAGGATAATACAAAAGAAGGGGGTGGGCGTAAGTCTTATGAACAACATTGAACAACCAGATGACCATTATAACATAAAAGATGATGATGAATAGAGATTAATGTGTCATAGAAGATGTCAATCCCTCACATCACCATAAAAACTACCATAGAAAAATGCCCATCACCTACACAACAAACCACAATGAGTGCCATCAAAGTTTTATTGAATTAAAGGAAGAAGACAAAATTCAAAGCAAATGACCATAGTGGAAGAATGTAGGGGATGAAAACTCATGGAAGTTGATGATTGGCATTTCTAAAACATCAATGATTAAAGAACAACAATGAACACAAATAGTTGCACAACAAATTTGGAACACAAAGCCTAGGAAGGAGGCTATCATTGGAGTGCAAACCCCTTGCAAACTTATAGTGCCACTTAAAATTTTAAGGTTAGGCAAAACCATGGTTTCCCCATGTCTCATGTAAATTATCTCATTTTGTTTGGCATTAATCAAGGCCATTGGTGTACATGACAAACAATTGTACATAAATAACCAAATGGATTTCAATTTTGTCCATTTCAAACAATGGTTAAATCTTGTTCAATTTTCAAATGTTAACATATCATTAATAAAGTGCAAAATGCATGGCCATAAGTCTTACCTATGTTTGTTTAAGATATTTTATAACTAATGGATCCCCATATTTTGACAAGGCATACCTTTGTCGTGTCTTGACCAAATGTTATTATCTAAATGGCTACAGGTGCACCAAGGATGGGGCACACTTTCTTTTCAAATCATATGACCATAAAAACAACAACCATTTCACCTTTTTTCTTTGAGTTGTTAAAAGCATTCAATGACTAACCCATCTACCTTAACCTCTTTCACATAATACAAAAACATTTATAGTAGTGGTGGGTGACATTGTTGTTTCCCCAATCCAAAAATGTAGGGTAACACCTAGCCTTTTTTACTTGTGAAATTTTGCCAAAAAGTGAAATTAAAAATTCAAATTCTTTTATGAGGTTTTCAATCTTTGGAAATGAGAAAAAATAGGTAAAAATTGCCAAATTCATTTTTTGGTTTTCATTGTGTAACCAAAAATATAAAAAAATGATTAAATATTTTGATTTTATTTTTGGTTTGTAGCTCATTTGGCTAAATCTTCCTAATGATGATTGCCACTTTCTTTTCATCTTCCTATGGATGATCAACACATTTACTAAAAATTCTTTAAAAAAAACCCTAGTAATGCCCCAAGGTGAAAGCATTCACAAAACAAAAGGCCTAGGATATAGCCAAGTCCACCCCCCCCCCCCCC
>Ga0209611_10012395_pt1 | contig 11998 bp, 8 predicted proteins | sample S1TSphgellanicum_3_FD_187693 | JGI IMG/M metagenome (GOLD analysis project Ga0209611, IMG submission 187693) | Host-associated microbial communities from peat moss isolated from Minnesota, USA - S1T2_Fc - Sphagnum magellanicum MG (SPAdes) (version 2) | ecosystem: Host-associated > Plants > Peat...
TTTCAGTTATTATATTAATTTATTTGGTTATGAAATAGTAATTAATTAGTTATGAATAATTAGCTAATTATTTCAATATTAGCCAATTATGAGTTAATTAAATTGGTTCATAAAGCTTTATAGTTAAGATATAATTAAAATTAAATAGTGTTAATATTTATCTAGCTAATAAATGAAGTAATATTTAATAGTAAATAATATAATTAATTCAGTAATCATATTATATTGATGATTATAATTATAACTAATTAATTAAACTAATAATTTATAAAGTGAATTAATTAGTTTTTAGTTTAATTATTAATTAATTAATTAATTAGCAAGTTAATTGTCATTTATTTATTTACTTATATATTTTCCAAGATGAAAAGGAAAGCCAAAACATATGGGATAAACTTTTTAGTTGCAAGTTGTAAATGTTTTGTCTTTACATTTTCATATCTAAAAGCATGGGCATATCGGATGAATCAATAAAGATGACTTAACCCAAAATAATAAAAAAATATTCATGTATTTACACCTAATTACATACTTCCCTAACTTACCTACCTATATTTTTACTCACCTACCTGCTTGCCTAAGTAAGTAGTTAGCCTAAGTAGGTAAATAAATGTTTAATTTAGATGGGTAGTTAGGTACATAGGTAGGTAGGTACTTAGTTTAACCTACATACTTAAATATTGATTTAAATTTAATTTGAACAAATTCAATTAATATGCCACATGGCAAATTTTTATTGCACCACGTGTCATAATCTAAACCATCCAAACATTAAAATGGTTATTTTTAGATTATTTCAAAATAAGAATAAAATATTTTTAATTATTAAGAGTTGGGACACATGGCAACACATAACTTGTTCCCATTGTTCACCAAAAAAATCGCATCCTAGTTGCAAACAACAATACGCATATGATTAGTCAAATGATGAAGGTGTATTTTGTTGATTTTTTTTTCTTCCAAAATTCGTTGTCATTTGTGATTAGTGTCAAATGCAACTTGTCCAACATGACTATTAAGATTTTAGTTACAAATGTCACTTGCAACTAAAAATTAGTCGTAGGGACTAGTTGCAAAATGGTCATTTTTTATTAGTGGATAGATCTGGTTGAATTCGTAAAACCGATAGCACTAGTAGATTTTGTAAAACTAATAGAATCGATAGGTTTAATAGATCTGATAAAATTGATAAAATCGGTAGGTTTAATGGATCTAATAGGTTCGAAAAAATGATTCTCGATATCCAAATCGAAATTATTTGTGAGGTTGGTTTTAACTAGAGTTTGTGTACTAGCTCTAGGTGACTAGTTTTGTTGTAGGTCCTGAATAACTTATTCAAATGAATGTTGAAGTTTTTCCTTTTATTGTTAATCAACCAAACTCTTGTTCTTGTGAGGTTTTTCCTCCTTGAATACCACATTTTATGGTATATGACTACGGGTGGTAACTAATAAAACCATGTTGATAGCAACATCATCCTTCTTCGATGCAAACACCATTATTATTTTTTAAACATTGCTTGAGCTACATCCTTATGAAGGTAGTCATAAGTTTTACATGTTCAACGAATTTACAAATGAAACAACAATAAATGATGGAACTAGATTTGTTTGTTTTTTCGCAACCTCTTTTTTTATCGAATTTATTTCCTATACTACCACGAGTTTGTGTCAAAATTCCATTCATTGCTACCTCCTTTTTGTCTTTAAGTTTGTTGTTTGAATTGTTTGGATTCCAATGGTAATGCTCCTTGGAATGTCTTGATTTATTACATTGACTATAAATCACATCTATTCACCTTCCTTCACTAGCCTTCTTCTGCTTGGTTGATGGTTCCAATAATTTATGGTATTCATTGGCATCTCCCATACTTTCTTCACAAGTGATTGCAATTTCCTTGTATTTGAACAAGGTGTCCTTTTTCATCCCCATTATGGTTATTTAGAGATATGGCTATAATCTTGCTCAAAAGAAGTGGTCAACAAATTGTTGTCTGCTTGATTAAAAGCAGTTTGCTAATTTTAGTACATGTTCATAATATAATTCCACCTTCTCGTCTTTGCCTTGCTTTATCATTCATAATGCCATGTACACTTGTTCATCCATTTGTACTTTTTAATAGCATTTATAAAATGCAGCCTCATGTTTTTCAAATGAACCTCATGATTGGACCCCGGGGTCCCATCCGGACCCAACTGTCACATAAAAACATTAATACAAGTCTGATTTAGTCGAAGAAGGTGGCAATTTACTACATTCACCGAAATTTACACGACCAACTAATCACTTTGAAATTGCAAGGTACTTTATATTGTGGGTCAGCCTTGCGAGTTAATTATGGTTTGGGGGAGAAGTAGCACAGGATGGACTTCTAAGCTGGCCTGACCTCCATCGTCTTGACCTTCTTCGAGCGACCCAGTCTTGCCTTCACCATCATTGGCATCAATTCGCCCATTGCATCAATTGTTAAACGTTAGTGCTTGTTTTGGCGTGTCACTGGGGCCCACTCTTAGTTCTGTTCCATTTGATCGAGTTGCGCACGCAGAGTTAGTGGAATTTCGAGATAGTACGGTAGGTCCTGGGGTGGAATCGAAAAGTACTTCTTCCCCAATGAAATCAACTTTTTGTTAGATAGGGTTAATAGTGGTCAATTTGTAGTTGTATGGGAATTCGTGCTACCTATTCAACTATAATGATATCGGTGCCGAACAAATTAGACAAAATTGATTTTTTTAACAAGTCCAAACTTGACGCCTTGATCAGTGGGACGTACACAACCAAACTATCTAGGGTCAAACTCAGCGATCTCATGCTCATGAGGCCCTGATTGAACTTGAAAAAATAGTTGAACGTATATCGAGTTGGAAGCTAATTGAAATATTTCTTTAGGATTTGATCCCAATTGACGTGACAAGGGCGCTGAGAGTCACGATGGTCAATAAACTTTGCATTGAATCCTTTGACTTGGTTGACGGCCTCGACAATAGCCATTGGAGTGTAGAAGTTTTTGCCCTTCATCGCATTGCGGCACCATGCGACGATCTGATCGATAGTGTTGTGGGAATGTCCAGGGATCAAGTAAATCAACATGACCTTAGTGTAGAACGTGAAAAACTGCATGACAAGTTGTGTTTTGTTCTGCTTGATGCAGTTGTCGAGGATGACCACTAGGATCTTGGGCGTCGCCTACTTACGCTCAAACATTGTTTTGAACTTATTGGAATGATACGTAAATCGCAAGTTTCACAACGCATTCACATCTTTGCCTTGCATTCGTCCATCATAAAAGAGCATGTCAACATTGTCATTGGTAAGGTCAACAACAACAAAGTTTGAAACAATTAGATTGGAGTTAAAATAATCGGCCGATGGCTGTGAATACCCATAATGAAGCATGGCAAAGCTACCACCGAAATCCTCAATCTGAATCTGAATTGTGGGTGTTGCAATTGTGGATGTCATGTCGATGTCACTAACATCATGAGCACGGTCGTTGTCGTAATTATTAAGGATGATAGTATGGGGAATAGGCTAATCAGGAGTGTGTTGCTTCACAAACTCCTTGACAAAAGTTGACACTATATGATGTTGGCTAATGGCGGCATCCATATGAGTCTACTTCTTCAAGAGCAGGTGATTGTGTTCGTCAGAGGGAAGGTCGTTTCGTTGTAGTTGGATATTGATACGAATGCAACATTTGCATACATATTCGGTGGTGTGAGCTAAACAAAGGCCAGGAAAGAACATGTGGATGTATTAAATCCAGCGTGAATACAATACAACACAATAGCCATCATTGGTGAATTTGATCTTGTCCTTGTACCTCTGATACAACTTTGTGAACATGAGTTTCGAATCCAAAAAATATTGTTCGGGCACCTACAAACGCAAGGGAAACCGTCTTCGCCCTCCCAAGATTCCGCATCTACCTTGATCATGTTTAGGTCGTTATCATGAAGTGCATGAGTAGGAACGCACAGTGGACGACGGATGTGAAGCGTGTCAATACCATCTTGCAAAACCTTGTGCAATCGACTGATCTTTGAACCACCGACGGGCAGGACAGCTCGAATCTCATGTTCCAAGAATCCACTCTGGATCATATTCACGATCATCCTTTTTGATTCTTGCCATTCAGCACCAGCCCGATCCGTTTCCATAGACACCCAATTGGCACGGATTTTGTCGATCGCATCCTAGCTGATTTTGGTAATGACTTGTTCCAATGCATTTGCATGTCGATTCATAAGTGGTCGACATTGTCGTTGAACCACAGTTTGATGGGATCCACTGATTCCGCCCGATTGACGTGATACCTGTTCAACTCGCAATGTTGACAACTCCGATGCAATGGACTTAACAGACGCTCATAATGAAGTTGTGGTGGTCAATGATGAGGACGTCATGGTGACCAATGATGAAGAGGTGTTCTACGTTTCCAGTAGCTGGTCGGATGCGAATGCCGATTCATCAGTGGTAAGGTAGCAAATGATATTTTGCTCCCATCTTCACGCAAGGAAAGATTCAAGGAAGGTGACCAAGAATGCTTCAACGTGTTAAAGAGCCATTTGCATTTTGCTTATTGGTGTCATTCTCCAAATGTCGATATCTAATTAAAGTACACAAACATGCATTCAACTTTTCATAGTAGTCTTCAACACAACATTTGGACATGATTGCAATCATGTTTGGATCGTTCGAGCAATGGGGCGACCATCACCAACGCAAAAATTAATTAATTGCCTTCGGCATTTTAATTTTATTTGGAACCTCGGGGTCTCGCCATAAGGTTCAAATCTACAAACTAGATGGGCTTTCATAGATTTTTTTTCCCATTTAATATGGCATCATGAAATGTAAAACAAAACAAATTGATGATAACAACATCATTATTTTCTCCATTGACCTGAATGGCCTTGCGAAGAACTCAAACATGTGCATCAAGATCTATTCCTGCAATGTAGATGGGGTATGGTAATGATTTCCTAATTAGTGGAGGATTTGGTGTTATAGGGGGTTAGACAGGATACCATGAAAGGTACCATATATTCCAGGTAGACCCTATCCACAGCCTTGTTGGTCTTATGGCAAATGGTCTTGGGTTTTGTCTCCCGAGGGTCCACTACTACCACCTCTTAGAAGACCACAACCACCACCTTTTGGATGATCGTTTCCCAGAGGCCCATTATTGCCACTATCGAAAGGTCCATCACCATTGTTGCTAATCGGAACACCCCATCTTCTAATAAGCAATCTACAAGCATCTCTAATTGGGGATGGTTTGCCCTTTCGTTCATGGTATGGTTTTCTGATAGGAATGATTCATGGTATCCTAGGGTTGTGCTTTCTTTTGGAATAGTTCTTTTCCTCATTTGAAGGCTCCTTACGATCTATTACAAGCCTAGTTTGTGCAATTCTTGAAACCGATTTTGATGGTGTTGTGGGGTTAGTTAAAGGATTGGACATAGGAGGCCACATTGTAAAAACACTCCCTATGCCCCCGTAACCAAAACCAAAATACAATGTATAAGGTCTAACATGAAAATACATTGAATTTGGAAAATTTATTGAATTATGCTCCATGACATTTCTAGTATGTAGAATAGAAACAAATGAAATAATTGGCTCTCTACAAGCTACATTTGGTAATGCTAAAAAATAAACTGAATTTTAAACATTTAGAATTAGACTTTGAACAAGTAATGATATTGAATAAGGTTTATGATCAGATTCTATTAGTATTATTTGTGTAGGCACACTACCAGACCAATAAAAATAATAGTATGTTTAGTGATTTGAACTTTGACAAAAAATACAAGCTGGAAATGCATGAAGAGAAACACAAATGTTTAAAATAGGGGTTACTAGACTCTTTTTCATTTGAAATGTTCATCCTTAAGGATTACATGCTTCATACTTCATTAGAAGGTTCTTTCCCCTAAAACCTACGTAGCCCATCAATTTGCCTATGGAAGTAATCAATTTTGCTATATTTGGCATGTGGATTTGTCGCAATAGTCTCATAGTACCGAAAACATTTATTTTTGATAGGGTCCCAAATCAGTTCCTGTGGAGTTTTCAATTCATTCTTGATGTGTTTCAATTACAGTGGATGATTTTTAGTAGTTTGTATAGTTCTTGGTTTAGTACTTTTGATAATGACCTCCAATTCGTTTTGCTCCCCACTATGAATGGTCATAGCCTCCTCTAGGTCAATCTTTAGCTACTCAAGTCATTCCAAGTTATTTATGTGTCCTAATCAACACTTTCTTGCAAAACCTGCTCCATTTTTTTTTTCATATTTCTTATTAGCATAGGCATATTGTAACTGAATAGAAAATAAAAAGTTGTGATCTATGGGTTATTTTAGTTTTTTATTTTTATTTGTTAAACAACAACAACAATAAATCTGAGGTTTGTTTTTAGTAGAGTCAAATAGTTCTAACTAATATTTGTCCAAATAGGAATGATAATGAACTAAAAATTTTGGATTCACTATCCGTGATATGGTCACCAATTGTGAAGGCCACCTAATGAACTACCGGGTTTTGAAAGGAATACAATAAAAGAGTAGAAGTTAAAATCTTTTTACTTTCCTTAGGTAAGCAAAACGCTTCAACACAAAAGGGACTATCAAATTTAGTATGACAATTTCATAAACTTTTTGCAAAAATAAACTTGAAGCAAAAATACAAGGAAGAAGACTTGTATACCAAAAAGTCAAAATATTCAAAACATACAAAAGGAAACTACACAAAAAATTTATGTTCAATAGTATGGCAAGAAAAAGATAATTTTAATTTAAAAAATACTTTCATACACAATCCATTAAGGGACAATGTCTTAAGCACCTCCAAATAAAATAAAATAAAATAATGGAACAAGCAATTAACCTAATCCCAAAAAAATTGGTCATAAATATACATAGTCTAAAACCAATAATAAAAATTAGTTTCAATAATAAAGTTTTTAGTTGGGGAAATTTGATAAATCAATTTCAGTAGGGAAAAATTGGTTTCATTCACATTCTAGTAAAATTCCGATTTCAATAAAATCTACCTTCAACACTCCTTCAAATTATTCCAACTCTTTTTCTAGGTTTACATTTATCCCAATAAAATCTAAAAGGTTAAAAGGGGATTTACAACCAACTTTATAATCATTGAGCCAATTTTTGTTCACAAAAATTAATTAGTCTAAGTTTTATAATTATAAATGACATCTTCTCAAATTGGTGAGGATTGTAGCCAAGGAAAAGATCCTTTCAATCTCTATTTGGGAACCAACAATCCTTAAAATTTGATAAACAAGAAACCAAACTATGGGAAACATGGCTTCATATTTCTCCCACCATCAAAGAAGACATTTGATCTCCTTCACATCCACCTGATAACATTGAAAAACCAACAATTTTCTTGTAACAAGGTCTTTTCTTCACTTAATACTCCTTATTGTCATTTGAAAAAATCCAAATTGTTATCATCGTCTATTCTTTGATTAGCAAAACCATTATTATATTTTATCGATGGATGCAAATGATAATGACATTTCATAAACATAACATATAATCATATCATATTATATTATTCAACAATTGTTACTCCTTGATCATGACCAATGAAAGAAGACATTAAACGAAGGCTTTTAAATTTTAGTTCCAACATTAAAACTAACATATTATGTTTTTTTTCATCAAATTTCTTCAGGAAAGAAATAAACTTATTTGGAAATCCACCAACCCACTATGAGAAAATTGTGTCGTTACAAGTTGTCATGATTTTCTCATAGTGATTTCTATTCTAATGTTGGAAGCTAAACAAATTAATTCAAATGTCCAACCAAAATCCTTTTCCATTAAGGTCTGAAAAGATTGTGCATTTTTTTGTTCTTTTATCAATTTCAAACTCATGGAAATGGCAGAATGAAGGGCATCATATAACAACCACTGTCCCTTAAATTGGTTCAGAGTACAAGTCATTACAATAAGGAAAAGACAACCAATAACAATTTGACAAATATGCCATGTCAAAAGGGCATTAGTAGAAAATGGCCGTTTTGCAACTAATCCTTGTGATTAATTTTTAGTTGCAATCAACATTTGCAACTAAAATCTAAATAATTGCATTAACATTAGTCGTAAATGACAATGAATTTTGGATGAAAAAAAAGTCAACGAATTACGCCTTCATTTTTTGATTTGTCATATACGTATTATTGCTTGCAACTAACATGCAATTTTTTTGGTGAACAATGGGAACAAGTTATGTGTTGCCACGTGTCCCAACTTTTAATAATTAAAAATATTTAATAATTATTTTGAAATAATTTGAAACATATAATTTTTATGTTTGGATGGTTTAGATTGTAACACGTGGTGCAATAGAAATTTTCCATGTGGCATACTAATTGAATTTTTCCAAATTTAATTTAAATCAACATTTAAGTATGTAGTCGCAAATAACTTGTAATTAAAAGGTTTATCCCATATGTTTTGCTTTTCATTTTCATCTTGAAAAGTATATGATTAAATAGGTAAGTGACAACTAACTAATTAACTACTTAACTAATAAAATTATTAATTATTTAATGAATAAAATGTAGAAAAATAAATTAATAAGTTACCACTTAATTAATTAACAACTAAACTATAAACTAACTTATTATTTATAATAATCATCATCAATATATTATGATTACTAAATTAATTATATTATTAGTTATTATTAAGTATTACATAATTTGTTAGCTAAATAAACATTAATTACATTTAATTTTAATTATATATGAATTATAATGATCTATCAACCAATTTCATTAACTAATAATTAGCTAATTATAAATAAATAAATAATTACTGTTTCATAACCAAATAAATTACTATAATAACTAAAATACTCATAATTGATAATTATAAAAATATATACTATTTTTTAAAAATCTAATAATGTAATTAAAACCTAGCCTAGGCTAACTATTTTATTATAATTATTCCCATAGTTATTTTCATTTTTATAGTTCTGAATAAATATAAATATAAATACTTAATAGTAAAATTAACATTAATTCAATTATTATTGTAGCTAGTTGGTAGCCAAGGTTAACTATTTTATTTTTATTATTTTTATCATTACTTCATTCATTATAGTTATTTGTGAACTATTACAGTAGGTATTCTATATTTTTAATAAGTATATTTTTCCTTCGAAAATAATTTTTGCATTTGTATATTAATTTATTGGATTTCCATTCAAAATACTACAGTAATTATTATAAAATAATAGAACTGAAAATAAAATATATATCAGTAATTGATTTTACTCGTTGAATTATTAATAATGACTTGATATTAATTATAAATTTGAAATATAAAATGCAAAAATATATATATTTTTCTTGGTAATTATTATAATATAGTAACACTTCATAATTGATTACTTATATTAATAATAATGTAATTTGTAGTTAACCTAGGTTATCTATTTTTTATTAAAATTTTGGTAATTATTTCAGTAATTATATAATTATTCTTGTCATTCTAATATCATCATCATCATTATGATCATTATGTAATAAAATATTACTATTAAAAAAATTAATGAAAGATGATATTGAAATTTAATTTTCTATTACATGTAATTAATATAAATATATAATAATAATAATACTAATAATATTAATAAATGTCATTTTTAATAAATTTGATAAGTATAATAAAATGGTTTGTATAAACTTGTAATATGGCAATATATTTAGTCAATATTTTATGTAAAATTTTAATATACTCAAAATATACACAAATTAGTTTAACCATAATATTGAGGCCATTTATGCCAAAATTATTATTTGAATATACATGTAATATGGTTGTTCATATACATTCAAAATATACATTTATAAATCTTAATACACCTAACCATAATCCTTAGAATTTACAAAATACACCTTTGTATATTCATAAAGTTGTAAGTAAATTGATCACATTTGTAATTAATGGGACATAAATTGTTCTTCTTGAATGAAAACCAAACTAAATGTTGTTCACATGGAAGGATGAACATCAAAATAGTTGCAAAGTAGTCGTAGTGTAGTTGCAAATATGACCAAGAGAAGAAATAGTTACAAAAATGTCCAAATGTAATTATAAATAATTGATAATCACATGTAGTCACAAATAGAGTGGTTACATTTTGGCCAATTTCTATTACTGGGGTTGGAATTTTGGTTGTCATCTTCATTGAACTTTGCCTACAATAATAAAACATTATAACATTTTAAAACTACAAAATCTCTTGAAAAAGAATGATTTTGCTAGTAAACCTACAAAAAAAACAACAAATGATCAAATCTACATTGTAGTAAAATCGTAACAAAAATAAAAATAAATAAGGAAATATTAAAATTTTGATGATAACCTTGTTTTAACTATAATGTTCATTTTTTTTTTGAGGAAGATTCAAATTTGCACAAGCCTTATTCCATTTTTGTATGCCCTTCCCTAACTTTTTTGACCAAATTATGCATTTATTTATGTCAAATTGGGTACTTTAGACAAATACATATTTAAAACACTTACAAAGTTTTTCATCAGTTGAAGCATATTAACAAGCCTTAAAGAATGCATGGCCAAAATAACTAGTAAATTGTCTGCCAAACCTAAAATATCACAACTTACAACTAACTTTAATGTTGTAGTCATAGAGTTTAAATTAGATCCTTCATCTTCAACATACGAAAAAAATAAATTGAAGTCATACTTGTTTAGTAACTTAGTTAAATATTTAGTTAATGTAGGCCCAAAGGTATCAAATGCTTTGAAAAGCCCAATTGTAATATGTTTGGCTACCAATTAGGCTTCAAAAAAAAAAAAAGGGCAAAAATGTCATAAGCCCCTTTTGACATCCACAAATTAAAACTTGCTATTATAAAATAACAATATGTTAAAGTCGGTAAAATATACAATTGTTTAGTTTTTTCCACCAACTCCAACAAATTAACCCTTAGACACAAATGTAGACTAAATTTCATTAACCATTAACTTTCAACAAGATGCATTAGCAAATGGTTTTCAACAATTAAAGGAGTTAAATCTTCCAAAAATTGTTTCTACTACACGTTATCTTTCTTATAAGAATCTTTGGTAGTAAAGAAATTGGAGATAATGGTTCCATTTACATGAGGTTTTTCTTTTTCTAGGTTGTTTTTCCACAGTTTTTAACTAACTATTTATTTCTTTTTCAAATATTTTTGCAATCATACAACGATTTGCATAAACATTTTTTTTAATGTAAGAATTCCATTTGCATTGTTATACAATATCAAACCTTTCCTTACTTGTGTTTTGGCATTTGTTATTAAAACTGAACTTGCATAACAAATAATGAATCTCGTCAATTAAGAAGATTTAACATCCACTGGCTTATTGCCATTTACATAATAAAATGATTAACATAGTGCATTTCTATCATCATGTCTCCACTTGCTTATTTGAAGATTGAATTTTTTCAAGTTTTCCTTAATTCTTTCTTCCCCCCCATTTACATAAATATTTTTTTTCTATTTGCAAACTTTGTTGGATTTAGATTCCTTTTCCATTCTTTTTTCTTCCATTACAACATCATTCGGATATATTTCATCATTATTATTTATTATATTTTCATTTTGGGATGACTCTTCCATTATCAGTTGCAAAATGAAATTCTACCAAATGAGTGAGGAAAAAACCAAACAATAATATGCAAACCTCTAGGCTACTAGTAAGTAAATTCACAAAGACATTTACAATTTACAAAAGCATATACAAAGGCATTTACAAAAATGAAGTGCAATGTAAAGTTAGAATGCAAATTTAGAATGTCATAATTGAGTTTAGGAAAAGAATAATCGTGCAACTAAAAAAAAGTTGAAATAAAAAACTAAATTAAATAAAGCCAGAAACATCAATAAAGAAAAAAATGCAAAATCAAAACAAAGCAACAAAACTATAGAATGAAAAAAAAAA
>Ga0209611_10012396_pt1 | contig 11998 bp, 5 predicted proteins | sample S1TSphgellanicum_3_FD_187693 | JGI IMG/M metagenome (GOLD analysis project Ga0209611, IMG submission 187693) | Host-associated microbial communities from peat moss isolated from Minnesota, USA - S1T2_Fc - Sphagnum magellanicum MG (SPAdes) (version 2) | ecosystem: Host-associated > Plants > Peat...
GCATGATTGAGTGGTAAAGATGCAAAAACCTTGTAAGGTTGCATGCTCCTTTTGGGCCATCTGATCATTATCTACCTATTGCAAGAGGGCAATATGATTGCATGCCCTCTCCTAAGGTTCGAACCAAGGAGACCATGAATTCCTACAGGTAAATTTTACTAAGGTCAACCTTATCCAAACAAATTTTATAACTTATAATAAGATGGAATCTTAGATTGAACTCCAAGTAGATCATAGAGTTTTAAGCAATTTAAATAATTTGGCTTGATGGTACTAATTGATGTATTATGGTTAATAATTCAAGGTAAGTGGAAACAACAAATTCCATTCAACATTTGAAGTTGAAAATCTCCAATCAACAAGATCAGAATCGGTGACCAACCAATGATATCAAATTAAAATAATATAATAATTGAAGGACACAAAAATTATGATGGAAAAATGTTACAAGTTAGGCTTTCCTAAATATTTAAATTGATGAATTGCTCAATAAGATGGGCTGAACTCAACTTTTCAATGTGCAATTGTTTGGTGGGCAGGTCTGTTTTGGGAGTTGGGTCCCATGCTTGCTTCTTGTCTCAATTGGCCCTGCATACTGGGAACACTCCCTTCTCAGTCCTTGCCTTACAAGTTAAAGCAAGGGCTTCCTCATTTGGCTACTTTTTAACTCTTTATTGATGCCGAATTGACCCAACTTGCCAACTTTGTGGCAACTGCATTTTGCAACATTCCCCTTGCAGTCTCCATCATTCCAAGGCAATGAACCATCTTGGATGTGAGGAATGTTGTTGGGTACCCACATACCAAGTATGGGCGGAGCTAAACTAAGAATTGAGTAAAACTATTTGGTGGGAAGGGTGGGCAGGGTGGGGGGCACCCTTTTCCTTCAAAGTTCAAAGCAGTTAACAACATTGAAGAGAATTCATAAACTCAAGATTGGAAACCATAGACACCAATAATCTTCCTAAGCTTCTAACATTGGGCATTCTTACAATAGATGTAATATGTGAGCACAATGGAACGGCATGACCAGTGTTTTTCTTCAGTTTTGTCATATTGAAAATTTGGTGATTTTTTCAAGAAATTAACAAAATTGGCTGAATTTACACCAGAAATATACATTTTAAAATTGTCAATTTTTAGTTTTGAAATGCAAAAAATTGTAGGTAAAACAACAGTGGACCTGACCTCATCTAAAACTTTTGTGAAAAACTTATGTATGTATTGCAAAATGGCACGTTATAAATGTATTAAAAAAATTTCATGATCATGAATCATCAGAATTCTATCCCTGGGTGAAAAAAGTGAACCCTTAAAATTTTCAACTGTCCTACTTTGAAATTGCCAGATTTGGCTAGATCTTCTTATGGTTGATGGCCCTAAGTAACAACCTTTGTAATAGCCCCACAGCACCTGCCTGCGCACAATGAAGGATGAATGGTACCAGCACCTGCCAGCGCACCACGAAGGATGAATGGTAAGTGGTGACGAAATAGTTTCTGTTGGGTTCCAGTTCCTCAGCTAACCATGGGGGTTAGCTAAGTTGCTTTCTTTTCCTACCTACCTACTAACAACATGCACAACAACCTACAAGCAGGTTGTTAGAAGGTAGGTAGTAAAAACAGCCCTTGACTATGTATAAACTATCCACATACCTAGTAGTTACCTAGTTTCCTCCCTATCTACCTATACATGAGACCTATTTGCTACAAAATTGATTACCCAGATGAAACCAAATATGAACTCGGTTGAGGTTTATCCGCAACTGAGTAATAAGAGGCATCCAGTGGATGGTGCACTGGTGCGTGATAGTTTACTGTGGCCCCTATAGGCTAGCTTTACAGAAGCTGGAGGTTTTCAGTCGCTGAGAAGGTGACAAGCTACTCAATGGGTGTGCTGCATTGAACGCATCCTATGCAACAAGCTTCCTCAAAATGGACCTGCCAAGCCACTTCTTGTTGTGAGGCCAATTGTCAGACCTGGAAAACTAATAAACCCCATTAAATGACAGAGAATCATCAGACATGATATCGTTTACTTTGAAGGATTCACTTTGTCGTTGAGGCTTGGCATGTAGTGCGGACTCTTCTGACTTTTGACAACCCTCGTAATTCAGTATGTTTTTATTGGCGAGTGAGAGAGGTTTCTAATGCTAATTAATGCATGTTGCCATCCAAGAATCATCGGTACCAATATTGCATGTGAACAGTAATACCTGTTAAACAATGCTTTTTGGCCATTACTGGGGCTAGGACTTCAACATACCTTCAAGCATAGCTTTTTGACTGGGTTGCACACCTCCTTGACATCTTCTAGCCAGGGTTTCTTTTAAGGAATTTGTGATGTAGCCAAAGTGGCCACCATTCACAGAACGATTTAGCCAAATTTGGCTACATAGAAATATATGAAAGTAGGAAAAGAAAAAAAGAATTGTTCTATATCCCTGTCTACGTACTGGAACTCATCATAAAAATCTGGTGATTTGAAAATCAAGTCCCTCAAAATCTGGCGAGTTTAGGTCATTTTTTCTGTGAGAAATCCTTTGTATAGGTTGAGATCATATTTTTAAAGAAACACTGCTTATACCTGCTCTCCAGATTTTCCATAAACCAGGCCCATGTCCCTCATCCAATATGATTTTATTGGCAAGTAGAAAGCTTTTAAGTGCGAATTAATGCATGTTGAATACAAGAATCATAGTACCCATATTACATGTGCATGAAGGTCTTTTGCCCATACCAGAACCTACAACTTGAAACAACCCATATGAAGAATTGTTCCTTAATACGTGCACAGCTTGTGTTGATTGTTTTGATAACCTTAACAAAGAGGGGAGGAAAAAAAATCGTATGTAAAGGCCCATCTTCCCATTGTGATGCACATCAGACATGTACCCATGAGAGAGGTCCAGGGTCATAGGGTTACCCGGCAAGGCCCTCCGTTCCACTTTACTCTCACCTGTCTATTACGTAGTCATAGTGATGGTCAATCAACCGACCTTTTTATAGGCCCACCATAGTAGTGATTTTACTGCACAAAAGCTTCAGAGTAAAAAGTGGGAAATTTTGGGGTTTTTAGTGTAAATTTGACATTTTTCAAAAGATTGGCCTAAATTCTGATTGTCACAGAATTGAAAATCAAAACCCTGCTCGCCAAATCCAGCTTTCCTCAGCACTTAACAGCCTGCAAGCTCTAATTTCTCTGGTGGTGCTTGAATGCATCTCATTGTACTAACTCATGTACTGAAGCATGCAGTTGTCAATTGGTTCTTCATGAAAATGCAGTAAATTATAACTGAACACATCTTTTGATGAGCATCTTGCTTTCTGGACAAATATTCAGACCTTGTACTTACCTTGAGGGATTTCTAAAATCTTGTACCCTAAGTAGTAAGGAACTCATTGGCATCCCTTAGTTACCTTAACTGTTTTCACCAAAAATGTATTATTTGTAGAAAAGTTGATTTTTTCAAATATATATTTTGTCAAAGCAGAAAATTTTGTGAACAGATATAGAGAATCTCATCCACTATTTGATTTTTTGGGCATGGAATCTTCAAAATGAATTAATCTTTCAACTGACATGTGTTGAAGCTGCTGTTGTGTATATGGAGTTGTCAAACTATTTAGTGGGATATATTCCAGATTAATTAAAGTGCTTGTGCATAAAAAAGGTTACAGGTGAGATATTTGAAGTTCAGATTTTTTGTGCAAATGTACATAAGGGGAATGTAAAGAGAGCTCCTTCAAGCCCCAGTATTGGGCATGTGCACATCCTAAAGTGTCAATATGACTAGGTCATTTGGACCAGGTGTTAGCCCATGTTTTACAATTTAAAAAAAATCAGGCAGAGCTTTGCAAAAACATTTTCAGGCAGACACAAAAACTTCAAGCAGATCTGGCGGTATAGGCAGTTCATTTGGGATGTGGGTAGCCAGAACAATCTTTTCACAACCAGTGCATCTGCTTGTAAAGGTTGTAGATCCCTTAAGCTTGGTCTACACTGATGTTGGTTATAACCTGATTTTTGCAAGTCTGCTTACAAAAAGGCTAGGAGTTTTTGTTTGAATGATGAAAAACACCATCCATGATTTGGTACCAAGCTTCATTTACTGAAGGGGAATCCACATTCTCTCACACTCAGTGTGGACTCTCTAACATCAGCACAGCACAGGGTTAAATTGGTAGTTTTAATGCTAAAAACCAAAATACACATATCTTAAAGCACATTTTGTATGGTTGACAGTTATCACATCTTGTGCCTAAGGAAGGACCTAACAGCCTACAACACCCATTTCTAATGATGGGGAATTCCAAATTATAATAGAAGGCTTCTACTTGGAATAATTTGGGTTCTAATTTACAGGGTTATAATGTAGTTACATGTAGGGTTAACGTTCTAAATTTTAACCCTCTAAATTATAATAGTAGTGACTGCATGTTTGAAAGGATTGCATCTGGCCTTAGTTAGCCCTTCTACTTCAGAGGATTGTCGAACCTTCCACCATGCTCTATGTTGGGGACGCTATTTGCATTTTATTCCAAACATCAGACAAAAAAATGTAGGGTTCAAATTATTGAAAAACAACTTAATTTATAGTTTATTTAATCTATGTAAGTAAGGTGTCTATAATTTATTATTCAAATACATTTAGAATATATTTGAAACATCTCATTATTTCTTAACATATTAAAAAATTATTTTATTTTAAGTGCTAGCTAAAATATACAAGGAGTGACCTCCCGTGGGTCCATGAGGATTAAGTTGAATTTATTGTCAAATAGCTCGACATGTTGTATCATGTGTCTAGGCTTTTCCTGGGTGTCATTGAAGGTGTTTAAATATCACAACTTTCAATTGATTTGGTTGCACGAAAATTGCATTTTTAATGTGATAGATCCAAAAAACATTTGCCCTTGGAATGAGGGGGTAAAAAGCAACATTGTCAAGCTAAACCACAATTTGTTGGATGTGATTGTGCAATTCATTTGCGCAATCATCCATTTCTAAAGGTGGCTCTTTTTTACTAGCTAAAGAATTTGAGGCTGAACCAGTATACATATATGACAACTTATATTATTTAACAAAACAATAAAATTTCAACTAAACCAAAACTTGCACTGAAACGAAATAAAATGAGACAAACAAAAAATTAATTAGAATAGACCCTTAAAAAAAATGAAGTAAGGATAATGTATTGAATTAACAAAGCTCACCAAATTATCAGTGTTTTCATTGCCAATTTTGTGATATAGCCAAAGTCGAGACCAGCCACATGTGGCTATATACCAGATATGAAAGTTAAGAAAGAAAAACTCTATATGCTTGGTTACCCACTGGAATTTATTTATCATTAAAAAATGGCAATTTGGAATCTTTCCCATTTTCAAAATTTGATGAATTTGGCTGAAATTTTCCTTGATTATCCTTCATACCAGGGCTTTTTCCCCAATTTTTTTTCATATAGGAATTGGCTAACGTTTCCTCCAAAATGGGTAAAATAGTTGAATGTACACTAGTAAAGCACATTTTCCCAAAATTTTCTTAATATTTTGGTCAACAATGGCCAAAAAATGAAGGAAACCACTACTTTGTAACAGAAGAAATCATACTTTTCAGGTCGAACTTATGCTGAAAATTTGCCAATTAAAAAAATCACTGCAACTGAACTCATTTGCATTTTCACAAACATTTTTCCATTTCTTGCAAATCCTGGTGCCCACATATTTTAGATCAAATAGTGGTACTCTGTACTACCCCTAATGTTGCCCAATTCACATCATATTTTGATTTCTAGTCTAAGGGTGACTTTAGACGAGTGTCCAAGGACTAGGGACCAATGAATTCAAGCAATCTTATTGCTTGAAAGCTTTAAATTGGTTTCAAGCTGTTTAGACGATGGTCCAAAACCAAAACCCTAAAACCCTAAACCCTTTTTCTTTTGGTGCAAAATCCTTTGCTTATGTGAAAATGTCATTTCCAGGTTTTAAAATGGCAAAAAATCAGCCCCAATAAAATCATTGTGGCTATGATAGGTTCACCTAAAAGATGTGTTTCATGTGATGGGTTCCAAAAACATTTTCCTGTTTGGGATTAATGGCTTAAAAATAACGGCTTGATGGGCTTGATTGCAGGACATGGGCTTTGACTCCCCTTGCACTTGATCCTTTCGCAAGAGTGGAACTTCTCTCCTTACCAAGTAAACGGCAAGAGGTGACATTCTTTTATGTCAAAACTTTTTTCTTCAAAATAAGGGTAAGGCCAAGAAAAATGAAGCCCTCAAGTGAAAATCTATTTTTTGTACTGCATTCAAAACATTATTCTAAGGAAATTTACAAGGAAAATTAGTGGTTTTTTTCTCCAAAATTCTAATGTTGCATCATATGGGAACATCCCTAGAGAAATTTAACATTAAATTGAGGGTAGATTTCTACCACTTGTCCAAAAAGATTTTAAAAACTATTACAAGATAGCCCCCTCTAAAACCCAAGTAGAAATGTGGTGGATTTTTTTTCAAGAATGTTTTCAATTTTTGAAGATTCTTTCCTCAAAAGGAAAGGAATATGTAAAAGGACATTCCTTTTTATTTATATTTTTTTCATAAGCGCAAAATTTCATGCCGAATAAAGGTTGATTCGCTAAGGAAAATGCATTCCTTTATAATTTATTATAACATGCAATTATTTTTGTTTGTTGTAATAACATTCAGCATACTCACAAAAGCTAACAAAAGGTTCCATGCCAATCTCACCAACAAATGGCCAAAATAAACCAATACTCAATAAAGCACCAAGAATGATGGATTCTAAGGCACTGCATGATACAAAACTTGATATCACTGCGTTCTTGTTATATTTCTAAACACAATAGTTAACATAAATCCATTTTTTACTAGTCTACCTTTTTTTATTTTAAATATTTTATTTATGTCAAATCTAGCTGCTAGGCAACAGGTGTGAGGTAGTGGGGTAGGAAGGAAGTGATCTGATGAATTTGTTAATGATGAATCTTTCACCATTTTTCAAAAGCAGTTGAAAAAGTCTTGCAAAAATTTGGGTTTTCATTGTAAAATATGTTTTCACTCCTGAATTTCAAAATTCACAAAAAAAACTAAAACATTGGACTAGACTTAAAAACCAACCAAATTCCAAATTTCAGATGTTGCGTTGTTGGCTAGCATTCCAAGAAGGATTTAATATTAAATGGTCATGCAAGTTTATAAAACTTGTTCAAAATTACGAAACTTGTTCTTTGCAGTGTTACATTTTCTTTCAAAGGATTGTGCTCAAGGTTTTAAAAATTAATTCCTCAAGTTTGTCCACTCCCAAGGATAGTCGACATTAGTTAGCATTAAATGGCAACTGTCCGAGGTGGGCTATAACATTTTTATAAAAGTGCTATTAGAAGTGGGGACCTAGGAAATGCCTAGGTCTAGATGTGGTTAATTTAAAAATTTTAAACAAAAAGGTTGAAAAAAGTTCCTTAAAATCACAATATTTTCTTTTTTTTTCATTTTACGAAAAACAATGTCACCAAGTTGTTCAATTTCGCCACCAAAAAAACATTGAAATTTCTGTTGGCTTTTAATAATTGCACTTGGGGTCCCAACTCGCATGTCATGGATGTGCCTTGGACTTGTGTGACCACTTGTGAACAAATGTTCTTTAATTGTAAATTTATGTGCACTCTTGCAAAATTTATAAGAATAAAAGGTTCTAGAAATCATTCATTTTGTGGTTTTTTTGTATCATCTATTAAAAAAATTTAAGTGCAAATCTTCACATCTTTTTCATTAAGGGGTGAAATCTAAAGTTTAAGATGTCTAAATTGTTATGGATGAATTCTTTTTTTTCTTCCATCTTATCAGTGACAATAGTCATTTTTTATTGCATTTTGTCATGGATGACTACAAATTAAGCTACATCAGAAAATTGGAGAAAACAACAATGACAGTTGTGCAAGTTCTCAATTCATTTCATTCATCTAGGTATCTCACAAATGGATTTTTTTCAAGAAAATCTACCTTCTTGTAATCAAACTTAGTGGTTTCATTCCATGGGACTAACTTAGTGTGGAATTACAAAATTCATTTCATTCATTCCTATGTCCTTTTTTCCAAGGCCACATTTGCCTTTCCAAAAACAATCAAATTTGCATTGTCTAAATTGAAATTCTGCATTTCCATCATAATTTGCATCCTTTCAATGTACCATAAGAAGGTGATCATGTTAGGGTATAATCAATGGGAATTTCTAGAAATCTTATGGCAAGCGTTTGATAATCCTTGCACAGTTGCTTGGTCACATTTATGCTTAAGCTTCTTCACAAAAATATTTAACCCAATTTCAGCTCTTTTTTCTGGTGTGAAATTTCACCAAAAAAAAGAAAAAAAAAAAAGAATATTTTGTTTCTATGTTCCCTGACTTTTGAAAAGAAATTTGCCAACTTTTGAAAACATATTGTGAAAATGTTTGCTCAAAGTTTTTTTGAAAAATGTTAGTTCAATTGGGATTCATCCACAACTGAGCCATTGTGGGATTCAAATAGACAGTGTTATGCTAACTCCTAAATCATGTGGGCCCAATTGACTAGACATAGTGAACCAACAACCCACCAACTTTCCATGAAAGATGGATGTTATGCAATTAATAATAGTTTTTTATTGGGTTCCAATCCCCTAGCTAACCATGGTGGTTAGATTTGTTGCCTTTTGTTATTAATCACATCATTTTATTTTTTTACCAACGAATATTTTCCAAAATTCAGACTACAAAATATGATTTTGACCTATACAAATAATTTTTCATGCACAAAATGGCCCAAATTCACCAAATTTTCTAATTTTCAAATTCGAAAATGGTTAGAGTATTACAATAACTTCTAAAAGATAGTCAAGAATATTATTTTAAAAATTCCCCCTACTTTCATATCTATTATGTAACCAAATTTGGTTCAATTATTTTTCCAATGAGTGCCATTTTGATTACATTACAAAATCTTTGAAAGAAACCCTAACCTACCCCCATCAACTCAAAATAGGTCATTAGTAGGTATTAAAAATAACCTTGATCTATTCTTGTATTTTTTATTACAAAATTTCACAGCTTGGCAAAAAAAAATTCAAAGGATGAAAAACAAATAATTTGTGATTTTTAGCGATTGTACCCGTTGTTAATCCCTCTTTAAATGTAGCTTCTCCTTATTAGATAAAACAAGTAAACCTAACCCAATTTCATGTGAGCAAGAGGTACACATGTTTAAATTGTGCATCTTGATTTAAGGTCTATAAGGTTCAATTCAAACCAAGAGTGCAAAATTGAAACTTGTTTTGGGTACTTCATACTTATAGTGATTCATATTAAGTAGTTCATGGGTGCTTTCATAACTTTTTTCTTTTTTTGAAAGAACCATATTCATCTACTCTTCATCAATTGTTTCAAAACAGTGGGGCACTCCCCAATGAGAGCACCTCTTTGGACCCCAATTGCAAAATAGAAACAAATGTATCCCTTGGCCCATAGCCCACCTTTTCAATTTATATACATGGGAATTGAACTTTGGGTAAACCATATGGAATAAAACCAAGGTGCTATTGGGAACATCTTAGGGAATATATTTGGGAACATGATGGGAACACATTGAAAACAAGGGGAAAAAAAATCCTTTTCCCCTTCCCCCTTTCAAATAAAAAACAATTAGATCGAATTGATGAATGCATATTAGACCATCCCATTGACTACATGAAATTTTTCTAACCTAAATTGTTCATCAACATTTTTTGCCTAGAGGCTAACACCTTTTCTTAACAACCAAGATAAATGTTGACTTAGTTAATCATTAAAATAATCTTGTTTTTGAAGTTAAATTACATTTGAATTTTTACTTGTGGCATTGAAGGTCGCTCTTTATCAACTTTTAAACACTACAAAAGGTGAGTTTTTCACAATGGTATGGTGTGGGTGCTAGTTCACCCAATTAAACCAATCTCCAAGTCATTAAGCTAATATATATTATAAACATTTGACATGTAGGGATTCACTTTTAGTTGGTCTCTTGATTATGTTATCTTTTATTGACCTTTGTGTGATGCATTCCACATTACTTTCTACTTTCAATTCATGTGGTCAATTGGTTTTTTCATGTTTTATGATCAAATGGCTTTTCACAAGGCTGAATTTGAACCCCATTCATTGATATTCAACCTTTCATAGCCAAGTAATGAACGTTTCAATGCATGTTGCATTAAAAACATCTTTTTTTGGGGGTCAAAAAACACAAAAGACAAACATTACAACAAAAGTGAATATTTTGTGACAAATGTTTTTCTTTTTAATAAAGAAGTTCACAAATTTCTCCCAATTTTGTGTTTTGGAGAGATTTCACTCCAATTTGTTAAGATTTTAGTTTTGATTTTGCTGAATTTTTTTTGACAAAATGATTCAATATTCAATAATTCCCACACCATAAGTCTAAACAATATGAAACCACCTTTGTACACCCTTCTTCAAGAAGGGCTTTCCAACAACACCAATTATGCAATGGGAGGCACTTGGTTTGGGGGATTTCAACACAACAAAAAAAAAATTACCTTAATGGATAGATTTTTCTATTGCCAGTTATTTCATTTTATTTTTTTTCACATTTCATGTGAAGAGCTCAAAACAATTTTTTTGACTTTCACTTGAAAACTTCATTTTTCTTGACCATGTTTTTTTTATGTCAAATGGTTTGTGAGGATCTCAAATCAAAACAAGCCTAGATCATTCAACTAGGTTTTTTCATAAGGGAAATTGTTGTGTTTTGCATGAAAAAACATTATTGGTAGGAATAAGGGAATTTACAAGAAAAACCAATGTTATTTTTTCCAAATTTATCATGTGTTCTATGCAAGCGTCCCTCCAAGAATTGAAAATGAAATGGGAGTATTAGGTTTTTACAAGTTGTTCAAAAGTTTAAAAGATGCTACTAAAAAAGCCCCCTCCTCTAAAACCCAAATAGAAATGTGGTGAAAGTCTATGCAAAATATATTTTGTTTTTCAAAATTTGACAATTCTTGCCTTATATATGAGGAATATGTGAAATAATTATTTTTTTATTTCTATTTTTGACATTTGTGCAAAATTTCACACCAAAAAAAGGTTGAAGAAAATCCATTCCTTTGTTATAACTTGAAATTCTTCTTATGTGATATTGTTTTGCATATTGTACCTAGTCTCTCAAATTAAAAAATATTGTTTGGTATGGCATGCATGGGGGGCATATATGAAGCTTTTCAACATGTGTCTCATTATAAGCATGATTAGTACAAACTTATCAAGCTCATTAAAGGTTCCATGCAAATCTCATTAATGAATGGATAAAGTTAACCATCATCCAATAATGTGAGGTAAAGAGTAACAAGGAATTAGTCTGATGAATTTTGTCAAGGATGAATCTTGCCAAAACTTGTGTTTTCAATATAAAATGTGTTTTTATTGCAAAAATTACATCAATTTTGCAAAAAACATTTAAGAAAAAACCAAAAAATTTTGTTAATAGGAGTTAATAGGAGCTTAGTAAAAAAGACTACTCATGGATGTTATGTTTTGGCATAATGAAATATAAATCCCTAATCCCATTTTTGGTTTGACAATTAACTATTTTCATACACGAGTATTGTTTCATTCTCAAAGCTAGGCAACCAACGTTAATATTCAACTTTTAACTATTCATACATGTGTTCAATAGGCTATATCATTGACAAAATAATTTGGCCCCATAAAATGTATTCCATAAGGAGCTTTTAGTTTGATTCCTACCATTTAATAATATAAAATTTTTAAAATGCATTATTAAGGGTGTTCAAAGATTTACTGAAAATGAAATGCATTTAAGGTCATCCCAAGAAGGAACATATTAAATATAATATAAACAAATTTAGAAACCAAGCTTTAATAATCATTTTTCTTTCATTCACACATTAGAAGTCATTTAAGATTTTAATATCACAATGAATATA
>Ga0209611_10012399_pt1 | contig 11997 bp, 9 predicted proteins | sample S1TSphgellanicum_3_FD_187693 | JGI IMG/M metagenome (GOLD analysis project Ga0209611, IMG submission 187693) | Host-associated microbial communities from peat moss isolated from Minnesota, USA - S1T2_Fc - Sphagnum magellanicum MG (SPAdes) (version 2) | ecosystem: Host-associated > Plants > Peat...
AAAATCATCAAGATGTAGACAAAATTTAGTTGTGACCAAATTTTAATCACCATCTTGATGGTCTAGATTTTTTTCCTTGGCATTATTGTGGAAATAACAATAAGATTATTGATTTATTTTTAAAAAATTTACTCGCAAAGTTAGAAAAATAAAAATTCTTGGATGTAATTCACCTCTAAAAGAAGCTCTAAAAGTTGATGACATGTTAGGGTTAACTATTATTCAAATATGTCACCAATTAGGGCGTGAATGGATTTTGTTGATGAAATCTTCACATTTTCAACAATGCACTAACTAAATTGAAAGGTATATAGTTTTCACATGCATTTTTTTATGTCATATATATGCAAGTGGATGCAAAATCAAAAAAATTATATGGAAAGCTTGCAGCTATAGGATTATTTCTACTTCAACTTAGTTTTTCACCATTAATTTTAATTGATGAAGGTGGTTGAATATGTCTCCCAACACTATAATAAATATTTCTTTTCCAATTATCAAACTTGAGTAACATGTCCCTTTTGACTAACAAAAGTATACAATTTGACTAGAGGCACAAAAGTTGATTGGACATGTCACTTTTGAGTAATGTCGATGACTAAAATGATTTTTTGACATTAGTTGAATAATGCATCTAGTCAACTAGGACAATAAAAAGGCATCACTAGTCAAAATGGGGATACTATTACAAAATATGAGTGTAGTTCACTAGTTTCTATTCACTAAACTAGTCAATTCACCACTTTCCAACTAGTCCATGTTTATTAAAACCAGTGAACTGACTCAAAATCTAATGAAATCACTTGGTGTACAAGGACACCTTTTGTTTGAAACAATGTGGGTAAATGGAACACAATCATGCAAATGACAAATTGATTAACTGTACTATAAATTCACATTGTATAGTGTAATCATTGATATATTAATCTTCAATGTTCTTATATATACTTACAATTGAAGATTGATCACAAATGGGTGCATTTCCTTATTTGATGAAAAATAATAATTGAGCTCCTCAATCATATACATCATGGGTTTAAGGTGATAATTAAATAATGCTACAAGGTCAAGTTGTTATTATGACATTGTTTTTGTTTTGGTGGTTCAAAAACATTGTTTGGTTACGATGATAGCTACAAAGAAATGAGACATTTCATTGTTTATGGACACCACAATGTGGTTCAAATTTTTAACACACATTTATTTATAATAAGTCATAAATGAATTTCAACCATGATGCCAAATTTGGTAACATGGAAAATTCAAATAATTTATTACAATCCAATACACTTATGTCCCAAAACACCAATTATTGCAATTGATGAAACCTTGATATTTATGCCCCAAGGCTATCGTGAGGAATCATTACACACCTTTTGAATTTAAAATATGCAACTCACAAAATTCATTAAGGGGTTCCTATTATGATGTAATAATATTTTAACAACTTAACATGTAGTTCAATGGAAGGAACATATGGCATTGTGTGTCCACTTAGTTAGTACCAAAAGGTGTTGAAAATTCAATGTACTTACCATGACAAGATGTGAAGAAGTGTTGTATTGTGTTCTAGTTAGAAGTTCACCTTATTTGATAGTTTGACCCCCCTTCGCTCCAATTGCCATGTAACATTTTCATGCAACCTTCATAGGGTTCTTGAAAAGCTAATATTAAAGGAGACATTCATGCAAATTTTCATATGTTTTTATTTCTATAATCAAAAGATATGTTTCAAAATTCGAGAGCTAATTTAACAACATTGAGAAAAATAAATAAAAATAGACCTCTTTATTTCCAACAATTATATATCTGCAACAAAAAGGTTGATGAGACTAGAATTTTGTATGAATTTTTTTTAATTACTAATTTAATATTTGTTCAATTCCTAAATGAATCAATTATTGGAATTAAAAAGATTTTTAATTTAAAACAAAATATCCAATGACTATATTTAAGATGGATTCACAACAAACCCCTCTACTTCCAACAATTATATCTTTCCAACAAAAAAATTAATGAGGTTGAAATTTTGTGTGAAGATGTTTTAAATATTATTCTAACATTATTTTAGTTCCTTCATTATTGTAGTTAGGAAATCTTGAGTTTAAAACAAAATATCCATAGATTAATTTCAAGGAAAAGAAAATTTGTTCTATGTGTAACATTTTCTCCTCCTCAATCCAATGCCAAAATTCATTTCCAAATTATAAGTCCCTTTCCTTCAACACAAGCAAGAGATTGTAGATTGAAAGAACCACCCATAAGACCCGTTTTTAAACATGTTTTCCTTTGGCCAATAAAAACTTGTGGAAATCCATCTTTCCAATCAATGGCCTTTTTTCCTTTCATGAACCAATGGGATTTGAAGATGATTCCATTCTTCAATGATGGTTAGGGTGAAACTCCTTGTACCTAATGAAACTATTAGAAAGGTTTTCATCCTTCATTCAAGATATGATAATAATCTTCATGACTAATGAATTTGAAGAATCCATCATTTTCTTTGCTTTGATTATATTAATGCGCCTTAGCTTGATCATTGTCAATTCCATCCACTTGGCCCAACATCCTAATTTTTCATCCTAATCTTTTAATAGTAATTAAGTTTTAGGATAATTTACCAATAGTAAGAAGTAAACATCTTTTGGTTCTTATTTGGCTAAGTCAATTCTAGAACATTCGTCACCTTCCTTCCAACCCATGTATGATGCACTTGTGTAATACATAATAAATTGTATTAACTATTTGAGTAGTACATAATAATTAGAAATAAGTCTTATATTACAAAAACACCCTTATATTATTTAGGTCCACCGTTAAAATGATGGCTTAATGAACCCATTAGAACTAGGGTGTTCAAGGTTTTCATGTAGTTTCGCCGTCGAATCTCACACTGTTGCAAACTACACCTACCTTAATTTCCAAGATAAAAACATTAAACCTCCTTCAAATGCAAGTCCCAAGTTTGTCGTTTTGGCTATTTTTAAATTTTTTGATAACATAGGTTGAAATCCAAACACGGCGGATGATGCCACCATGTCTTCAAATTTTATAATCGTGCCAAAATGAAATGAAAAACTTGAAGAATCACCCTTGATTTGAATGTTTCCCAACAACCACGCAAAAAAGAATGAATTAGAAAGGTGGTGTGCATTAAAATGGCTCATTCCATATGGGATCATCAAGTGTTGCCTAACCCTCATGTTCTTGCCATCTACCTAGAATTAGTTCCTACTTTTGGAAATAAGGTTGAAAGAATGTTAATGCGAGGATGATGACATTTGTCTTTTTTCACAAACCTAGGTCCTTAATGATGGACATTACCATTGGCTAAAAGGGCGGATTAACCCATTACTGATGGAACACAAGGCATAATACCTTGTTCACACCATTCGTCAACTTATTGAATTTTTATAGTTATGATCATCTTATAGGCTATGGTTTAATAGGTGTATTAATTTTGTTGTCTTATCTTTCATAGGATTTTTCAGTAACATATGGAATTTTCTAATGTGTCTACTAGTTCAATATATGTTCATTTGTGGAACACCTGTTGTATTTCCAACCTTTTCTGAATCAATTTTTTTTGTGTGTTCAACTAGATTAATAAGCTTGGCTTTTCAAAATGTTTCCTTTGTAAGTGATTACAATCTAGAATTACACCTACAGCTTATGTAATACTAAAAATAATTTTAATGAATAACATTTGGATACTAATATACATCTCATTATGTTAATATGGTTATTCAACATTTAATATTTGGATAATTATCCTCAATTTATTTAGTAAGTTTGAAATGGCTCAAGAAGCTCAATTCAATTATAGTTTCCTAAATGCCACTATTACATATTTTAAAGGTTATTTATTAAATAAAAAACCAAATATGAGGCCCAAAGGAAGGATACTATTGAATTAAGGTTCATAGCTACACATACAGAAAATATACAAAATCAATTTTAGTTTCAATTTAAACATAATTAAAAAGTGTAATTGTTAATTCCTTGAAGTTGGTTATACAAGCTAACATGAAAGGATTCCATAATTGTAGGAATATGCTGATGTTTACAAAACATTTCATCTTTATGGATGGTACATATGGTTCAAATGTTTTGACACATCTTTAATTCAAGTAGTTGATAAACATTAATCATATCCCCCAACAATTTGTTTAAACCGTATTCAATTTTTGTTATCACCACCACCCTTTGCAATGTTAAATGTTTGGATATACTCATGTTTGAACAATAAATTTTTGTATCATATGTACATTTGAAAAAATATATAGTGTAATATATTTAAATATGAATATTGTTCCTTATTCAAATTTGTTGAATATGAATATTTGAAGGAACAACAATTGAAGTTCAACTTTTTAACAAGATTCATCTCCCATTTTTGACATTGTATACTTGTACCTATTACATGCTTAAGGGTTAGGCTATTGATGACCAATACAACTTTATACTTAAATAGGTAAATATGTTTACATGGTTTAAGGTTTAAATTAATAGGCTGCAAGTTAATAGGTTGTAGGTACGTACTACATAAATCTTTCTTATAAGTAAGTAGGTGGATACGCCTCTTAGGATCTCTTAACATTCTCCTCCTAGTAGTCTCCCACACTTTAAAAATTGATGCATAAATGTTATTCTATACTTTGTCAAAAGTCTCACTAAGGTGTTTGAGGTCAAATGAGAGCCTAACATTCTCCTCAATTTTGTGTTGGATTTTTATTTTAAAGTCTTCCAAATATGCATTTAATGCCACATGGGCTCATTCAAGGTACATAATATTTACCAATGTTGTGTGGGTATTCGAAATATCCAAATATTTGATTTTGGTTTCAAGTCTAGTTACTCAGAACCTAACTGGAATCAAGTCCACTTAGTGGAACCAAGTAGGACCCATAATTGGGTGTAAAGGGGGTTAGGGGACCCATATTGGAACCCCCCCCCCAGTTTTTTTTTGGGATTTAAAAAGGAACTAGAACTAGGTTTGGTTTTTTAATGGTTCAAAGAATTAATATTAAAAATGTTTTTTGAAAAAACCCGGTTTTGGTTCCAATTTTAGGATTTGGGGTTTTAAGTTCTAAGTTATCATTTAGGTTTGTTGTTTGGAATTTTCAATTTTGAGTTGAAAGGTCAAAGTTCAAAGTTGTCTTTCTTTTTGTCTTGTTACATTTTTTTTTCCCTTGATGTTGTCCTTTTGTTGGTGTTCTTCACATTAGTGTTCTTCTTCACATTGATGTTTCATGCTAGTGCTCAAGGTGCTCTTCTTCACATTGGTGCCTCACGTTAGTGTTGGTGGTCTTCAATCTTCATGCTATGGCTATGGGTGTTGTTTTTCAAACTCATGTGTTATAGGCCACCATTATTAGGTACATTGTCACTTCTTTTCTTTTGTCGCACTACAATGATTCTTGTTGTTGCAATTTGTAAGTGTCATCCTATTTTCTTGGTTGTCCTCCCGTGTTCCTAGTTGCCCCCTTCTAGCCATTGTTGTGGTTGTGGTCATTTTCTTGTGTTCTTAGTTGTGCTCCTCTTGGCCATCACAATGGCCATGGTCGTCCTCTTTTTGTTCTTACTTGCCTCCTCTTGGCCATTCTTATGGTTGTGGTCGTTCTATTTTGTTCCTAATTGCCTCTTCCTGGCCATGGTCATGGTTGTCCTCTTGTGTTCCTAGTTGCCTCCTCCTACCATGGTCATGGTCGTCCTCTTTTGCTTTTAGTTGTGTTCATCTTGGCCATCACCATGTCTTCTTATGTTCCTAATTGCATTCCTCCTAGTTGTGGTCATGGTCATCTTCTTATGTTTTTAATTGCGTTCCTCTTAACCATCACCATGGTGTCTTCTTACATTCTTGGTTGCATTTTTCTTGGCCATTGTTGTGGTTGTCCTCTTAAGTTCCTAGTTGTGCTCCTCTTAGCCTTTACCATGGCCATGGTTGTCCTTTTGTGTTGTTGGTTGCCTCTTCCTAACCATTACCGTGGTCCTCTTCTTGTGTTCTTGGTTACGCTCCTCGTGGCCATCATCGTGGTCATCCTCATCCTCTTGTGTTCTTAGTTATGTTCCTCTTGGCCATTGTCATGGTCGTGGTTGTCTTATTGTGTTCCTAGTTGTTTCTTCTTAACCATTGTTGTGGTCATCCTCATGTTTTCCTAGTTGCGTTCATCCTTGCCATCATCATGGTCATGGTTGTCTTCTTTTGTTCATGGTTGTTCTCCTCTTGGCCATCATTGTGGTCGCCTTCTTGTGTTTTTGGTTGCGTTCTTCCTAGCCATCATTGTGGTCATGGTCATATTATTTTGTTCCTGGTTGCATTCCTTTTGGCCATTGCCATGGCCATGGTCCTCCTCTTGTGTTCTTGGTTGCCTCTTCCTAACCATCGTTGTGGTTCTACTCTTGTGTTCCCAGTTGCCTTTTCTTGGCCATTGCCTTGGTCCTCTTCTTGTGTAATTGGTTAGGTTCCTCCTAGCCATCGTTGTGGTTGTAGTCATTCTCTTGTGTACATGGTGATGCTCCTTTTTGCCATCATCATGGCCATGGTCATCCTCTTGCGTTCCTAGTAGTCATTGTGGTCATCTTCTTATGTTATTGGTTGCGTTTTTCCTAGCCATTGCCCTAGTTTTGATTGTCCTCTTATTTTATTGGTTGTAGCATTTTTAAGCTTCATGAGCTTGGTCATCATCTTGTTTTTTAATAGTTGCAATCATCAAGAATTAAAACTAACCATCTTGGTTGGCTTTTGAATTTTTGGGGATATAAGGTTGAACACCATGGAGGATAATCAACTTCCTATAAAAGAGGTGATCTTCCCACTAAACTGCCATTGAATCATGATTGTTGCGGTTTTGCATTAAATTTTGGTGTAGGTGTAAGTTTAACAACAACAAAAAACTATGCAGCTACAAACAATACACAAGTTTGGGTTTTGTTGGGAAAACAACAAGATTATTGGAAGCCCAAAAGTTGTTTTTCCTTAGCTTGGGCATTTTTTGCAGCCACTACCTCATCTTCTTGTGAGGTAAGCTCAAGTGAAAATGAAACAAAGTAGCTTGAATAATTAAATGTGTTATTTGTTATCCCATTGTCCTTATTGTAGGAATTAAAAAATGTATTTTAAATTACAAAACAACAAATGGGATTTTTGCACTTTGAAAGCACATTGAAACCTTTCATTGGCATGTGTGGAATGAATGGCAAGAATGAGAGAAGGAGGGACCTGAAAGACCAATGCAACTTTCAAAAAAAGGTCCAACCCTCACCCCAACAACTATTTTTTCCTTTTTTGATAGTGTTATGCTTTATTCAAAGAATGATCCTCAACAAAAGCAATTTGAAGAAAATTTGGCATTGTTCATAGCTAAAGAACTAGTACCATTATCTTTTGTTGAGGCTCCATTCTTTTGGAGGCTAGTTTTGAAACAAAATCCTCATCTTAATTTTCCATGTAAGTGAGTGTTAGAAATTGAAATCTTGTTTAAGATTACAAAAAATACAAAGGAAAAGTATATTGTTTCAATTATTGAGTCTTGTAATACTTGCACAATAAGTTTTGATTTATGGATGTCTAAAGTGGGAGTGGACACATTTGTTTTCATTGTGCATTTTTTGAATGACAAGTGGGAGCTTTGTCATGTAACCATTGATTTTTTTGAAATAGTTGAGACTTTCGAGAATGCCATGGTTTTGCAAGTGAATGAAATCCCTGTAAAACATGAGTTCAATGCTCAGGTTATTGCATATGTCAAAGATGAGAGGGTAAATATTTCAACTAAGACCACTATATTGATTTCTATTATATCATGTGAGGTATTGGGGTTGACAACACCATTTGTGGGGGCATGTTGGGGGCATGCCATGTCTAAGTGTTGCCAATATGCTACCAATGATTCTAAAGTTTGTGTTGGCCTAACCTCTATCTCTATCAAAGAAGCACAATCCATTTTGGAGAATACTATCACATGGACCAAAAAGAGTGGGAAGGAATGACAAGAGTGGCACAATGCATGTATAGATGCTCGCAACCAAGGTAAGGGTTTATAAGAGTGTGGGACAAAAGGGAGGCCCAGGAGACACATCTTACTCCCATGAATGCAGGAGAGTGTGAGAGAATGAACCTTCACACTCCCAAGGCAACTCCCACTTGGGGAGTTGGAGTCCCGATGGACTCCTGAATCTTTAGGGAACAATTACAGGGGTCAAAATGCATTAAATTATGGAAATATTTATATCATTGAAAAGATATTGAATCGTAGATGTCTAAAATGGGCTCGCATCACCCATTTGGGCATCTGCAACACAAATTATGGCTAAAAGAAAGGTTAGGAGTCAAATTGGCAGTTTGACTCTCGACCACTAAAAGTCAAGAATTGACCTGATTTCCTTGCGTTCAGGTTGCATGTGACATACAGTTGAAAAGCTCTCAATGAGGGTTACAACTTTGCTTTAGACCTCATCTCAATCGGAGGTCTGCACACAAAGTTATGGGGCCCCAAAGTTGTGGGGGTCCCAACTTTGGGAATTTCGAGATTCCCATTTGGGAGATGCGAGTCCTAGGACAAAAAATCATTTGGATGTGGGCTTCGTGGAGAGGCACAAAGTATACCATAAGGGCAAAGGTGGTGGCTTCCTCCAAGTCCGGGTTGTGGTGAGTCTTGTGAGTCCAAGTTGCTCATGGCTCGTCCTAACACCAAAAATGCTCTAGCTATGCACTAACCAACTTGTTGTTTGGTTTTGTGCAGGTTTGTGTGAATGATTAATTGCTTGTCATTCTTCTTAGTCCCATCCCGGAGCTCTAGCACGCCTTTTTACCCCGAAAATGCTGCGAGCTAAGGAGCATGCCCAACTCCTTGCTCTTTCGTTGTTTTCATTTCAAATTCACATTTAAGTCTATCAAGGAGCTTGGGGGCGCGTCAATTCTGGTGTGCCCCCACAGAAGCTCAAGATTCTTGTGAAAAATAGATTTGTTTTTCGAACCATTTTGTTTCAAGAGATTTGGGAATTCAAACACAACCATTGTTTTATGTTATGGAAGGCAATAATCATTGGGCCTTCAAGTCCATGTGCCAAGTCCACAAGTTTGGGCTATAATTCAAATTGTTGCGAATACCTTGGGTCTTGTGGTTCAAACAAGTGTGTTGAATCAAAGCGAAGGTTATTGGCTACTTTTGGATGCCCTTGCTGCGGCAATTGCACTTGTATGTCAAATGTGAACATATTGTTTGTTACCTAATTCCATTGAGACCCAAGACTTTGATGGTGAGCTTCAAGTCTTTGGACAACGCATGCAAAAACATGTTATACAATTTCTAGAACCTTTCCTTTCAATCATGCTTCATTTTCAATCTCATAAAGTTCACAATATGTTAACAATGATGTTAGACCCCCGTTACAAGGGGTTGGGGTTGATCATTCAAAATGTTGGCAAGGGGAGGGCTTTTCAAATTGCAAGTGAGTATGATAGAGCAATATTGTTCTTGCTCCTTGTTTGTGCATACAAGTTTCTAAACCCAATTAATGTAAGTGAAAGAGTTCCTAACTTTGCATCGGAAAGTTCTCAATCCACAAGTTTTTTATGATCTCATGGAAATTGATGAGGATATGGCATTGTCAGTGGTGAAAGAACAATTTACCCATTTCAAGGTCAAGAAAGGCATTGAAGAGGAATGCAAGGATCCACTTGCATAGTGGAGAAACCCATGAGGTACATTATTCATATGTTGGGTTTGTAGCTCGCCAAATTTTTGGTATTGTAGGTTCCCAAATTGAAGTCAAAAGAGTTTTCAGTATTATGGGCATTTGCACAAACCTACAATGCTCTTAGTTACGCATTGACAATCTTGAAATGCTTATAAGCATTTACTTTGGCCCAATGATGCCTCTGTTGGTGGTTCTCCATCCAGGGAGAAATTCATGAAAATGGAAGAAATCTTAATGGATGAAAACGAGGATGTAATTGCATCACTCACGCTCTTGGAGTCAAATGAAACCAACACTAGGGTCTAGGTTGTTGCTTTGTTGCTTAGGAATTGGATGTGATGGAACCTAAAATTTTGCTAGGTTTCAAGTTTTTTTTGTTTTTTCTTGGTTATTCCATTTGCATTTGAGATTGCTTGTTCTCTTGAATTCAACAAAGTGAAGGCAGAATTTTAGGGTGTTTTGGGGTCAACATTGGGTTTTATTCAAGGGTTCAATGAGAGCAGATTTGGGGAGTGTTTTGGCTCTGAAAGGGAATGCATTTGGGGTTTTTTTTAAGGGCTGAATTTGGACAGATTAGGGGACTGTTTTGGGGCTCAGAGGGGGTGCATTTGGGTTTTTTTTAAAGGGCAGATTAGGGGACTATTTTGGGGCTCAAAGGGGGTGCATTTGGGTTTTTCCTTAAGGCTGAATTAGGACAGATTTGAGGCTGGTTGGGAGAATTTTTGAAGGCTGAATTCAAGAGTGGAAATACTCACATTTCAAAGTTGGCATACAAGTGCATGAGACTTGAAAACATGGAACCCATTGCATATAAAATGGTACTGATCCATTAGAAATTAGAATTGTGAAATTAGTTTTAGAATTTAAAAATAGATTACAATTGCCGTGATTTGGCCTCCTAAAAGCTTTGTAACAAATCTCAAAAAAAATTATAAATAAAAATTTTAATTTAAAAATTGTTTCCAATGATTTTTGGTGTTGTGGAACCTATGACTGGGAGGTTACCCAGAACCTAACCTAATTTACCCTAGAATCGGGAACTGGCTTGAATTGGACAAAAAAAAAAACCTGGAACCGGAGCCGAGCATCATAGAGGAAAACCGGATCCGGAACCGACCTCATCAATTTTTTTGAAACCAGAACCGGAGGTTCCCCCTCAAACCTAAGAACCGCCCAACACTGGTATTTACCATTCGTCCCTGTGTTGTCAGGCTGAGGTCAGGGCTGGCCGCCAGAGGGATATTATGCAAAAGATCTGTGTACCTCGATGGAATGACCTGGCCCTTGCCTGTTATGTTGGGTGCCTTGCCCTAAAGGCTTGCACTGTGATTTTTTGAGCTGTTCTTCTCCGAATCCCCAACATATCACTAATATGACTTTTTGAAATTGAAATTGGATCTCTTGCATCACTTTCACCACCTCAAAGAATCCAACACGTACATGCAAGTGCTACCAAAATTGTGATCTGTGAAATCAAATTTAGGGCTTAGTAGATTCTCCTTCATCATTTTTTGAGCTGCTTCCAGGGTATTTTTGTGACTGTTCTATTGTTCTTCACCTTTGTGACTTGAGCCTTCCTGGGTTTCCTGACAGCCAGTGGCCTCTTGTGGATCTCCTCTTGCAAGAAGCCTGAGACACTTTGCTAGCTTTCTAACGCATAATTCCAAATTGCAAAACAACACAACTCTAATAAAACTTTGAAGATTAGTTCTCCAATGTTTATGATTCCCTTACAAAGTGGATTGCAAAACCTTGCTCTCATGATCAAACCATAGAATCTTCTATGTATTCTTTACCTCTTGGAACTTGTGGAGTACATCTTAAGAAATTTTACATTAGTTCTTGATTAAGAAAAATTATCCCAAGGACAACTTTAATTTTGGAAGTCAAAACCCTAGGCTACCTAATGTTCTTACAAACCCTCAAGCCACTAGGCTACCTAGACTTTGTACCTTTGGCCTTTATCATAGGCTACCCAAGGTTTTTATTTTAATAGCATTCTACTTTAGGTTAGGCAAGGTGGCATGTTTCATAGGTTCCCTACACTTAACACGTTCCTCACTTCGCCTTTATCATGGCGTACCTAAGCTTTTTCACATTGGCCTATATGCCTTCAACATAAGTTGACCTTTCGGTATTCCATATCTGTGCCAACTTGGAGATAGGAAGTCTGATTGGGTTAGGTCCATCAAGGAACAAAGCAAATTTCCACCAAGGTTGTCACACAATCCGATTTTGGCGACCTCCAGGTCCACTGCCAAGGCCTTAGCGTTATTTAACATGCAGCCATCCCTA
>Ga0209611_10012401_pt1 | contig 11995 bp, 13 predicted proteins | sample S1TSphgellanicum_3_FD_187693 | JGI IMG/M metagenome (GOLD analysis project Ga0209611, IMG submission 187693) | Host-associated microbial communities from peat moss isolated from Minnesota, USA - S1T2_Fc - Sphagnum magellanicum MG (SPAdes) (version 2) | ecosystem: Host-associated > Plants > Peat...
TCCCCTCAGGGGAAGAGTAGAGGAGGAGGCGATGGTGTTCGCGCAGCGTCTCGAAGAGAAGGACTCACCCAAAAAGCGATGCAGAAACTGCGGCGGCGCGATGGCGAAACGCCCGCTTTATAGCGATCGCCAGGAGTTGAAAAAATGGAGGTGTCCGATTTAGTCTAAACTCCAGTAATTGAGGAGAGTGTAAAACGATGATCTATAATCAAACTATCTGTATTAATCAAAGATGAAACCAATGAAACCAACAACAATTTATTTACCAGAAGAAACAGAAGCTAACCTACAAAAATTAGCAATTCAAACAGGAAAATCTATTCCTGACATTATCCAAGAATTAATCACCGATTATCTGACTAAAAAACCTCAAAAATTACCCAAATCAGTGGGAATGGGCGCAAGTGGAAGATCCGACTTATCCTCTAAAGCAGAACAACTATTATGGACAGAAGAGTAATAGCAGATACCAGTGGAATAATTGCTTTTTTAGATAGAGATGATCACCACCATCACCTAGCGGTTAATATTGTCACCAATTATCAAATTTACATCCCTGTCACCGTTTTACCAGAAGTTGATTATTTAGCCACCAAATATCTAGGAGAAAGAGTCGCTAGAAGTTTTATAGAAGACTTAGGGGATGAATATTTTAATTATCTTACTATTGAGTTAGCAGATATTAATAAAATTACCAAACTTATGGAAAAGTATAAAGATTTACCCCTGGGTTTTGTTGATGCTAGTTTAGTCATTTTAGCAGAACATCATCAAATAACAAGAATTTTAACTTTAGATAGAAGACATTTTAACTTAATTCAATCAGAGCAAGTAAAATATCTAGAAATCTTGCCATAATTTTCCTTTTAATCGAGGAAGGAAGAAGAAGGAATACGACATAGCAATTTCAGATAGGATTTCGTTAGATTACGAATAAACACACGGTCATCGGTGGTATAATTGATGGGGTATTTAATGTTGTAAACCTCGAGAAGAGAAAATGCGGACGAATTGGCGGTTCATGAGTAATTTGAGCGTGGCGGCGGTGGTTGGGTTGTCTTCAATAGGAGTATACGAGCAGGTGCAGGCGTCGGTTGTGACTTATACCTTAGAGAATGCGTATTTATCCAACGGAGACGTTGTAAATGGTACTCATTGACGTAACCAAAACGAAGCCAAGCTGCACCAATAAACTGTTCATCAAACCAAGCCACAAAACCCATATCCCCCATTCGTCCCCAATCGATGGCGTAGCGAGAAAGCTGTGGTTGTTTTTGAACAGTTTCCAGCAATGATTCGTGTGAAGCATACATCAGCATTTTCCACACAATAGAATCATCTCCATTTATTAAAGCGCGTATGTTGTATTCCATTAGTCACAAAAGTTGCTTAAGATACCAGTTGTCGAGTCTCAAATTAAATGTCGTGCGTCTCAAATTAAATGTTGCTGCCAAAAAAGGCTGAAAGTGTTGTGTAGAAAGGATTAGAGGTGAGAGTAGTACAGCAAAATTTCGGTAAAAATGGCGTCTCAAAATAAATGGCGGAAAATTTCGGAGTCAAGTCTCAAAATAAATGACGTGAAAATTGGTAGAGAGAAAAAGGCTGAAATAATTTTAGATTTTAGATTTTAGATTTTGGATTGGGAAGGAGCTAGTTGGACCCAGTGTTAGGCTTTCCTGAGATCTCTGTTTAATCTAAAATCCAAAATTGTTTGAGTTTGAGAGTCTACTAATTTTTTAATGTCTGATAAAAGATTTGGTAAATGTTGTTCTGATTTTTTTCTTCCTCGTCCTGAATAGTTATCCACACAAGTAATTCCGTTCTTAATTCTTTAATTCCTTTATTAATAGTTATGCGGTTACACCCTAATTCTAATTCTGCCAGTCTGATTCCTTTCTTACCTAATTTTTGGACTGTTTGTGCCATAAATTTACGCTTTGTTGCTCCCCTTAATTGACGTGCAGTTTCCTTCAATAATTCTTTTAACGCTTCAGTTAATTTTATGAACACCTCAAACACCTCAAAATTCAACCATTGTTGAATTTACTACAAAAAAGGGGAGTGGGGAAGGGGTCAGGCAACGCCTGACCCCTTCCCCACTCCATCTCTATCTCCGTATCAGAATGGTTATTATACTCGTACTGTGACTTTTTAATATTTTATTTTCTGGAAGTCCCTAAGACATATAAGACATATGATTCCAGGCACTGTTAAGCACAGATTTTCTAATTTTGAAGCAGGAGGGATTTATCTATTCTGCCTCCTGTCTCCTGTCGCCATCAACCATCAGATGATGGTTGAACTGCTAGGTAGATATAGTAAGTTGCCATGGGGATAACTGTGGCAGCAATCAATAATCCGACTACCCAAGCTGTGGCGTTACTCTTTTCAGTTTCATTTGCTTTTTTAAATGTGCCTTCCACCTGGACATTTTCGTTGACTTGGGGTGGACCAGGGTCAGGTTTGCCTGAGAGGACGGCAACTAAGCGATCGCTCACATCAAGAAAAGCTTGATTATACTTATTACCATTGCGGAGGGGGACGCCTAATGTTTCTGCAGCTACGCTCTGGGCGATGGGATCTGTCAGCACTGATTTGACCTGGTCTCCAGTGATGATGGCACTACCGTTAGTTAGGGTGTCAACCACCAGGAGAGTTTGATGGGCTTGGGATTCTTCAGTGGGAAACCATTTGCTAAACAGTTCTTTAGCAAAGCTGGCTGGGGTTTCACCATAGTCAAGACGGCGAATAGTCACAATTCTGGCTTCATTTCCAGTTTGTGTTGCTAAGTCCGCAAGGGCACTGCTAATCTTACCTTCGTTCAAACGGCTAATGACTTCACCTTGGTCTACAACCCAACTGTCTGCTGTTAAGGCTGGGATTTGATAAACACCTGTGGCTAAAGTAGGTGGAGCAAACAACAAAGCAGTTATAATTGTTGTTACCAAGGGAATGACAAGCTGAAGAAAGTATTTTTTCCGACTCAATAATTGCTGGAGGAGTTGTTTCATAGGATAAATTTAGATGAGAATTATGAATTCTTACAATATTAAAGCGATCGCGATCCTAGAGCCAAGTATCTATTTCATGAGTCAATATTATGCAGATTTATTACATCACCTTGAATAATCAAGAGGAAGCGCGGCTGATTGGTAGGGCATTGCTTGAACAACAGCTAGCAGTTTGCGTCAACTGGTTTCCTATTACCTGTGCATACCGTTGGCAAGGGGAAATTACTGAGGAAGGGGAAGTGGCACTGATTGTGAAAACCCAAGCTGGTTATCGGGTTAAGATTGAACAGTTGATTAGCCAGCATATTAGTTACACCAATTTCATTGCTGAGATCTCTCCTACGTCCATCAACCAAAAATTTCAAGACTGGTTGAATGCTGAAGTACCAGTTATATTGTTCCATGAATAGATCCCAAACCTACATTGCCTTGGCTAAATCTCTAGCAACAGAGTTTGCAGAGACAGCATTAGAACGAGATGTCAAAGGTGGCACACCTAAGGTGGAGCGCGATCGCTTGCGTCAAAGTAATCTTCTCCAACTCATGATCCCTGAAGAATACGGGGGACTGGGAGAAACCTGGATTACTACTTTCAAGATTAGCCGTGAATTGGCTAAGGTTGATAGTTCTATTGCTCACATATTTTCCTACCACAATCTTGGTGTAGTCATTCCCCACATATATGGTTCACCAGCACAGAAACAGCATTATTACACCGAAAGTTCTCGTAATAACTGGTTTTGGGGCAATGCAGTCAACCCACGGGATCAGGGAACAACCCTAACACCACAGGATAGTTATTTTGTGCTCAATGGTAGCAAGAGTTTCTGCTCCGGTTCCTGTGACTCAGACATACTACCCGTAACGGGAACTAATCCACAAACTGGGGAAGTGATCATCCTCGTAATTCCCACGGGGAGAACTGGGGTGAGAGTGAACGGTGATTGGGACAGTATGGGACAGAGACAAACGGATAGTGGGAGTGTTGATTTTCAAGATGTGGTCGTCTACCCTGAGGAGATTTTGGGTTTGAGGAATAATTCCAACTCTATCTTCACTAGCATCCGCTCCTGTATGACCCAGTTAAATATGGCTAATATCTTTCTCGGCATTGCCCAAGGTGCCTTTGAAGCTGCCAAAAAATACACTACCACTATCACCAGACCTTGGGTGACCTCAGGGGTAGAAACTGCAACACAAGACCCCTATATCTTGCAACATTACGGCAATATGTGGGTAGACCTGCAAGCAGTTACCGCCTTAGTAGAACAAGCAGGGGAACTACTGCAAGCTGCATGGGAGCAGGACAAGAACTTGACCGCAACCCAGCGCGGGGCGTGTGCGATCGCCGTTTATACTGCTAAGGTTGTAGCTACCAGAGTCGGTTTAGATATTACTAGTCGCATATTTGAAGTTATGGGTGCTAGGTCTACTGGTGGTAAGTATGGCTTTGACCGCTACTGGCGCAATATCCGCACCTTCACCCTCCACGATCCAGTAGACTATAAGGTGCGGGATCTTGGCAACTGGGTGCTAAATCAGGAGTTGCCAAAACCTAACCTTTATTCCTAATTTATACGAGTGGCTGTTGAGCCTGATATCTACCCTTATGATCAAGGATTAAGAGCTAGGCTCGAAGAATTAGATCTGATTTCTCAAGAAGAAGACAAGAAACTTTAATCTATGATCTGACTTTTCCCGTTATCTTTTCGTGGAGGTTTTGAGGCAGGAGGCTTGCTCTTGCAGTGTAGGCTTCAGACCTACACGGTATTGCTTACTCTGTCTACATTTCAAAGATTTCTGTTGGGAGATTAATTGCAGCTTCTAATAGACATCTCCGACAATGAGCCTGAAACCCTGATGCAGCAAGACGCAGATATTAATTATCGGAGATGTCTAATGGTTGGGGAATATTGTCTAAATTTACTACATAATCACCATATCTCTTGATATGTCTTGTAATATAAGGACTTAAAGTGGGTATGGGACTGGAATTATTTCCCCTTGTGACATTAAAGTTTGAATTGCCAATGACATATCTACTGTATTCTGCAGAATCACAGCTGTCAGCATAATCTCATGGCTATAAGCCATGAGATTGTCAAACCCATACTCTTTATCCCCATAACCTAGCTTTAATTCCTCTGATTCCCCCACCACATCCAAAAGGCTATTACCCCCATAAATACTACCCCCATCAACCCTTGGAGGGGATTTCTATCCACCCCTGTTACCCAGTCAGGAACCCGATGGGAATATTTTGTTAACTCCCCAACATTAATGATGTAATAACCCCAAACCAACCCACCATGCAACCCAATGGGTAAACCCAACCTCCCCCGACACCAACGTTTTCCCCACACCTGGGTTAATCCAAGTAAAACTAGGGAGGGGAACTGGGGGAGGGTGTGAATAATTGCCTCCAGGGGTTTGATAAAATGGGCAACAGCAAATAACAGTGCGTCTATCCCCATTGCCATAGTGGGGTTGTAATCTCGTTGTAACTCATCCAATAACCAACCCCGAAATAATAGTTCTTCGGCAAAACCTACACCTAAGCTGACTATCAGACCTTCTAAAATTACCTTGAATCCAAAAACTTTAGATTGCTGCCACACTAACCAACCCAAATTACCTTCCACCCCAAATAAAACAAAAACACAAATGCTACCAATAGCCAGGCCCCGTAGCACATCCCGTCCGTTTTTCCCCGTTAGCGCTAAGCCGTAGTGTCGTAGTATCTGCGGTTGTTGGTAAACTTGTTGTCCCCATAGCTTGAGCAAGAAAATAAACTCTACATATAGTAGTACCTCGGTCAAGATACTAACTAAATTAGGGTCACCAACTAATAAGTAAATTGGTACAGCTAGAGGTAACCATAACAGCAATAAAATCAAGATAAAACAACCCAACCGGAGAGGGGCAGGGTTCTCAGCCAGACGAATAAAGTTGATTTTCATCGGGGTATACGTTAAGCAGCACAGTAGAAAAAACTACTGTGGCTTTTTTCTATGCTAAAGGAAGAGTTAAAAGTCATGGGTCCCCACTGACTACTCATCAGGTTCAATTGTGCTAGTTAAACCATGACTTTTCAAAGTCTCGCAGTAGAACTCTGCATGCTCTTGAGCACAGGTAATGACTAGGGCTAGCCCGTTCGTGTGGGCTTCCATCATGATACTGACTGCCTGTGGCTGGGTAAGGCTCGGTACGGTAGTTAACAGGACTTGAACTACGTACTCCATTGAGTTGTAGTCGTCGTTATGGAGCAAAACGCGATACCGAGGCGCGAGCTTGCGGGATGTGGAACGCTTCTCAATGGTTTCGACTGACACTGCTCTTTGCTCTTTTTAATCTTTGATTTACACTCAACGGAGTTGTCTAGCTGATGCTTAACAGTTACTCCTCCTATTTTACAGCATTCTAGATGCTACAGAAAGGATCGGGTACGATTATTTTTCTAATTCAGAAACTCGACTATAGCGAATGCCAGCATCTCCCATGCGGTGAATTGCTTCCTGTAAGCGTTCTCCTGAGACAGTCAGAGCAAGGCGGAAATAGCCAGCACCTGCGGCACCATAACCTTCCCCCGGTGCCACCATGATGCCGCATTTATCAAGGAGGAGGTGGACAAATTCTGTGGTGGAATACCCTAAAGGAACAGGTGCCCAAATATAGAGGGTTGCTTGCGGAGGTTGCAGCGGCCACCCCAGAGATTGCAGTCCACGTACGAGGATGTCCCGCCGACTTTGGTAAATTGAGAGTCTAGATTGCAGTTCAGCTTCACTACCCTGGGAATAGGCAGTGATCGCTGCCCTTTGAATAGCTTTAAATACCCCAGAATCGATATTACTTTTCACCTGGGTCAACCCCTTAATCCCAGTAGCATTCCCCACCACAAAGCCAACCCGCCAACCCATCATGTTAAAGGACTTCGATAAACTGTGAAACTCAATGGCGATCTCCTTAGCACCGGGGACTTGCAGCACACTTGGTGGTTTGTAGCTATCGTAGGCAATTTCCGAGTAAGCATGGTCATGGCAGAGGAGGATCTCATGTTGTTTACAGAACGCCACCAATTGGGCAAAAAAACCTAAATCTGCCACCGCTCCCGTAGGATTATTCGGATAGTTGATCCACAGCAACTTAGCTTTGTTGAGGACTTCTGTCGGTATCGCTTCTAAGTTAGGTAAAAAGTGATTTTCTAGTTTTAAGGGCATAGGAAAGTACTCCCCACCAGCGAAAATCGTCGCCGTCCGGTACACGGGATAACCGGGGTCCGGTATTAGGGTCAAGTCCCCAGGTTCCACGAAGGCTAAAAAGGTGTTGTGAATTGCCTCCTTAGAACCAATGGAAGAGATAATCTCCGTATTCGGATTCAACCCTGTCACCCCAAATCGCCTTTCCATCCATTGAGCCACTGCCTGTCGGAATTCTGAGGTGCCTTGGTAAGGTGGGTAGTTGTGGGTAGAGGGATCGTCAATTGCCCCATGCATTACTTTGACAATATGAGAGGGAGTTGGTTGATCTGGATCACCTACTGCGAGATTGATGATATCAACTCCCTGACTGACTAGGCTATGACGTTTGCGAGCAATTTCTGCAAATAAATAGGGAGGAATTCTGTCTAAGCGTTTAGCAAATTTCATCAAAATTTAATAATAATCCCAATTTAGATGCACATTACCACAGTTTACGCCTAGGGTGGATGAGATCAACAGGAATCTTCCTCGAAGAACCAAGCTTACGCGCTGCCCCCTATAATTATTCTGACTTTTCCCATTATTTTTTCGTGGAGGTTTTGAGGCAGGGGTTTTCGGACTTAACGGGAAAACTCAGGTTCCCATGTTAGCCATAAATTTACTGAGAATTCCACCCTAATTTTTTTGCCACACCATGATGGGAGTAATGTTATGGTAAAGATATATCAAGACTCCTCTAATCAAAAATTAGGGTCTAAGATCCCGTCCATGCTAGGAGAGCCTTAACACCAATTGGCGCTACCATAAGAATGGTCGGAGCAGGGCAATACAGTGACAGTAATCATATTTAGAAATATGCCAGATAAAGTGTCAATAGTTACTGTTGTCAGCAAATAAAAAGTACCCCCAGAACCCAGTAATAACGCTGTTAATACGCCCATGGAAACCCGAATTCTTTACGTTCGCCTTCCCTGTAATCCCATATTTCCCATTGGGGTTGTCTATCTGTGTGATCATGTCCACAAACTCTTCCCCAATATTAAACAGCGGATTTTTGATTTAGGTACTGTGCCACCTTTAGATTATGTTGTAGCTCTGGATGAATGTATTGATGAATTTCAACCCACCCTCGTCATCTTCTCCTGGAGGGACATTCAAATCTATGCACCTGTAGGTGGACGTGGTGGCAACCCTCTGCAATATGCCTTTGAATTTCAGTATGGCAAAAATCCCTTAGTCAAATTGCGTGGGGCATTGGGCGGATTGAAGTTACTCACGAGTTACTATGCAGAACTGTGGCGTAACCTGGGATTAATCAAACGGGGACTCCAACGCGCCAGGAAACATTATGCTAACGTCCAGCTAATTGTCGGTGGGGGTGCTGTCAGTGTATTTTACGAACAATTAGGCAAAAGTTTACCTCCAGGAACCATCGTTTCCATCGGGGAAGGGGAAACACTACTGACAAAACTCCTTAATGGCAGTGATTTTCGGGATGAACGTTGCTATATTGTCGGCGAGAACCAGCCACGGGAACGCCTCATCCATGAACAACCCACCCCACTGGAGAAAACAGCCTGTAACTACGACTACATTGAGAGTGTCTGGGGAGAATTTAACTATTACCTGCAAGAACAGGACTTTTACATCGGCGTACAAACCAAGCGTGGTTGTCCTCACAACTGCTGTTACTGCGTCTACACCGTTGTCGAAGGCAAACAGGTACGGATTAACCCGGCTGATGAAATTGTTGCCGAGATGCGTCAACTATATGATCGCGGTGTTCGCAATTTCTGGTTTACCGATGCCCAATTCATCCCAGCACGAAAATTTATTGCTGATGCTGTCGAACTCCTAGAAAAAATCCTTGATTCAGGGATGACAGATATCCACTGGGCAGCATACATCAGAGCCGATAATTTGACACCTCGGTTATGTGACTTGATGGTGAAAACCGGGATGAACTACTTTGAAATTGGCATTACCAGTGGTTCTCAAGAACTTGTGCGGAAGATGCGAATGGGGTACAATTTGCGAACAGTTTTACAAAACTGCCGCGACTTAAAGGCTGCGGGTTTCCAAGACTTAGTTTCCGTCAATTACTCTTTTAATGTCATTGATGAAACTCCCGAAACCATCCGCCAAACCATCGCCTACCATCGGGAAATGGAAAGGATTTTTGGTATTGATAAAGTTGAGCCTGCTATCTTCTTTATTGGGTTGCAACCCCACACCCATCTAGAAGAATACGCCTTCAAACAGCGTATCATCAAACCTGGATACAACCCCATGAGCCATACCCCTTGGACAGCGAGAAAACTCTTATGGAATCCTGAACCCCTGGGTTCCTTCTTTGGGGAGGTGTGCTTAGAAGCTTGGCAGCGTCACCCCGAAGACTTTGGTCGGGAAGTCATCAAAGTCTTAGAAGAAAGACTAGGTTGTGCCGACTTAGAAACAGCACTTTCTGCTCCCATAGCACAGCTAGCAACCATAGCATAAATTCAACTTTTACAATACCGATTTTTAAATTTCCCTATGCTAGAAGGTTCAATTCTCCAACAGCTAGAAACAGCCCATCGCCATAGTAATAGACCTATTCGCTTCGGGGTGTACTACAAAAATACCCTCGTATCTCTGTGCCATGCCCTAGAAGACCATATTTTAACTGACAAAGGTACACCGCTAGTAATCTCAGCCTTCCAACAGGGTAAATGGTATTTGCAAGAAGCAGAACGATATGCAGAGATAGCTAAGTGTAGCCGGGAAGTTGTCATTATGGCAGCAGCTGATGGCGGTTTTGCCGAACACCCCACCAGCCAACTACCCAATGTAGATTTAGTAGCTCTCAATACAACTGACCCCGTGGCACAGGAGTGGCACCTAATCATTTTAGCACCAACCTACACAGCAATGGTAATTTGTCAAGAGTTATCAGCGACAGATTATGGTAGTGGGGGACTACCGATAACAGACCTAGAGCGCAAATTCTATGGCTTATGGACGCTGGAGCCAGAGTTAGTCAAAGAGACAGCAGAATTGGCCATAGCCCATATCAGAAAATACAACCCAGAGCTAGCCACCAAACTCATCAACCATAAACAGACAATCCATTCGACCATTACCACCCTAGAAAAATTAGGTCCAGTGGTCTCCCGCGTCGTCGATTATCTACAAGACGGACAGGTAAATTTAGCCATCCCTGCCACAACTCGCCACCAATCCCTAGATCGCAACCTCCTGTCTAACGAAATCCAGGCATTTTTGCGAATGGCACAGCTAATGGATCTAGCAAATATCAACAACCCTACAGCCACAGCAGAGATTGTCGGGATTTGCGAAGCAATGGGGCAACTGTTGGATTTACCAGCATGGCAAATTAAAAGACTGCGCCTAGCTGGGTTATTGCACCGGATAGATCCCTTGCAAAAAACTGAAAGTCTTCTCACCTCTGGTACATCCACCCGCTACCGAGAAGATGCCCTCAGTTGCCCCCTGGTACCAGGAGCACAGGTATTGCGGACAATGCCCCAACTGCGAGCAGTCGCCCAAATTATCACCCACCAAACTGAATGGTGGGATGGAACAGGAGAACCGGCGGGCTTAGCTGGCGATGAAATTCCCCTAGAGTCAAGAATTTTGGCATTAGCAGCAGACTTTCAATGGCGAGTCAATCAACAAAAATCCACCACCAAAAGTCCAGCTGAAATATTTGCTCAAGTCTTGGATGAGTGCAGACAGCAGCTATCGACGCACTTTGATCCTAAACTGGTAGATGCCCTAGCTTTGTTAGTTGTAGGGTTGCAACAGGGACTAGACCTACCCCTATTGACACCTAAAATCAGTAGTGGCATCTGGCTAGTTGATTCTCGCTGGGATGGACACAGCAAGATCAGTGAGGAGATTAAAAGTTAACCCAGATGAACATTGAAGCTATTAGATCAGGACAAATCAAACAACTTCCAGGTGTCAAGTTAGAAGATGAGGAACTATCCCAACTGGATTTAAGCCACATCAACTTTGCAGGTGCTACCTTAGCGGGGACAAATTTTGCCGGCTCCAAACTTGAAGGTGGGCACTTTGAAGGGGCAAATTTGATGGGAGCAAACCTTGAAGGAACCGACTTGCGAGCTCACCTGATGGGGGCAAACTTGATGCAAGCAAATTTGGCAGGTGCTGATTTACGGGGCAGCAACCTGCGGGGAGCTAATTTGATGGGAGCCAGACTTGATGGTGCCTCTTTAGCCGGGGCTTTCCTCAGTGGTGTCAACCTGACAAGTGTGAACTTGCAAGACGTTGACTTGCGGGGAGCCGACTTGCGGGGAGCCAACTTAGTACGGACAAATCTCAAAGGAGCAGACTTGAGTTATGCCGATTTGGAAGGTGCTCTTTTAACTGATGCCAATCTAGAAGAAGCAGACCTACGACAGGCTAACTTAGGGGGAGCGAATTTGATGGGGGCAAATTTGCTGTGTGCGGAATTAGAAGGTGCTAATTTGAACGGTGCTAATTTGGAGCGAGCGTGTTTGGTGGGTGCCGTGGTTTAGGGGACAGGGGGCAGTTCATATATATTCGGTGTGGGAGATGAGGCACTGATTAGCAGTCTTTGCCGACTTCAAACTACTGGCGTGGGCAATGTAAGAGGAGATGGTAACCATCTACTGAACTACCCCACAGATAAATCTGGGGGGTTCCAACTTACGACGTAAGTTTCGTGTACCCGTCGTGGTTCCGACTCCTCACGCGCTATTGGATTACTGGACATCCGCTCTATCCCACTCCGAGAAG
>Ga0209611_10012403_pt1 | contig 11994 bp, 9 predicted proteins | sample S1TSphgellanicum_3_FD_187693 | JGI IMG/M metagenome (GOLD analysis project Ga0209611, IMG submission 187693) | Host-associated microbial communities from peat moss isolated from Minnesota, USA - S1T2_Fc - Sphagnum magellanicum MG (SPAdes) (version 2) | ecosystem: Host-associated > Plants > Peat...
ACTGGTGGCATTGGTGACTAAACATCTGACCTGTAGGTAAAGCTCTCGATCTGTACCTTCATTGAAATTAAATGCAATCAAATTCGAACTCTCCCTAGGTACCTCTTTTACACTCCACTAGTGATGCGAATTTGCCACATAGATTTCTGTAGTTTGGAATCAAACATGCCCATCTTCTTCGCAAATTGAACTCCTAGAATCATTAGTTAGGCACTTATATTAAGAAGTACCACTTTGGGTGTATGTCCTCCCACCTGGATTGTTGATTTAGTATTGTCAACAATGGCAACTTCGATGGCGATGGAAGTTCTTTCACTAGGCACCACCTTCGGAAATGAGTGAGAGACTTTGTGGAAAGAATGGCTATCCACAACCCCTTTGTTGAGTAGCAAATCCACAAGTGAGGTGTTCTTAGCTCCCTTCTGATATGTGAATGTAGAATCAAAGGTAGGAGAGCCCATTAGTTTAGCCATGCTAGAACTATTGATCAGATTACGAACGCCATTTACAACACATGAGCTAATCGAGTGTCTCTCCAAGGTGTTAGATGGAACCCTTGTAACATGTGGATCAAGGATTGGTAGAGGACCTGATGTAGTGTTCAAGGTATCCTTTAGTACTGCAATTATGTCCTTGGTGTTTAGCTTCAAATCTTGAAAACTAAACAATGGTGTATTCACAAGCTTTTGCGCCACTTCACGCATTTGAAGTTGGCACTCTATAAGCTGATCAGTGGAAAATTATGTGTTTTCCTGATGTACATGTACTCTTGGGACATGAGAATTTGATGTCCTAGTAGCTTGTGGTGTAGTTGTTTCCTCCCCCCTCGCCAAGAAGGTGCGTTCTTTTTCCATGTTGAGAGGATGAAAATATTGTGGCATGACTATTCGAGCTCCTCTAGCCCTGGTAATAGGACTTGAACTAGATGCGAATCCATCAGTCTGAATTACCTATCAAATGGCAGAAACTTTGGGCGCCACACTAGCCTCTTGTGTCGCAAAGTAGGAAGGGTAAAAAGAAGTGGCAAATTCTGGTGTGAGATTATAATTGTGTGCATTGGAAAAACATACTCCCTAACCATGGCATCGTGTGAGAGGCCATAAAACAACCTAGGAGGTCCTTTTCATGATCTTGAACCCTGTATAGGTTAGGCATGACTAGCTAGTTGGGAATACTTGTTTTTTTAGATTAGCAAGTTGGGCCTTCAATGATTCGAGTTCATTTTATAGAGTTTGAACTTGAGCGACACAGGCTTGAAGCGCCTCCCTCTTATTAGCATTATGTTCCTTCTTCTTAGCATTCTTACTAAAATTACGCTTGGTGAGGAAAGCCTAAGTGCCTTAGGTTTTGGTTGAAGGGCAACGGAAGATGCTGGCAAATTTTGTTGTGGTAATCGGAGTTACTTCCATTTCAGGAACTTGGCAAAACAAAGAGCTTCTTGATGTCCCTCTTTCTCACAATAATCACAAAAGAGATCCTTGGAAGGAATGTTACATTCATTAGCTTTGTGGGCAGGATTGCCATAGTAGTTGGAAGAAGGTAGGATGGGTGCAACCAAATGCACCACTTTAGTCCTTGAAGAAGAATGTGATGATCTGGTTGGCGCAGCTAGTGGAAGTTGAGGCCTTGAACGTGATGGAGGCCTGATAGTACTGGCCTCATAGTGTGCATGAACAAATTCCAACTTTAAAAAAATGGTGTACACATTTTGTAAAGTGTATAAGTTTCCAAATTTTGTAAAAACCCGTTGCAAAACCTACACATGGAGTGTCGGAGTACTTTCCAACAAACAAAGATATCGATGGGCACCTTCCAAGTTTGTGATGTTGTTAGTATCCTTTTTGAGCTTGAGAAGCCTCCTGTAGAACATCTTGAGGGTTTCATCCTTTTGCCAAAAGAAGGTGGTGAGCTGAAGAATTTTTTTAAAACTCTTAACCGGAAATTCTAGCTCAAGAATTCGAAAGAATTCCCCCATTAAATCAGCAAAAGCTGGTGCATCAATGGTGGGAAGAATGTTTGTGGTAGTAGTAATGAATTGTTGAGGAAAAAGGTTTACTGAAATAGGTATCGAATTTAAATTATTGGGCATAGTCCCATGACGTGCAATGGTAGTTTGCATTGTAACTTGAGACGCGACGGCGATGATTGTGGCATAAGCTAAATTGGGGATTTGGGTGATGCTCAAAATCCTCGGAGAATGTTACTTTGGACATCCAATGCCTCATAGTGCACATAACATGTCAGTTTTTGAATGCGAATGCTTCGGTGTAATTAATGCCATACTTGAGTTCTAATTCACAAACCACAGTTGAGAAAGTTGCCTTGAATTCCTTCAAAAAAATGGTACCTGGCCTTTCGTTGAACTTTTCAATTCTCCTAGAGGAACTTTTGACCTCCATGGTGTATATGAGTGTAGAGGTAATGGCTTGCAATGGAATATATGGTGATGGTGTGAAAGTTGGTGTGGCAACAGGCGTACCCCACTAATTAACCTCTCCAAATGGACTCTGATGAACCGTTGATGTAATGTAACCTGAACTTGATTTCCTGGTAGGAGTTGTACTAAATGATGGTGGTGCTATAGATGTTTGATGGTACCATTGTGAAGATTGGGAGATTAAAGAAATCGGCTCAAATGATTGTGTGTTACTTCATAGCTGATACCTTGGTTCTAGTTAAACAGTAATGTTCTCATCATCCGAGGACATGGTGTTGTCCCATGCCCCAAAATTCTGTAGTAATATAAAGCACTAACTACAAAGTTTTAACACAACATACAGTTTGAAAAATATGGTGCGTCGACGGGGATGAACGGCAATAGACAGATGTCGGTTGATAGAATTGTGAAGGATGTTAGATGAAAAGGCGAGAGACCTCGGATGGAATGATAATGGACATCGGATGAAATAATGACAAACGTTAGATGGAACGAGTGGACGGACAACGACTGCGATAGCGACAACCGGTGACTGCAATGGTGACAATGACGTTTGCAATGGTGAGGGCCGATGACTATGATGACGACGACCGATGACTTCATTAGCAACAACGCTAAAGAGCGATCTGCATCTGCGAACTTTGTAGTAATGGTGTGCAGAAGAGGAGATAATTTTATTTTTCTTCTATTACGTGTTTTTTTATTTAAATTTTCTTCTTTTTCCAAAGCTATTACACGAGCTACTCACTACATGACTGCAAGTTCAAAAACACATAAGAGTGCACAACCCAGATGCTAACCTCAAAACCCATGTACAAGGAAAGTAAGTGTATGTGGGGTTGCATCACCTGGTGCAGATCTTGTATTGCAATCAAACCTTATGTGTGTGTGTGTGCATGTTCCCAAGACCTAAAGCTAGCGATAAAACAAGCTTTGGAGCTGCTCACTCCTTCCTCCCTTCGAAGCTCTAGAATTTACAACTTTAGAGGTTGTAGCTTGTTTTCAATGTCCCTTCTCCCTCACTTGCGTTGATGTTAATTATGGTTATTGTTATTCCTATTGTAGCTGTAGTACAAGAGTAGAAAAAGAAGAAGAAATAGTAGCAATTCAAAAACACAAGAAACCAACAAGCAAAAGAAACCCAAAAAACTCAAAGCTAGGAATTTTTTTTCACTTTCAACATTAAGTGATAAAGAACAATTTTTTTAGAATTAAATTGAAAAGAAGGAAAGAAAACATAGTGTATGTAAACGGTGGCCATGCAACAGTCGCAGTGAGCATCTAGAAATCTAGTCTAACTATGGAGGAAATTTTTCCTAACAAAGGAATTCTTGAAAAAATCACAAGAGAAGGGAAGAGCTTGGCCTTTTATATAATTGTCAATGAAGCTGAAACCTTAAATAAGCCATAACCCTAAAATACCTAATAACGTATAATAACCTAAAAACGTACATTAACCCTAAGAGCATACATTAACACTAAAGGCATGATTGGCATGCCTGTAACCGATTGTCATGTATGAGGCCATGCATACATGCATGACACCCAAGAAATGCTTACGTTTTCATAGAATTTAATTGTGCTCCTTAAGGAAATGATTTTCGTTAAAACAAATGCGTTGAATTATTCCTTGAAAAAATGGTTGTGTTTCTAGGGAACATGACCTTGTGTTCCTTAAGAAAATGGAACCTCCTAAAGGAAATGCAACCATGTTTTCAAAGAAATGTTTGTTTTATTTGAAAACCATCATTATGATCCTTAAGGAAATGTGATCATGTTCCCAAGGAAATGGTTTTTTTTCATTAAAAAAAAAGTAACCTTTTCAAAGAAATGGTTATGTTCCGTAGGAGACAATGTTTCTTGCAATCCAACCATGTTCATAAGGAAATGGTTATCCCAAGGAATTACATAATTGTGTTCCCAAAAAGAATGGGATAAACAATTTAGAAATTTTAGGTTGTTAGGATAAAAACCTAGAATTTCCAGGTTGTTGGGATTTTCAAGTAGTTGGAACTTGAACAACCTAGAAATTCTAGGTTGCATAGATTTTTATTTTGTTTGAACTTAGTTAAGCAAAATAAAAATCTATGGAACATGTAATCATAATCAAATGAACAAAAGATGAGGTCCAATCTTGGTGAAAATTGAAAGAAATTGTAAAATATATTTGATTAGTTTTCAACTTTAGAAATGTCCAAAAGTAACCATAAATTTTTAAAGCTCGTTTAAACAAGTATTGAAAATGAGTTGAATCAGAATTTGGGGTGAAAGCACATTAAGGTTTAATGACAACTTGGGCAATTTCATGACATGTGTGTAAAGTATACACCTCCAAAATGTGTTGCATTTAATTTTGAGTTTCATTTTTAGTGTTTAAGGTTTATATTTTGATTTTCACAAAGTGAATGTTATTTCATATTATTTTATTTGAGAAAAAGAGATTAAATTCAAGAAATAATGGATATATTTATGGTATACATGTAGTATAATAATATTCATTTTTTGTTTTAGACTACATTAGGTTTAGGACTGAATTAATCAAACAAAAATGTTTGAAATTGAATTAAAAAAATGGCCCACTTCACATTTTTATCATTTTCCATTTGAAAATGATTGTGTGTCAAAATTTTAATTTACCACATACTTATGGTCATTGCCTTAAAACATCTACATTTGTGATATGATAATTATTAAAATTTTCATATGACTCAAACTTATTCCAATCATATGGAATCATAATCTTTAATAAATATAACAAATTTCATAAAGATTAAAAATCGATTCAATAATTTTTTGAATATATTTGCATTTTTTAATACATTGTGATGTACATTTATTTTGTGCAAATATATTTGAATATCATGTCATAGGAAATAAAAAATGATTTTTTACTTAGTATAATATGCAAAAACACTCTAAAAATCTCTCACAATAATGACATGGTCAAAATTCAAACATGGTATTTGTGAAAAAAATACAATGTGACAACAATCTTGGCCCCCCCACACTATGTTTTCACCCCTTGGTGGTCACCTGGTGGTTCACATTTTTTTAAATAAGTGAAAATGAATCGAATTAAAATTTAGTGGCCACAAGGTGGTTCATAATCTTTTTAAGAAATGACAATGAGTTGAATTAGAACCTATTGGTCACCTAACATAACCAATACAAAAATGAATTTTAAAAATAAAAAAATTGATATGGAACATTGAAAGGGATTAACAATAATAGGCCAAAAGTTAAAAATCCAAAAAAAAAATTCATATACACATCCCATTTATTTTTGTCATGTGTTTGTGTCATTTGTATAAAAAATAAATTGTGAACAAGTTTGCAAACTCTAAGGATTTCACTAATTGCTAACATATTTTAAAGATATTCATCATTGTCCATTAGTTAAATATGCAACTACATCAACACCCTTTTGAAATAAGAATTTAATTGGACAACATCATTTTTTACTTTTCAAAGTTGTAAACATCTTTGTGTAGTTTGCAAGCAATAAGCCAAATTGATTACAAACAAAACTTAATAATTGAATCCTATAAGTATACATAATTCAAGAAAGAACCATAAAAGCACATGAAATCAATTTCTTAAAAGTGATAAGGTTTATAGTTCATACCTAAATGAAGTGGAAAAATTATACCATCTCCATCATCAATATTCATATATTGCATGAACCCAGAATAATTTGGTGAAAATGAATTCAAACACAATTTAGAATATTTGATAATGATTTGATAATGGATGTTAATGATACTTGCCAGTGGTAATCTTACCAACATTGGCCACAAACAAGTTGCAAGGACTAGTCACTGGACCTTACCCTTTGGCAATTTATGTCCTTTAAAGGATTCAATGAATAAACCATTGCATTTGGATTTTGAAAGGCCTTGCTCAACTCATTGTCAATGAACAATGTTTGGCCTTCTTTCCCATAAAGCAATCATCAACAAGTAAAATACACATGTTTCAAATCCTTAAGGTAATAATATGTATTTGTGGTGAGTTGACTTGACATCATGGAACATTGTTCATGTTGCCAAATGAAAAGGAATTAATGAACAAATATTTGTGGTATCAACATAAGAAGAATTTCCATGACATCCTTCAACAACATATAAGACCAAATTGCAATATGAATATTTTTGAATGCTTGAAAAATAGTTGTGGCATTTTAACTCTTGCTTCCATTGTGTTGATGTCAATATTGTTTTTCTTCACATGATGATTCCCTTGTAAAGTAAAACTTTGTGGAAAATAACACATAACACCATTCATGTTGAAAATTAACAAGTTTTTGTGGTAAAAGTATGTGAATGAAAACACTTGGGTGGACGTGTAGTTGATGCAAATGAACATAAAAAAACAACCTACCAAAACTAAGAGATGGTGGCATAACACAACTTATAGATAATTCTATGATCTCATTAGAAATTACGGTCTAATCCAAAATGTTGTTAGATAATTTACAATATGTCTTGAACATCCATTAACTAAACAACTAGATTTAATCAGCTAGTGGATTCAAAACATAATAAAACATCACCTAATGGCCACCTAGTCAAGAGAATGATAAATCAAACATTTCAAAATGATGAAAGTCAACAATTGCAATGATATAGATTTTAAAAGCAAGTTTTAAAAAAATGACAACATGTAATAATAAAAGTTGAAAAGAGATTTCATCTTTTTTTCCATTTTCATTTTTTTATTTGTATAATATGATCCATCACACCTACTACTAGAACCTTCAAATAACATTTAATATTAAAAACCATTGCAGATAATACTTTTAAAACTACCAAAGGGATTGTCCAAATTTGGAATGATGAAAAGGTTTTAAATAAAGGAAAATAACCCATAACAAATAATTGTCATCCTTATTAGAATTGTGGAATGATTGTAAGGAAATGGCACTAAATGGCTCATTAAACATATTTTTGTAAGGAATATCATCCACAAGTAATGTATTGCCAACATGAGTGTCATGGTATTTAGAAAAGAAAACATTAATGTTTTTGTGAAAATTAGGCTTGTTTGGATTAATAAACAAGGAATGAACATTTTTCATGCAAGACTTTGACCTAGTATCTTATACAAATCAATAGTATTTTGGGTTTTTGTTCAATTTAATCCAAATAATTACTGATATTGTACTGGTTTTTGGGTTGCAAACCATATTTATAAAGTGAACTACATTATAGACCATTCAAGGAATTCCTTTAATTCAGGTCTCAAAACAAAGGGACAAAATGGAATGGGAAGTTTTCAATGTTGGGTCAAAAGCCCCTATTTGGAATTGTTTTGAAGCAAGTAGCCATGAGAATTACATTCAAGTCAAAAATAACATGGAAAAGACTCACCTTGGGTGAACTTGAAACCATCTCCTCCAAATGTAGCACATTTAAAGGATGAAAAACTAACAACTCCACATCTTTCCCAACCTTAAACTTCATAGGCGCACTCCTTGCTCTAGTCTTCTGTGTTGGTTGAAGTTGGATATTTGGAGATATGGTCCAATAACCTATGAAATGCTTGAAACTAGGGGGGCAATCTATCATGTGTATTGTTACATTTAGGAGATTGATATGTGTTCAACTTGTTGCCCCAGTTTAGTGCTTATTACCAAACAAACAGTTCATCTTGTATTGCTGATCCAATAGCTCCCATTACTTGGATTTAGAACTTTTCATCTAGATGCATGCACTTCTATGGAACATGCCTATGCATCATATGCACACATAATAGTCCAAATGCCATTCACAGATTGGGTCAAGTTGGAGCCCAAATTTTGTGGCCTAGTCTCTTGAATCTTCCCTATCGCTAGAGCCAATAAACATCCTCTTTTTGTCAGGAAGAAAAAATTGGCAGTGAGAATACTAAGTTTACGTGAGAACCCTGCAAAACTTTAGGTCACATGAAGTGGCACAATCAGTGTAATGGAGGTGGCAGTCAAAGGAGTAATTAACCTTTGATAGTTGTTGGTGCTTGTGTGGTTGTAGGAAATGAAATGTCGAGCCTCACCCTAACTCAGTATCTCTGCACACAATGGGGGAAAGCGCACAAGGGATAGGTGTAAATAGCGTTGTAGTCCCAAGGTTTGGGGGACTAAACTCTTTTCTTAGGAAAAAAATAGCCCCTCATTCCAAACCTCCATACACTAATAATGTTTTTGTTCAATCCAACTGTGACCAAATAGCAGGTCACCTTAATAGTGTGAACACAACAAATTTTTAGGGTTTCATTTTTGTTTTATTATTTTCATTAGCCGTCACCTTTTTGCATGCTTGCGGCAGGAATATGTCCATCACTGCTGCAAGGAATGCATGGGTAGGCAATTCTGTTTGTTTGTGTGTTATGAAAAATAGGAATTGCGCCGAGCAATGGATGGTGAAGGGAGCGACTACATAGAAGAAAGGTTTGTGTAATTGACGGTGGAAGGTAAGATAAGTGGGCAAATGGATGAAGCAAGGAGCAGGTTTTTTCTGGTACTTTTTCTTGTTTAGACTACTGGGTTGGTCATTGAAGAATTCCACTGCACCAATGACTTAGCAGAGAAGGTAGTTAGAGGTAAGGATAGCTATGAGGGTTGATGCTTGAGGTATGATGAAGAAGGAAGAGGTCCGAGTTGTAGAACTGAGTGGCATATAGGAGTCAAGATGCATTTAGGAAGGGGAAACTTTATGTAGCAGCACCTTGAATCTATGCTGTAGAAGAGTTGCTAGAGTGGTTTCCAGAAACCTCAAAAGGGCTATCGTCAGATTGTGCAAAATGAGAAGAACAAGGTCAAGAGTGGGGAAAGTTTGAAGAGAAAATCCGTAGTATATTCCTGCATCAAATCTTCTTCTTGAGTGGTTCTAAGTGAACTTGGCGTTTGTTGTGCTAAATCACGTTTAGAATATTTGAAACCAAGAGTTTGCAAGCTGTAAGTTTTAGATGAGAGATTTGATGTTATGTTGCATTGTTACATTAAGTGGGAAAGTGTTTAGCAGCTCACATGGATTGAATGAACCTTAAGAGTTCTGACCTCAAAAGCCATACCTCGAATAGATTCTAATTTTTTTAGTGGTATGAATTGTTGCTGGGCAGCCAGTAATACATTGTCAATAAGGAAATGTGTAATGAAAATACACAAAGATGTACCAGAATTCCAAGGCTGTGTGGGCAGAAGTGGGTTTTGTCAAAATCAGTAAACATCAGTAGTAGATCTCCTTGCTTGTGGCATTCACAAATTAAATAATGGGATTAGTTGTAGGATTCCAGAGAATCAGTCTCTGTTAGATGCTTTTATATGCCATTGTGTTTGTTCTTTTCATCTTCTCTTTTCTTTTTGGTTACACAACGTTAACCCCTAAACGTCAGGACAGCGCACTGAAATACAGCCCATATTGGGACTGTCTGACCTTTAGGGGTTAGGGAAAGAGGTTGTTCTTCAAAGGCAATAACAGCTTGTACGGTTAGATGGGAGTTAGGGTGCTGGAAGGTGCACTCAGAGTATCTTGAACACGGGATGTTCCAAATTCCAGCCAAATCCCTTAAGATTGCCCAAGAGCTTCCCCAAGATATTGTTTTAAATGGTTGGGTGAATGCAGGAGTCAGGTCTATTTCTAAATGCAATATGTCCCTCAGAAGTCCCTCCCCTGTGGACAAAACAACAGGTACATGTGATCCAAACCACTTTTAATAACAAGAAGTTCCACAACAAGCAAGTCAAACAAAACATGACAAACAAGCCTAAAAAAAGAGAAGGTACATCACCTGTTTACATAAAGTACTCCTCAAATCAGGAGGAAAATTATCTGCTTGGGGAATCACCAGCTCCCTTTATTTACCATTTCGAAAAATAGATTAAAAGAAAGGGATTTTGACCTGGATTTGCGTCTGGCTACCACTACACTAAGATTTTGAGAGAGTATTTTGTATGGGAGAAGGCCTGAGGCCCTTCTGAGATTTGACATCATCTGTGCCCGAGGCCGAGGGAATAAGTCGAAAATCACTACAGGCCGTGTACTCAGGTCCTTTTCCTCCGTAAAGCAGAGATGGGAATTTTTAACTTTTTAGAAATAGTGACAGGCTGGCTGCTACCGTCCATGGCAGAAGATCCTGCTTGCTGAAAACAGGTTTCTTCAGGCAATTCCAAAACTGGCCTCCTCTTTTACTAAACTCACTGTGTATTAATAAATTAATTAACACTGTTTTGTGTGTTTAGGCCTTGAGATAGGTGTGCCGGCATGTGATTTTGGCAGCAGGTCACCCCTAAGACGACTTGTCAAAATCCCTAAAATGTACTCTCAGCTCAACACACAAATGTAGGTAGTGAGAAGTAAAAGTTTTAGGCATCTGATGAGACAGACAGTACAAACGAATACCAGTTTTGGTTGACTTATTCCAATCTCTTGTAGTGAGGATAGAGACGAAATTTCAGGAACCCATGTGCAGAGTCTGGTTTCTCTTCCACGCATGTTACATAATCTTGAGTGCTCACAGGCTCTAAGACAAAGTTCTGTTCCTCTAAATGACACCAAAGAGGTCGGAGTTACAGTCCTCATTACACTCTAGACCTTACCAGTAATTGAAGAATTGTCATTCATGGAGAACTTTATGCAGGATACTAGTCTTAACAACATATGTACTGTTGTTCTCTCTAATGCTTCTGGACGAGCTCTCTAATGGTTCTGGCGAACTCTTGGCATGACTGACTTCCACCCAGTGACATAATAAGTGTTCATCTGCCATGTTTCGGTTCAAATCCCTGGTTTTTTGTGGTCACCTGTTGCTTGCTACTGGTTTTACTCACACAGAGACTAGAGTTGAAACGAAATAGATCCCTTGTTACTTAATGAAGGGGCCACTCTGAAGTTGATGGAATAGCAATGTCACAGAAGTATTGATTGGTTACCCAGTCGAGACCAGTGTTGGCCCCTTGTACTTGTGAGCCCCAGTTATCAACATGCATAACTCCCCAGTTATCAACGATCTGTATCTCAAATTGGGGTGGGGTTTGGGGTGTTGGTGGGGCAGGCAACTTGCATTGCAATGGGCCTACTTCATTTGAAAACTGGGGTTTAATTCTCCCTGAGTTACTCCAATTTAAGAATGTGCTTTTAGGCTACTGGAAAAAAATTGTGATCATATCTTATATATAAATTCGCTTGTCTGTCTGTGACACGACAATTCTGCTGCAAAAGCATTCTATGGCAAAACGGGCCTCTGCATTTTCTATGGCAGAACCGGCCTCTGCATTTTCTATGGCAGAACCGGCCTCTGTATAATTTTGGAGCTGTGGGTCGTGGTGGCGGAGAGACACACGCCCGCCATTGATCACGTCGTCACCACCGTCTATTAGTCTGTCAATCCGTCTGTCTTTATCTTACTTTAACTTACTTTAAGTTACCCTGGGGGGGGAGAGGAATAAAGATGTGATAAAGTGAGTTAGGAGCATTGGATCGGGAATCGGATGGGTGGAATGATGTTTTTCAGGGGTAAGTATCGTGTTGGGGTAAAAGTGGTGAGTTGGGAAGTTACACATGGGGTGGGATGGACCATTGGGG
>Ga0209611_10012405_pt1 | contig 11993 bp, 10 predicted proteins | sample S1TSphgellanicum_3_FD_187693 | JGI IMG/M metagenome (GOLD analysis project Ga0209611, IMG submission 187693) | Host-associated microbial communities from peat moss isolated from Minnesota, USA - S1T2_Fc - Sphagnum magellanicum MG (SPAdes) (version 2) | ecosystem: Host-associated > Plants > Peat...
TTGCGGCGTCGCGGTCCGGGCCACGCGGCGTGGTGGTCATTCCGGTATCGCAGCGAGCCTGAAGGCGGTTAGTCGTTGATGGAGAGCACCATGATCGGATCGGGGATCTTTTCCGGTGCGATCTCCCTATCCAATGGCAGCACCGCGGTGCCGATCGCAAAGAATTCGATCACGTGGGTTTGCCAGCCATGGCTGCCCTCATGAATGTCAACCCCGACCACGCCTTCGGCGCGGGCGGCGCCGGCTTCCTGCTGCATGCGTTCGATGGCGATTTCACGGGCTTCGTAGAGTGCGGCGGTAAAGTTTTCCAGCTCCACGTTCTGGCCGGTCTGGCCGAGCGAGGCGAACATGCCGCGATGCGCCACGTGATAGACGCAGGAGCCCATCACCATTTCCACCGGGCGGTAGCCGGCATGCAGCAACGACCAGAAATCCTGGCCCGAGAGGTCGGAGGTGAAGGGCCCGCCATCATGGGCGCGGAAGCCGGCATGGCCATGCCCATGCACCACGCCGGTGCCGATGGCGATGAATTCCAGCAGATTCGCATCCCATTCCAGGCGTTTGATCGTGAGTTTTACGCCCACAATACCATCGGCCGCCATCGCCGAGGCTTCGGCGCGCATGCGCGACATGGCGAGTTCGCGCGCGTGATACATGGCGCGGGAGAGCACGGTCATTTCCTCGTTCTTGCGCCAACTGCCATACTGGATTCCAACGTGATAGACGCAGGACCCGACGCACAGGCCGATCGGCTCGAAACCCGCCTTGCGTACCAGCAGAAATTCATTGACGCTGAAATCCGATGTGAACACGCCGGTGGAATGCTGCGAGGCGCGCAGGCCTTTCAGGCGTTCCTGCGCATGGGCGGGCAGATCGAGGGTCATGGTCAGATGGCTCCTTCGGACTCGTTCGATGCGTAGGATTGGTGGTGCTGGGTTCGCCCGGTGAGCGGCGTGCCGCCTGCATGCATATCCACCACCATGCCGATCTCGTGGGGGATGGCGCTGAAGCCGGTGGTGCCGCGCTTTATATCTACCGTAGTGGCAACAACGATGTGGCGGGCGAGATATTGTTTTGGCTGGTTCTCGCCGCCCTCTTTCTCGAACATCTCGCTGAAATTTACATGCGCCAACGCGCCGTTGCCCTGTTCGGCGGTGCGGCGGCGCAGATCGGCATGGGCCAGGCCGCGCACATGGTTCCAGAGATTGCTGAGGGCTGCGCTCTCGCTATTGCCCATCCAGGCCATGTTGGCGTTGCCGCGCCAATCCGTCATCCACTCATAATGCGCGCCGATGGCGATGCCGGTGGGCACCACATCGGCTTCCAGCAATTTGACGAATTCCAGCGCCGGCACGGTGGCCACCACGGGGTGCTCGCTCGGCGGCAGGTTTTTCAGCCGCACCGCGGTGCCCACCAGGGAAAAATCCATGCTCCCCTCGATATCCAGCGGAATGGTGCGCATTTTTACATCCACAACCGCATTGGCGCCGGCTTCCCGCGCTTCCTGGCGCAGGCGGTGCAGCGCCATGTGCCAGCCTTGCGCATGGCCTTCGGTCCAGGACCAGCCATACTGCATCCAGCACGTGGCAGAGACGGCGGCGACCGGGGTTAGGCCGTGGGAGCGGGCGATCAGCAATTCCGCAGGCGTGAGCGTGGCCAGCCATGGCAGCCGGCCAGTGCGGGCACCATCCAGCCGCGAAGCGATGGCGCGGGGCACGCGGCCGCTGCGAAGCCCGCCCACAATGTCGCCCTGGCGTTCAGCCGCGGCCAGAAGTTGCGCCTGGGTTGCCGGGTCAGGGCCTTTCAGCCAATCGAAAATGCCCATGATTTTTTCTAGGTTGCCATGAAATCAGCGATGGACTGGCTGAGCGCCTTGGCGTTTTCCGAGGCTTTGCGGGTTTCCACCGAGAGGCGGGCGAACCACTCGGCGGGATCGATGGTTTTGGTGCTCAGCGCGATGCCGCGCACCACCATGGCCACGCTGGCGCGCAGGCGGTTATCGGCGATTTCCAGCACGTAGCGATTCTCATCTATCTGCACGGTAACGCCGGTGGTTTTCACGTTGCGGGAAAACAAACCCCTGCTTTCATGTATCTGCACTGAATCCGGCATCGCCTCCTTCAGGCGCAGCGCGAAGGCGCGGAGGTTGCTTTGGGCGTCGGCCTTAAAACGGCGAAGCCAGGCGGCCTGCATGTCGAAATCCGCTTCGGTGCTCATGGTGCGATCGCGTGGGCGTTCACGCCCTGCATGCCCACCACCAGACGGTCCCTGATCGCGGCAAGCTTGGCCTCGCGCTCGCGGTCTCCGGCGGCCACTTCGCGTTCGATATCGATCACTTCATGCATGGTGCGGATGGCCTCGTCGGCTACCTGGGACAGCACTTCGATGTTGCGCGGATCGCCGGCCAGGCTGCGGGCGGCACTGATGGCGGCTTCATGCGCGCCTTGGGAGGCGAGGAGGGTAATCTGCCGGCTCGCTTCGTCCAACCGCTCGGATTCCGCCGCGGCATGACGGATATCCACCTGCACCACGGCTTGCGAGGCCACCGCCATCAGCCGTGGGATCACCACCAGCAGGCCGCTGGAGATTTTCGAGAGCCTGGTTTCGGCGGCCTTGCGGTTCTGGCCGATAATGGGGATCAGCATGGCCGAGCCGACCAGGCTTTCGCGCATATCGGCCACCTTGCCGCGGAAATTCGCCAATGCGCCGCGGAATTCCATCACATCGGCGGCGTCCGCCGGGTCGGCGCTGGCAACGGCGTGCAGGCGCAGGGCTTCCAGCTCGTCCTCGCCGCGATCCAGCGCAATCTGGCCGGCGGCGATGGCGATTTTCAGCCCGTGCAGGCTGCGGCGAATGGCCAGCGCCTGCTGATCCAGCAGCTCGATGGTGACGGCGAGATCGGCCTTGGTCTTGCGGGCACGGGCCTGTTCCTGATCCATCAGATCGAGGAACTGCTTGCGGTTTTCCGCAAAGCCCTTGAAGGCCGTGTGGGCATCGCTGACCACGCCGAGAAATTTGCCGATCAGGCCTTTGCGGGGGGCAGGCGCGCCGGCGGCGGATTCGGCCTGCAAATCCTGGATGCGGAGGATTTTGACCCCGTCGATCACCGCGGCGGCGATGCGGCCGACTTCCCCGGCATCGCCGAGCCGAACGCCGGTAAGGAGTTGGCGGGAGGCCTGGGCGATACCCGCCATCACGTCATCGCCATGCGCGAGCAGGGTGGTGGTCTTGCGGAAATCGATGGCGCCGGCGGAGTGGTTGGCGGCTTGCAGGTCCTCCGCGCTCAGCTTGTCGATGTCCACCAGCCGTTCCGGCCGGGCTTGTGCGACCAGGCGGTCATCGGCGGGGATAACGGGTTGGCTCGATGGCAGGGTGGCAATGGCCGGGGGATCGTCGAAGGCTGAGAGATCGAGGGGCGGAGCGGGCGGTATCTGAGCCATGGTTCATGCTCGTTGTTGCAGGTGTGGCGATCAGGGAGGCAGGCCAGCGACGCGATGATCAGGCTAATGGAGATCGGCTGCCGTTCCAAGCAGGACGAAGGCCGTTTGCATCTCGCGCTTCGATGCCGCATCATGAACACAGTGGTCATAAGATGAGTCTGGTCGAAGGAGCTTCAACTTCGGGATGCCAAGACGACGCTCTCGGCGGTCATCGATAGCGCGTTGCGGGCTAAACCATCTATCATGACCAGGCACGGGCGGCCGGACTCGATGCTGACGCGCAATCTGCGCCGTTTTCAGGCGTTTGGCGTGACCGCCAATGACCCATTTGCAACCTTGCCGGCGGAAATCTCTTGAGTCGTGCGCGGCTCTGCTGATCTTGAGCCAAAGCGGGTAAAGCCGGGAAGAGGATAGACCTATCTTGGATGTCACATTCGTCGTGAACGCCGCGCGCCATAGCGTGAGTCTTGAGGATGAGCGGGTGACACTGCTCGATCTGTTGCGGGAGCGCCTCGGTCTGGTGGGTACCAAGAAAGGCTGCGATCGCGGGCAGTGCGGCGCCTGCACGATTATCCTGGATGGGCGGCGGGTGAATTCCTGCCTCGCCCTCGCGCTGAGCCACGATGGTGCCGAGATACTGACGATCGAAGGCCTGGCGCCGGACGGGGAATTGCACCCGCTCCAGGCGGCGTTTATCGATCATGACGCCCTGCAATGCGGGTTTTGCACGCCGGGGCAGATCATGAGCGCGGTAGGGCTGATCAAGGAGGGGCAGGCCGGCGACGATGCAGAGCGGGTGAGAGAGGGGATGAGTGGCAATCTGTGCCGGTGTGGCGCCTATGCCGGGATTACCGCGGCGGTTCTGGAGGTGCTGCGCAAGATACCTGTAGCGCGGCAGGCATGAACCGGTTTTCCTATTACCGCGCCACCAGCATTGCCGATGCCGTTGCGCGCGCGGCCGAGCCGGATGCCGCGTTTTTGGCGGGCGGGACCAATCTGCTCGATCTGATGAAAGGCGGCATTAGCCGGCCGCCGCTTCTGGTGGATGTAACGCGGCTGGCTGGGCTGGACGAGATTGCATTTCTGGCTGATGGCGGCGTGCGAATTGGCGCGATGGTGCGCAATAGCGATCTGGCGCATCATCCCCGGTTCGCCAGAACCTATCCTATGGTGGCTGAAGCTCTGCTCGCCGGCGCCTCCGCGCAGTTGCGCAATGCGGCGACCACCGCTGGCAATCTGATGCAGCGCACGCGCTGCCAGTATTTCTATGATACCGCCAGCGCCTGTAATAAACGCGAGCCGGGCGCCGGATGCGAGGCGATCGGCGGCGCGACGCGGCTGCATGCGGTGCTGGGCTGGAGCGCGCATTGCATTGCCACCCATCCTTCGGATTTCTGCGTGCCGTTGGTGGCACTTGACGCAATAATAGAGATTGCAGGGCATGCGGGCCGGCGTGAGGTTCCGCTCGAAGAGTTTCATTGCCTGCCGGGTGAAACACCGCATATCGAAACGAGTCTGCGCCCTGGCGAGCTGATCGTGGCTGTGCGGCTGCCAGCTTCGGCCGCCACGTTCGCGAGCCATGCGCGCTATTTGAAAATTCGCGACCGCACCTCCTATGCGTTCGCTGTTGTCTCGGCGGCAGCCTCGCTTGTTCTGGGCGGCAATGCGATTCTGGAGGCGCGGATTGCCCTGGGCGGGGTGGCGCCAAAGCCGTGGCGTGCACATGCAGCGGAGACGATGCTGGCGGGAGAGAGGCCGGGCGGCGAGGCATTTCGCAAGGCGGCTGCCGCTGCCCTGGAAGGTGCCACACCATCCGGCGATAACGGGTTCAAGATCGAACTCGCACGCCGCCTGGTGGCGCGTGCCCTGAGCCTGGCCGCCGCCGGCACGCCGAAGCGGGTGGAGGCCTTGCCCGCCTCGGTGTTTGCGCAATCGTCAGGAGTGACTCACCATGAATGAGCGCGCCCCAGCCCATATCCGGCATGGGTCCAATATCGGCCAGCCGCTCACCCGGCAGGACGGCGTGCTGAAGGTGACGGGTGCTGCGCGCTACGCGGCCGATCACCGCGTGCCGAACATGCTGCATGCGGTGATGGCGCTAAGCCGGATCGCGCGCGGGCGGGTGACCGGATTGAACCTGGACTCCGCCATGGCCCATCCCGGTGTGGTTGCGGTGATGACGCCGCAAAATGCGCCGAAACTGGCCCGCCATCCGCATCAGACGGGAGAGCCATTCACCTTCAAGCTCGATCTTCTGCAGGATGATGTGGTCCGGTATCCAAACCAGCCGATTGCGGTGGTGATCGCCGACAGCCTGGAAGCGGCAACCGAGGGAGCGGCGCTGCTGCAGCCAAGCTACGCGGCAGAAACCCCGCGTGCGGGGCTGGACTCAGCCAAGCGATACGCACCGCCGTTTGTCGGCGCCGGCCAGCCGGCGCGATCGGCTAAAGGCGATGTGGCGTCGGGCCTTTCCTCGGCCGCGTTGTGCATCGAGGCCACATACGATACGCCGGCGCAATACCATAATGCGATGGAGCCGCATGCCGTTCTTGCCACGTGGGACGGCGACAGGCTGGTGCTGGAGACGCCCAGCCAGGGCATGGCAATGGCACAGACACGGATTGCCGGGCTGTTCGGGATCGATCCGGCAAATATCCATATCAACACACCATTCCTTGGCGGCGGATTCGGCAGCAAGGGTCTTATTACGGCGCCGCAGGTTCTTGGCATCATGGCGGCACGCCTGGTCGGGCGGCCGGTGAAACTGGTGACGCGGCGTGATCAGATGTTCGGCCCCGTCGGCCACCGCGCACCAACGCGTCAGACATTGCGCCTTGGCACCGATTCGGCAGGCGCGTTGACCGCAATCGATCATCACACACTGACGGCGACCAGCACGTTCGACAATTTTCTCGAGCCGTGCGGCGGCGCATCCCATACCATGTATGCGACGCAGGCTCTGTTGACCACATACGATGCGGTCCGTCTGGATAGTGGAACACCGGTGTTTATGCGCGCGCCCGGCGAGGCGGCGGGGAGTGCGGCGCTGGAGAGCGCCATTGATGAAATGGCGGCGGCGTGCGGCATGGATCCTCTTGCCTTCCGCCTGAAAAACTATGCCCAAACCGATCCGCTTTCCGGCAAGCCTTTCTCCTCGAAGGCTTTGCGGGAATGCTATGCGCAGGGTGCGGAACGGTTTGGCTGGGCGAAACGGATGCAGGCGCCGCGGCAGATGCGTGACGAGGCCGGCCTGTTGGTCGGCTGGGGTGTTGGCAGTGCAAGTTTTCCTGCGCTGATGTTCGAGGCGGAGGCGCGTGCGGTGCTGGGCGCCGATGGGCGCGGCACCGTGGAGATCGGCGCGCACGACATGGGCCAGGGCGCCTGGACCGCCTTGGCGCAGATTGCCGCCGATGGGCTGGCCCTGGATGTCGGCCAGGTGGATTTCCGGATCGGTGTTTCTAACCTGCCGAATGGCGGAATTGCCGGCGGCTCGGCCCATACGGCAACGGCCGGTTCGGCGATCCATGAGGCGGGTGCTGCGGTGATCAACAAGCTTGCCGAGATCGCCACTGGCGATTCCCGGTCGCCACTATTTGGCGCCGGCAATGCCGGGGTGGTGGCGCGCAATGGTCGGCTGCACCGGCGGGATGACGAGAGCAGGAGCGAAACCTATAGCGAGATTTTGATCCGTGCCGGGATGGCTTCCGTGGACGGCACAGGCAAGTCGATGTCCGATCAGGCCGCCAAGGACGCGTATTCCATGCATGCGCATGGTGCGGTTTTCGCCGAGGTAAAAATTGATCCAGATCTGGGCCAGATCCGGGTCTCTCGTCTTGTTGGTGCATTTGCCGCGGGCCGGGTGATCAATCCGCGTATGGTGGAGAGCCAATATTTTGGCGGCATGATCTGGGGTGTGTCCTTTGCGCTGCATGAGCATGCGGTGACCGACCTGCGGTCTGGGCGCATCATGAATGCCAGCCTGGCTGATTACCACATTCCGGTAAACGCCGACCTGCCCTCGTTGGAGGCGATTCTGGTTGAGGAGCACGACCCGTATGTGAATGCGCTTGGTATCAAGGGTGTCGGGGAGATCGGCATTACAGGCACGGTGGGCGCAATCGCCAACGCGATCTGGCACGCGACCGGCGTGCGCGCTCGGGGGTTTCCGATCACGCTGGACAAACTTCTGGTGGCGTGACCGCGGGGGCTTGGTGCTTAGGGCCCGTTCGACATTAGCCGAATCGGTTTACGGGGTCGAACGGGCGCCTCACGCCTTTGATTGAAGCGGCATCTTTGTCGGCGTGCCGACGCACTTATGTGCCGACGATGCCTTACACATCGTCGGGTGAGAGAATTTTGATCTCCTCGGCACAGCGTTCGTGAAGGGCGGCTTCGTTTTCCAGTGTTTTTGGGAATCGGGCGCGGCGTGCCTGCACCATCGTCTGCTTCGCTTTGGCCGCATGCCAGTGGCTGATGGCGAGAATGGCGGCATCCCAGCCGCGCCGGAACGCCGCTTCGTCGCCTTGGCTGCCAGCCATTATATTTCCTTTCGTCTTATGTGGTTTTGCGACGCTAGGGGGGTCATGTGCAAGACGGCTGTGAATGGCCGGTCAGCGCGCGCAGCGCGGCGTTTTGGCCGGTCTTGACGCTGGTTAGGAAAAGCCGAGCGTGACACATGATTGCGATCCCGATTGGTGGCGGGCCCTTGCGATGCGGAAACATGATTAAGCAGGCTCGGCTTTTCCGCACAAAGCCGCGTGTTGGCGTGGATGACTGGCGCGTTTCCTGGCGTTGCCTGGCCGGGGCCGCGCATCTGGTGCGTCTTCGGCGCGCATTCGGTGCTCCGTGAAGGGCCACGCCGTGTCGCGGATATGTGACCACAGGGCTGGATCATCCTCTCATAACAATCGGCAGCGTGATGGCGGATCGGCCTGCGCCGCCGGCAGCGCATCAGACATTGGCGATGTGGGAGAGACGCCATTTTTTGCATCGGACATTTTGGCATTGGATAACACGCCCGGACTATGCGTGAACACCGGCGCCTGCGCGCTGGCAAGATCTGGCCGGCCGGTGATGGTAGCGATCGGCTCTGACTTTCTGTGCCCTGCCTGCGGGATGCCGCTCACGCCGCCTGTTCTGCCGCGGCATGACTGGGCCAGGCTTGTTCCGGTGGTTCTAGAGGCCGCGCTGGTTGTGGTGGTGGTTGGCGGCGCCAGGGCCTGGTATGATGGCATCACCCGCGAGGGTGCGCCGGCCGCACCCGGTGTCGCACAGGTGATATCGTCGCCGCCGCCGCGGAAGGCGGCTATCGCCCCTGGCAGAAAGACGGTCGCCTCATTTGTGATCCTGAGTGGTGTCCAGCGACCGGCCCCGCCGGTGGACCGTCCTTTCGTGCCGACGCCGCTGCGGGGCGGGGCGCCGGCCTATCCTGCCGCACTGGCGGCGGATGGGCGGCCGGGGCGGGTGATGGCCAGCTGCAGGATCATGCCGGATGGCCGGCCGCGTGACTGCACCGCCAGCAGCGCGCGTGGCTCCGGGCTGTTTGAGACGTCTGTGCTTACCTGGTTGCAGAGCGGGGGCGTGGTCTTTGCGCCGATTCTGCGAGACGGCCAGGCGGTGCAGGAGAGGCAGAGCTGGCAGGTTTCGGTGGTGGAGGGCGAAGAGGCGCTAGGCAAGGCCCGGCGCCTCTTGCGGCCGCCTCAGTCCGGTTCGGATGACAGCGAGCCGGCATTTCCAGAGGACGCGGCCGATACGGACCAATCGGGCTCGGTAACGGTGGATTGCCTCGTTGGTACGGATGGGCGCGCTTCTGATTGCCGCACGGTGCGGAAAACTGGCGGCGCCCGGTTTGTGGATTCGGTGATGCGCTGGCTGAACAGGCCGCGAACCCGGCTGCCGACCGCAACAGAGGGCGGCAAGAAAGTGGCGGCACGTCGCACGCTGAATGTGGAGTTCACGCCCTAAAAAGCTTGTGTTGCCGCGGCACCCAGGTTGTTATGGTATCGTGACGAAACCGCACGCATCATGAGCCTGGCCAGCATTCGCAGCTTTGCATTTTCCGGCATCGAGGCGGTGCCGGTGGAAGTCCAGGTGCAGATTTCCTCCGGCTTGCCGGCGTTTCTCGTGGTTGGGCTGCCGGACAAGGCGGTGGGTGAGGCGCGGGAGCGGGTGAGGGCGGCGTTGACGGCAATGGGGCTTTCCTTGCCGCCGAAGCGGGTGCTGATCAATCTGGCGCCGGCCGATCTGCTGAAGGAGGGCTCGCATTTCGATTTGCCGATGGCGCTGGCGGTGCTGGCGGCGATGGAGGTGCTGCCGCGGGAGGATATTGGGCACTATGCGGCGATCGGTGAATTGTCGCTGGATGGCAGCCTGAACCCGGTGGCCGGCGTGCTGCCGGCGGCGATTGGCGCGGGCATGCAGGAGCTGGGGTTGATCTGCCCTGGGTGCCAGGGCGGGGAGGCCGCCTGGGCGGGCAGCGTGGATGTTCTGGCGCCGCCCGATCTTTTGTCGCTGATCAATCATTTTCGCGGCTCGCAAGTCCTGGCGGCGCCGGATACGGCCGGGCTGGCGGCGGTGGGGCCGGGGCCTGATCTTTCGGAAGTGAAAGGGATGGAGACTGCGCGGCGGGCGCTGGAGATTGCCGCGGCCGGCGGCCATAATCTGCTGCTGGTGGGGCCGCCCGGGGCGGGCAAGTCGATGCTGGCGGCGCGGCTGCCGGGGTTGCTGCCCGATCTGTTGCCGGCGGAGGCGCTGGAAGTCAGCATGATCCACAGCGTGGCTGGCTTGCTGGATGGCGGCCGGCTGCTGAAGCGGCCGCCATTCAGAGAGCCGCATCACGGCGCCAGCCAGGCGGCGCTGGCGGGCGGGGGCACGCGGGCGCGGCCGGGGGAAGTGAGCCTGGCGCATCGCGGGGTATTGTTTCTCGACGAGTTGCCGGAATTTTCCCGCCAGGTGCTGGAGGTGTTGCGTCAGCCACTGGAATCGGGGCGCACCACGGTGGCGCGGGCGGCGGCGCATGTGACCTATCCGGCGCGGTTCCAGTTGATTGCGGCGATGAATCCGTGCCGGTGCGGGCATCTGGGCGATGCGTCGCGCGAGTGCAATCGGGCACCGCGCTGTGGCGAGGATTATCTTTCGCGGATCAGCGGTCCGTTGCTGGATCGGATTGATCTGACCGTGCAGGTGCAGCCGGTGTCGGCGGCCGATCTTTCGCGCGCCCCGCCGGGGGAGCCGAGTGATGCGGTGGCGGGGCGCGTGGCGGCGGCACGGGCGGCGCAACGTGTGCGCGGTGGGGAGGCTGGGCCGTTTACCAATGCGGAGGCGGATGGCAGCAAGGTCGTGCTGGCGGAGGAAGCGCGGGCGCTGGCCGAGCAGGCGATGACCCGTCTGCGCCTCTCGCCGCGTGGCTTTACCCGGGTGCTGCGGGTAGCGCGGACAATCGCCGATCTGGGCCGCTCATCTTTGGTGCGCAAACAAGACGTGGCCGAGGCGCTGGCGTTCCGGCATCGGATACCTGGGCGGGATACGGTGCTTGCCGATCCGCCTGCCGGGGCGAAGCGGCCCGGCGGGAAGCCGTTGTCGATTCAGTGACGGGCGATGCGCCGACGAGGATCGAAAACCGGGTTATGTGACCCGTAGGGTAGGATGATCTTTGGCACCCCACCACCCTTTGTGCCAATGATCGTGAGACGAAAGGCCGCAACGAGGCGTTGCGAAACTTCGCGGCCGGCATCCGCCAGCCCGAAAGCCGTGCCCCATCAAGCAGCGCTGCGTTTTTCCGGCATCAAGGCGAGCAGCGAATCATGCCCCACCCGGTGGCAGAAATCGCCGAACCCCTCGCCTGGCGCCCCGTTGCGCGCCCACGCCGCGAACAGCGGATCGAACAGGCTGATGACTTCGGCATGCGGCACTTTTTCCAAAAGCTTCGTGTTCAGCCTGGTGCCTTCGAAATCGCCGCCGACGAAGATGGCATAAAAGCCGGGCATGCGGCCGACAATGCCGATATCGCCGGCATAGGTGCGGGCGCAGCCATTGGGGCAGCCGGTGATGCGCACACTCACACGCCGGTCAGACAGGCCGTGGCGGGCGAGCAACTCGTCAAAACCATCCACCATTTCGGCGTGCATGCGTTCCGCCTCGGTCAAGGCCAGGCCGCAAGTCGGCAGAGCGGGGCAGGACAAAGCGAAGCGGGCCATGGGTGACAGGGCTTCGGCGGCGGCGACACCGTGGTCGCGCAAAATCGCATCAATCGCGTCGCGATCATCCGGCGAGAGATGGGTCAGGATCACATCCTGCTGCGGCGTCATGATCACGCCGGGGCTGTAGCGTGCCACCAGCGTGCGCAACGCACTCCGCAGCCGCACAGTGCCCGCATCGACGATGCGGCCGGCGGCGACGGGGATGCCCAGCCATAATTTGCCGTCACCCTGGCCATGCCAGCCGAGCAGATCTGGCACTTCCAGCTTCATCGGCCGCGCATCGGCGAACACGCTGCCGTAATAGCCGGCCAGTGTCTCGCGTATCCATGGCAGGCCCTTGTCATCGACCACGTAT